>Ga0247823_10001254_pt1 | contig 21129 bp, 22 predicted proteins | sample 13C_PalmiticAcid_2_FD_192426 | JGI IMG/M metagenome (GOLD analysis project Ga0247823, IMG submission 192426) | Soil microbial communities from agricultural site in Penn Yan, New York, United States - 13C_PalmiticAcid_Day30 | ecosystem: Environmental > Terrestrial > Soil > Agricultural land... | reverse complement strand
CGCGCTGTCCACGCCCACCGGCAGGTCGCGCCGCCCGCGCAGCACGCCACGCGCCGGAGCGGAAAGATACGGCAGCAGCTCGATCCATTCGCCCGAACTCAAGCGCGCCGTGCGCAGGATCGGCGCGGCGACCGCGATCTCGTCCACCACGCACAATTGCACCAGCGCAGCGGGCGGCTCCGCCATTTCGAGCGACCGGGCGCTGGTGATCCGGACCGCGACCGGCACGTCGCCGCGAATCGATTCGAGCAGCGCAAGCGCACGCAGATCGTCCGGGATCCGCCGGCGGCCGATCAGGTCGACGAGCTGGCGCCAGGCCGAAGCCTTGCCGAACGCCGTCGAGACGTCCGCTGCCAGCACCGTTTCAAGAGTATCGTCGAACCGCACCGAATCTGTCGTTCCCGCCCGCAGAAAAGCCTGCCGCACTCAAACCTTAACGCGGCAAAACGCCCGCGCAAACCGGTGATTTCGGGACGTCGCATAGTGGGACAATTGCGCTTGCGCGTAATTATCTTATGTGTACGGGACACATGGCGACTGTTGCTGTCGCGCTACAGGGGAATGGATGCATGGCTTTTGACGAGATCGATCGGCAGATCATGGCACATCTTCAGGCCGATGGCCGGATGACGAATGTCGATCTGGCCGACCGCGTCGGCCTGACCGCGCCGCCCTGTCTGCGCCGGGTCCGCACGCTGGAGGAAAAGGGCGCGATCCGCGGCTATCACGCCGATCTCGATCCGGTCTGGCTGGGCTACACGATCACCGTCTTCGCGATGGTAAGCCTCAAGAGCCAGGCCGAAACCGATCTGGAGGCGTTCGAGGCGCATGTCGCGAGCATCCCCGAGATTCGCGAATGCTACATGCTCAACGGCGATATCGACTTCATCCTGAAGATCGTCGCCAAGGACCTGAGCAGCTTCCAGCAGTTCCTGACCACCAAGCTGACCACCGCGCCCAATGTCGCGCACGTCCGCACCTCGCTCACCATCCGCTCGTCCAAATCGCTTCCGGGCGTTCCGGTCGAACCCTGAAGCTCAGGCCCGAGCCGGAAACAAAAAAGGGGCGGCCCCACGGCCGCCCCTTTTCTTTTGCGGTGCCGCAGCCTCAGGCCAGCGGCAGATCGAGCCAGGTCGTCCAGAACTTCGCGATCTCGCCACGCGGCGAGCCCGTGACGGCGGCGAAGGCGGTCTTCGCTTCGGCCTTCTGGCCCGACAGCGCCAGCGCGATACCGAGGCGGGTGTTCACGACATTGACGTCGACGCCGCCCTTCTGGAGCGCGAGGCGATACAGTTCGACCGCCTTGGGATAGTTGCGAGTACCGAGATAGGCATCGCCGGTCTGCTGCGCGACATTGCCCTTGGGGGCGGCAGTTGCGCGCTTCTCTTCGGTTGCCAGCGGAACCTCCGCCTTCTCCTGCGCGCTCGCGGTCGTGTAGAGCTGGTTGATCGCGGCGTTGGTCTTGGTGACCTTGCCGCTCGCCCGGCCCTCGTCGATCACCGACTTGACCTCGCCCGGCAGACCGCGGCGCTGCGCGACATCGGCATATTGCAGATAGTCGCTCTCGCCGCCCATCGCCTTGGACGCGCGCATCAGGCGCAGCACGTCGAGCCGCTGGTCGGGATCGAGCGTGACGCCCTTGTCCTGAAGCTGCTCGAGATAGATGAGCATCGACGAACGCCATGCCTCGGGGCTCGGGTAAGCAGCGATCTGGCGGCCCAGCCATTCGGCGGCCGCGGGCTTGGCGCCCGAGGTATACAGCTTCGATACGACCAGCTTGTACCAGTTCTCCGGCGCCTTGCGGCCGGCGGCTTCCTCGGCCTTGATCGCGGCGTCGATGGCGGCGATTCCGGCGTCGCGCTGGCCCGCGTCGAACTGCGTCTGCGCGATCAGCAGGTTCATGTTCACGCCGTTCGGCACATAGCCCAGCTCACGCGCCTTGGTGAAATAGGCCAGCGCATCTGCCGGCTTCTTCGCCTTGCTGGCGAAGTCGCCGCGGAAGAAGTTGAAACGGCCGCGATCCGCCTGCGGGGTCTTGGGATTGGCGATCAGCGCATCGAGCGCAGTGATCGTGCTCGCCGTGTCGTTGGTGTTGGCCGCGGTCTGCAGGCGGAAGTTCGCCGCATAGAATCGCTCGTCGTCCGTCTTCGCCACAGCATCGAGCGCGTCGAGCTGCGCCTTGGCGCCGGCCCAATCCTTCGCCTCGATCAGTTTCTGGACTTCCGACGCAGGCTTGCGGAATTCCGCGCTGAGCTTGAGCTCCGGCGCCTTCTCGTCCTTCTTCTGGGCCGCGGCAGGCGCAGCTCCGGCGGTGGCAGGCACGCCGATCAGGAGCACTGCAGCCAGCGCGGCTTTGGAAACAGACTTCATTCGGGACTCTCCTTACGCGGCTACGCGTAGCAAATGGGGCGCAACCGCTCTAATAATCCGCCTCGCCCGGTCAAGGTACAGCGCGTCATTTCAACCCTTGGTTGCGCGCGCTGAACGCAGATTGAACGCCTTTGATCCCGGAACGCCCTTCACGCGCGTACGCGCGTGCGCGGGCTTGGCAGGTGGTCCCCACCCCGCTAGAGCGGTCACAACACTGAAACAACCCTTCGAAAGCGCTAAACTTTGACCGACGAGACCGTCCTCGCGGACCCTTCCGATATCACGCCCATCTCGATCGTCGACGAGATGAAGACGAGCTACCTCGATTACGCGATGAGCGTGATCGTGGCGCGCGCGCTCCCTGACGTCCGCGACGGTTTGAAGCCGGTTCACCGCCGCATCCTCCACGCCGCGCAAGAGGGCGGCTATCTTGCCAACCGTCCGTATCGCAAGTCGGCGCGCCTGGTCGGCGACGTGATGGGTAAATACCATCCGCACGGCGACAGCTCGATCTATATGGCGATGGCGCGCATGGCGCAGGACTGGTCGATGCGCGTGCCGCTGATCGACGGTCAGGGCAATTTCGGATCGATGGATCCCGACATGCCCGCCGCCATGCGCTACACCGAAGCGCGTCTCGCCAAGGTCGCGACATCGCTGATCGAGGATATCGACAAGGACACGGTCGACTTCCAGGACAATTACGACGGCTCCGAAAGCGAACCGACCGTCCTTCCCGCCCGCTTCCCCAACCTGCTCGTCAACGGCGCAGGCGGCATCGCGGTCGGCATGGCGACCAACATCCCGCCGCACAACCTCGGCGAAGTGATCGACGCCTGCCTTGCCTATATGGACAATGGCGCTGTGACGGTCGAGGAACTGATGGAGATCGTCCCCGGCCCCGACTTCCCGACCGGTGCGCTGATCCTCGGGCGTTCGGGCTGCCGCAACACCTATCAGTCGGGCCGCGGCTCGATCCTCGTCCGCTGCCGCCACAATTTCGAGCAGCGCGGCGAGCGCCGTTCGATCGTGCTCACCGAAATCCCGTTCCAGCAGGGCAAGAACGCGCTGGTCGAGAAGATCGCCGAGGCCGCGAAGGAAAAGCGCGTCGAGGGCGTCAGCGACATCCGCGACGAATCGAGCCGCGAAGGCGTGCGCATCGTCATCGACCTGAAGCGCGATGCGACCCCCGAGGTCGTGCTCAACCAAATCTGGCGCAACACACCGGCGCAGTCGAGCTTCCCGGCCAACATGCTCGCGATCCGCGGCGGCCGCCCCGAGCTGCTCAACCTGCGCGACATCATCGAAGCGTTCGTCAAGTTCCGCGAACAGGTCATCACCCGCCGCTCGAAGTTCGAGCTCGCCAAGGCGCGTGACCGTGCGCACATCTTGCTTGGCCTCGTGATCGCGGTCACCAACCTCGATGAGGTCGTCCGCATCATCCGCGGCTCGTCCAGCCCGGTTGCGGCGCGTGAAGCGCTGCTGATGCGCGAATGGCCGATCGCCGAAATCGCGTCGTACATCCGCCTCGTCGAAGCGGTGGAGACCGAGGTCACGGGCGACGTCTATCGCCTGTCGGACATTCAGGTCCGCGCGATCCTCGACCTGCGCCTGCATCGTCTGACGGCGCTCGGCCGCGACGAGATCGGCGGCGAACTGCGCGAGCTTGCCGATTCGATCGCGGAACTGCTCGAGATCCTCGCCAACCGCGTGCGCCTCTACGAGGTGATGCGCGAGGAGCTGGTCACGGTTCGCGACCAGTATGCGACGCCGCGCCGTACCGAGATCGCAGCCGCAGCCGACGGGATCGACGACGAGGACCTGATCGAGCGCGAGGACATGGTCGTCACCGTGACCATGCAGGGCTATATCAAGCGCACCACGCTCGACACCTTCCGCGCCCAGGCGCGCGGCGGCAAGGGCCGCGCCGGCATGGCGACCAAGGACGAGGACGTCGTCACCGAGCTGTTCGTGACCTCGACCCACACGCCGGTGCTGTTCTTCTCGACCCTGGGCAAGGTCTACCGGATGAAGGTGTGGAAGCTGCCCGAGGGCGGCCCCGCCACGCGCGGGCGGCCGATGATCAACCTGCTTCCGCTTGCGGCGGGCGAGACGATCTCGACCGTGCTTCCGCTGCCCGAGGACGAGGCCGAGTGGGGCAAGCTCCACGTCATGTTCGCAACCGCCAAGGGTTCGGTCCGCCGCAACTCGATGGATGCGTTCACCAACGTGCCTTCGAACGGCAAGATCGCGATGAAGTTCGAGGGTGAGGACGAGGACGATCGCCTGATCGGCGTCGCGCTGCTCGACGAGGCCGACGACGTCCTTCTCGCCACGCGCCAGGGCAAGGCGATCCGCTTCCCCGGCGACGATGTCCGCGAATTCCAGAGCCGCAACTCGACCGGTGTCCGTGGCATGCGGCTGGCGCCGGGTGACGAGGTCATCTCGCTCTCGATCCTGCACAAGGCGGGAATCAAGGATCAGGACGAGCGCGACGATTATCTGCGGCACGCGCCGTGGAAGGCGGACAAGGACAGCGAACCGCAGATGACGCCCGAGCGCTTCGAGGAGCTCAAGGCGAAGGAGCAGTTCATCCTTACCGTCTGCGCCAATGGCTATGGCAAGCTGTCGTCCGCGTACGAGTATCGCCGCACCGGTCGTGGCGGCCAGGGCATCACCAATATCGACAACATCGCCCGCAACGGCCTTGTCGTCGCCAGCTTCCCCGCGACCCAGGCGCACCAGCTGATGCTCGTCACCGATCAGGCGAAGATGATCCGCCTGCCGCTGACCAGCCTGCGTGTCATCGGCCGCGGATCGGCGGGCGTGCGCCTGTTCAACGTCGCCGACAATGAGCATGTCGTCTCCGCCGCCCGCATCGAAGAGACCGATGAGGAGGAAACGGCGATCGTTGAGGGCGAAGGCGAGACCGTGGAAGCGAGCGACGCGGGCCCCGGCGATGACGGTGCGGCTGGCTCGAACGAGGGCGAGTAACCTCAACCCGTCACCCCGGCCTTGTGCCGGGGTGACCGGGCGGCGAGCGTCGGCATCGAACCACGTGTTCATCGGTCGCGTCACCGTGGATCCGGCACAAGGCCGGGATGACGCCGGAGTGAGAGCAATGCACCCCACCACCGCCTATAAGGTGCTGACCGCCGGCCAGATGATCGCGCTTGAAGCCGGCACCTTTGCCGGTGCGCCGATCGATCTGGCCGACGGCTATATCCACATGTCCACCCGCGACCAGCTCACCGAGACGGTCGACAAGCACTTCGCCGGGCAGAGCGACTTGTGGGTCGCCGCGGTCGATCTCGACGCGCTGGGCGATGCCGTGAAGTGGGAAGTCTCGCGCGGCGGGGCGGAGTTCCCGCACCTCTACGGCCAGCTCACGCTCGAAACGGTGATCGCCTACTCCCCGCTCGAGCGTGAGGACGACGGCACGGTCAGGCTGCCGGTCGCGGGCTGATCTACCCCGTCACGGTCGGATAGAGCGACGCGACCAGCAGCACTGCCGCGGCGATGTTGAACAGCCGCAGTCGGCGCCTGTCGCCCAGCCAGCGGCGGAGCTTCACGCCCATCACCGCCCACAGGCCCACGCACGGCAAGTTCACCGCACCGAACAGCCCCGCCACCAGCGCCAGCCCGATCCATGGCTCGACCGGCGGCAGATAGACCGTCACCCCGGTCAGCGCCATCGTCCACGCCTTGGGATTGACCCACTGGAACAGAGCCGCCTGCACGAAGGTGAGCGGACGCCCCGCGGCATCGCCCTCGCCCGGCGGCGCAGCGGTCGCGACCTTCCATGCGAGATAGAGCAGATAGGCGACGCTCACCCACTTCAGCACCGTGTGCGCCAGCGGGTAGCGCGCGAACAATTCCGCCAGCCCGAGCCCGACCAGCACGATCATCAGCACGAAGCCCAGCGACACGCCCAGCATGTGCGGCACGGTGCGCCGGAGCCCGAAATTGGTGCCCGACGTCATCAGCATCAGATTGTTCGGCCCCGGCGTGATCGAGGAAACGAAGGCGAAGACGCTCAGCGCCGGCAGGGTCTGCATCCACAACATCGCGCAAGAATATGCGATACCACACCGAATGAGCTTGCAAATACGCCCATCTTTCGCCGAAAGATTGCAACCTATGACCGATTTTGACGCCATTGATCGAAATATATTGCAAGAGCTGACCGCAAATGCCCGGATCACCAATCTCGCGCTTGCCGAGCGAGTCGGCCTCTCGCCCTCCGCCTGCCTGCGCCGCGTGCAGGATCTCGAGCGGATCGGCGTCATCAAGGGCTATCGCGCGATCCTCGACCACACCGCGCTGGGGATCAGCTTCACCGCCTATATCGCGGTCGGCCTGTCGCGCCACACCAAGACCGAGCAGCTGGATTTCGAGCGCGCGATCGACGCTGCCCCCGAAGTCCGCGAGTGCCACAACGTCACCGGCACGATCGAGTATCTGCTGCGCGTCGAGGTCAAGGACCTCGCATCCTACAAGCGTTTCCACACCGATGTGCTCGGCGCCCTGCCCCAGGTCTCGACGCTGACCTCGTACATCGTGATGGGGTCGCCCAAGGACGAACGCGGCTGAACGGACATTACGGGATAAGGTCGACCACCTCTGCGCCCTCGCCCTCCGCGGCGATCAGCAGCGTGCGATGGCACATCCCCGGATCGCGCTCGAAGCAGAGCAATGCGCTCGGCGCTTCGGCGATCAGTGCGCGCATCCGCGCGGCCTGCGCCTGCGCTTCGGGCAGTTCGAGCTGGCCGGCATAGACCGTCTCCAGCGTCGCGCGATCGCCCTTCTTCGCCGCATCACGCCCCGGCTTGGGCGTCCCCAGCGCCTTGAGATGCACATAGCCGATGCCATGCTCCTTCAGCGCGGCCGCCAGCGGCGCCTTGGAAAAGCCGGGGCGGCGCGAGAGCGGAAGCTGGCGCACATCGATCACCTGGCGCACGCCGGCGCCTTCCAGCGCGGCGAGGAAGCTCTCCATCGTCGCGCCCTCATAGCCGATGGTGAAGACCTTCATTCCGCCCGAACCGCCCCGGCACCTGAAAGCGGCCGGGGATCATGCGGAGGCACCGAAGGCAGTTGCGCCCCTTCCGGCGGTGGCGGCTTCCTGTTCTGCGCCCGGCGCCATTCTCTTTCGAAGACATGACGCGCCAGTCCCAGCCTGTCGTGCATGGTGCGGCTCCTTCGCCGCCAGTCTGATCCTGCGCCCGTCAATCCGCAACCGGCTTGTGGCACACCGCTTCGACGTTGATCCCGTCAGGGTCGTAGACGAACGCGCCATAATAGCCCGGATGATAATGCGCGCGGATGCCAGGCGCACCATTGTCCCGACCGCCCGCCGCCATCGCCGCGGCGTAGAAGGCATCCACCTCCGCCCGGTTCTCCGCGACGAACGCGATATGGATGCCGGCACCCTTGGGACCGCCATTGCTCAGCCAGAAATCGGGCTTGCCGTGCTTGCCGTACCCGATGCCGTGATAGATGCCGCCGGTCATCGCTGGCGTGACCTCCATCACAACGCTCGCACCGATCGCCCCCAGCGCCGCATCGTAGAAGCGGCGCGAGGTTTCGAAGTCGCTCGCCGCAACACCCATATGGTCGATCATCGCATCCTCCCGAAAATGAAGCGCCAGTCTAGCCGAGCGCGCGCCCTCCGCTGTCAGCAGCGTGCTGCGGCCGGCAATTACGCCCGGTGATCTGCTACATCGCTGTGGAAATTTCCGGAACCGCGGATACAGCCCGCGCATGATCCAGAAACTTGTGCCGGAACAATATCATCGCGTCTTCCCGCTGCTCGGACCGGACGACGCGGTCAATGCGCTCAGTATCAACGCCATTCTCTCCGGCACCAACTGCGGGGCGGTCTATGCCGATGATCCCGAGCAACCGCGCACCGCGCTGATCGACCAGACGGGCATTATCAGCTTCCTTGTCGGCGATCCGGAGAATCCCGCCTTTCTCGGCGATCTGGATCGCTTCCTCGACCACCAGCTCGGGCCGGACACGCTGGCATCCTGCGGCGGCGACACCTTCATTGCGGTGCTCCACAACGCCGCCTGGCAGCGGGCGCTCGAACCCGTTCTTGCCGGGCGCGAGCCGGAGGGTGACGAGGAATGCTATTTCACATTCGCCGGCGATATGCCCGCGCCAAACCGGCGCGCCCTGCCCACAGGCTTCGCGATCAGGCGCATCGACGACGCCCTTGCCGCCAATGACGATATCGCCGAGTGCCTGCTCGAAAGCTGGCCCAGCGCCGAACACTTCCTCGCGCATGGCTTCGGCCATGCCGTGATGGATGGCGAACGCCCGGTGAGCCTCGCTTTTTCCTGCGCCGCGTGGGGCGGGCGACAGGAAATCAACCTGCTGACCTTTGAGGACGGCGATGAGGGCCAGGGTTTCGCAACGCAAGCCTGCGCAGCCTGGCTTGCCGAGGCGCTGCACGCGGGCGTCACGCCGCACTGGACCGCCATGGCCAGCAACGCCGCCTCGCTTCATCTCGCGCGCAAGCTCGGGTTCGCCGAAACCGCACGGCGCCCGACGATCGAGTTCCAATTCTAGTCCGGCGTGAAGGCCGCGGCACTGCTCATTCGGGCTTGTGTCATACCGCTTCTACATTCATCCCGTCCGGGTCGATCACGAAGGCGGCATAATAGTCGGGATGATAATGTTCGCGTATTCCCGGCGCGCCATTGTCGCGCCCGCCCGCGGCGAGCGCGGCGGCATGGAAGCCATCCACCGCCGCCCGGCTATCGGCGCGGAATGCGTGATGCACGCCGGTGCTCACCGGTTCGCCATCGGCGATGACGAAATCCACCTCCTCTACCCCGAACAGCACGACATTGTTGCCGAGCCCATTGCTCTCCTCGCCCATCACCCGGTAGCCGAGCGGCGCCAGCGCGGCTGCATAGAAGCGCCGCGATGCCGCGATGTCGCGCACCGGTATTCCGAGATGATCGATCATCATTGACTCCTTGAATTTCTGAAATTACAGAAATTACATCATGACCCGGTTCGCAGACCATCCCGACGCCAAGGCGTTCATCCTCCACTGGGGCGAGATGGGAACGCAATGGGGCGTCAATCGCTCCGTCGCGCAGGTGCATGCCCTGCTCTACCTCGCCGATCGCCCGCTCCATGCCGAAGAGATTGTCGAGACGCTGGGCCTCGCGCGCTCCAACGTCTCGACCGCACTCAAGGAGCTTCAGGGCTACGGCATCGTCCGCCGCGTCCATGTCGAGGGCGACCGCCGCGACCATTTCACCGCCGAGACCGATCTGTGGGAGATGCTCATGCGCATCGTCGCCGAGCGCAAGCGGCGTGAGGTCGATCCGACCATCCAGCTGCTCGGCGAGCTCGCTGCGCGCCTCGCCGCGGACGAGACCGCCCCGCCGCAGGTGCGCGAGCGTGTCGGCCGGATGCATGAGTTCATCGGCACGCTCGGCGGCTGGTACGACCAGGTCCGCGTGCTGCCCAAGCCCACGCTCGTCACCCTCATGAAGCTCGGCGGCAAGGTCGCCCGGTTCATCCCCGCTTCCCGCAACAAGGACTGATCGCACACCGCGCTCAACGCCTCATCTCGCACGCCACTAGATTTCTGAAATTTCCGAAATAACCGTAGAGAAGGTCAGAAGGAACCAAGCATGGCGCAGCAACGCACCCGTCGCAGGACCGCCGCGATCCGTATCGCGGGCGCAATCGCATTCGGCCTCGCTTTTGCGCTTGGCGTCTATCTGCTGATCGAAGCAGTGAACCCATCGGGCCTGATCAGCTTCACCTTCCTGCTCATCCTCCCCGCCGCGGTCACCGCCTTCGTCACCTATGTCGGCGACCCGCTCGCCGAACGGTCGCGCGGCTTCTATGTCCTCAACGTTCCGTCTTTCCTGCTCGGCGCAGTCATCGTCGCATCAGTCCTTTTCCTTCGCGAAGGGGTAATCTGCATCGTCATGCTCGCGCCGTTCTGGCTCGGCCTCAGCGCGCTGGGCGGCTACCTCACCTGGCGCCTTCGCAAGCGCGAGGAGCCGGCCGAGAATGTGTTCCGCGCGTCCACGCTGCTCCTGATCCCGCTGGTCTCGATGCAGGTAGAGCCGATGATCCCACTCTCCCGTGACGCCGGCAGCGTGACCCGCTCGATCGTCATCGACGCCGACGCGGCCACCGTCTGGCACTATGCCCGCGGCGTGCGCCAGATCCGGCCGGGCGAAGGGCAGTGGAACATCTCGCAGGACCTGATCGGCCTGCCCCGCCCCGCAGGCGCACGCCTCGACCGCGAAGGCGCCGGCGCGACCCGCCACGTGGTGTGGCAGGAGGGCATCCGCTTCAAGGAGGTCGTGACCGACTGGCAGCCGGGAAAGCGCCTCTGGTGGGACTTCCGTTTCGACGCCACCGACATGGACGCATGGGCGATGCAGGATCGTCACCTTCTGCCCGACAGCCCGCACTATCGCATCACCGATGGCGGCTATGTGCTCGAGCCGCTGGCCGACGGCCGCACGCGGCTGACGCTCACCACCCGCTACTGGGTCCAGACCCCGGTCAACTGGTACGCGCATCTGTGGGGCGAACTGTTCGTCGGCGACGTCTCGGCGAACGTCCTCGCGGTGATCCGACAGCGATCGGAAGGCGACAAATAACCGACCTGCAATCGATCAAGGGAGAAACGCCATGGCCCGCCACCATCCTGCAGCCGCCGATCCCGCACTCCGCCATGTCGTCTGGCGCGATCTCGTCGCGATGCGCCCGCGCGACGGCCTGATCGAATGTCTCCACCCGCTGCCCTGGCTCGCGCTGTCCTTCTTCCTCGCGAGCATCGGGCTATGGCCTCTCGCCGTCCCCGCCACCTTCATGTTCTTCCTCACCGCGTTGCGGCTGAACCATGAGGCGATCCACCACAATCTCGGCTTCGGCCCGCGCGGGCATCGCCGCGTGCTGCATGGCTTGAGCGCGCTGATGCTCGGTTCCAACAGTTCGGTCGCGTTCAACCACCTGCTCCACCACCAGAAGGTCGGCACCGAGGACGATATCGAGGGGAAATGCGGCAATATGCGCCTGCTGGAAGTGCTGCGTTTCGGCCCACGCTTCCCGGTCGAGACGCATCTTTACGGCTGGAAGCAGGGAGGACCCCAGCTCCGGCGGCGGATGGCGATCGATCTCGCGCTCAACGCCATGGTGATCGGCGCCGCACTCGCCAGCCAATGGGCGCCCCTGCTCTACCACATCGCGGCAATGCTGGTGGCGCAGTGCCTGACCGCCTTCTTCGCGGTGTGGATCACGCATCATGGCTGCGAGGAGGGACTGGTCGCCCGCACCCAGCGCGGCCGGCTGTTCAACCTGGTCAGCTACAACATGTTCTTCCACCTCGAGCACCACCTGTTCCCGGCGGTGCCCGTCAGCCGCCTGCCGGCCCTCGCCGCCCGCATCGATGCTGCCGCGCCGAAGCTTGCGAAACGGCTGCGGATGGTGGTGCCGGAACTCGGCGCAGCCTGCGCCCTCCTGGTCCGCTACGGCACGCGCTGGGACGACGACAGCGTCTGAACCACGCCCCAGGCGATCAGCGCCTGTGCCGCAAAATATGTCGGCCAGATCAGCAGCCCCGGCACCACCGACTCCTTGAGCATCCCGAAGCGGGAGAAGATCAGCAGGTCGGAGATCACGAACAGCACCGCACCGATCCCCACGCGATAGCGTGGGAACCGGCTTGTCCATGCCATCGCGGCCATGAGGCCGAGGAATGCGCCATAGGTACCCACGGGCAGCGCCTGCCCTGCGGGGGCGGCGAGCACGGCACTGATCAGGATCGTCGCGGGGGCAAGGAGGTAGCCGAGCAGTTTCTGGCTCGGCGAAGGGTTCGTTCGCCGGTTGCGCAGGTACAGCGCAATCGCCACCGCATGCCCCGCCGCGAACGCCGCGCCGCCGATGGTGAAGCCATGCGTCTCGAGCAGCAGGTCGCCGAGCGCGCCCAACGCCAGCGCGCCCGCGATCAGCCAGCCGTCGGTGTTCCGCGCCTGCGTCGCCGCCCAGATCGCAAGCAGGGCCACCCCGCTGGTCTTCCACGCCGCCTTCAGTGCGCCCGCATCGGCGAGCCCCCATCCGGTGAGCGAATAGCTCGCGCCCGCCAGCACCGCGATCCAGAACAGTCCGCGCATCTCTTCCCCTTTACCCTCGCTTCCCCTAACCGATGCCCCATGTCCGACCATCAAGTCCATATCATCGGCGGCGGTCTCGCCGGGTCCGAGGCCGCATGGCAGCTCGCCAATGCCGATATCCGCGTGAAGCTCTCCGAAATGCGCGGCGCCGGCGACATGACGCCCGCCCACCAGACCGACGGCCTCGCCGAGCTCGTCTGCTCCAACAGCTTCCGCTCCGACGATGCCGAGCGCAACGCGGTGGGCCTGCTGCATCAGGAAATGCGCGACCTCGGCTCGATCATCATGGCGCAGGGCGACCTCCACAAGGTGCCTGCGGGTTCGGCGCTGGCCGTGGACCGCGACAATTTCTCCGACGGCGTCACCGCAGCGCTGGCGGCACATCCCAACATCACCATTGTCCGCGAACGCGTGGACCAGCTTCCGGCGGAGGGACTCACGATCGTCGCCACCGGTCCGCTCACCGCGCCGGGGCTGGCCGACAGCATCGGATCGGCGACCGGCAAGGACAGCCTGGCGTTCTTCGACGCCATCGCTCCGATCGTGCACCACGAAAGCATCGACATGGACGTGGCGTGGATGCAGTCGCGCTGGAACAAGGTTGGTCCCGGCGGCACAGGCAAGGACTACATCAACTGCCCGATGACCAAGGACCAGTATCTGGCCTTCCATCAGGGGCTGCTCGACGGCGAGAAGGCCGAGTTCAAGGAATGGGAAAACGTCCCCTATTTCGAGGGCTGCATGCCGATCGAGGTGATGGCCGAGCGCGGCGTCGACACGCTGCGTTACGGCCCGATGAAGGGTGTCGGGCTCGATCAGCCGAGCACCGGGCGTTGGCCTTACGCTTGTGTCCAGCTGCGACAGGACAATGCCAACGGCACGCTGTGGAACATGGTCGGTTTCCAGACCAAGCTGAAGCATGGCGCGCAGGTCGCACTGTTCCGGACGATCCCGGGGCTTGAGAATGCCGAATTCGCGCGCCTTGGCGGACTCCACCGCAACACCTTCATCCGCTCGCCAGAGCTGCTCGACCCGACGCTGCGGCTGAAGTCGCGCCCGCATATCCGCTTCGCCGGGCAGGTCACGGGGTGCGAGGGCTATGTCGAGAGTTCGGCGATCGGGCTGCTCGCGGGCCGCTTCGCCGCTGCCGAGATCCTCGGCCGCACGCTTGCCCCGCCGCCCGTCGAGACTGCGCTGGGCGCGCTGCTCGGCCACATCACCGGTGGCGCGGAGGTCGAGACCTATCAGCCGATGAACGTCAATTTCGGCCTGATGCCGCCGATCGAGGGCCGCACCAAGAAAGCCGACCGCAAGCTCATGTACACCGCCCGCGCGCGCGCCGCGTTCGCGGACTGGGTCAAGGCGGCCTGAGCTACTCCTCGGCCGCCTCGGCCAGCGCCTTCGCCACCTCGGCGCGGCAATCGCATTGCGGCCGCGCCGCAGTCTTGCGTTTGGGGGCGGTGGTGGCGAACTCGGCGCGGGTCAGCCCGCCCGACTTGTCCTTGTCCGCCTCGGCGAACTTGCTCGAGGTGCGTACCGTCCACTCCTCGAACGACAGCTTGCCGTCGCCATTGGCGTCGAGCTTGGCAAAGGCCTTGCGCCGCGGCTGCTGAAGCTCGGCAAGCGTGACGGTGCCGTTCTTGTCCTTGTCGTTGCGGTCGAAGCGCTTCTCCTCGCGGCTGCGGTCCGCCCGCGGGACTTCTGCCACCGGCGCCTCCTCGCCCTTCGCTTCCGCCTGCTGAACGGCCTTGGGTGCCGGAGGTACCGGTTCAGGGGTCGCCCTGCTCTGGAACAGGAAGATCCCCGCCCCCGCCATCAGCAATGCCGCGATGCCGCCCACAAGATAGCGCCACATACCGACTCTCCCCCAGCCAGAGGGTCAGCCTACGCCTTCCATCCGCGGCAGCAAGACGTCACTTGCCGGTCAGCCGGTGCCATAGCGCCCGCCCGGTCCGCCGCGGCGATCCCAACGGCACACCGGCGAGGTCCAGCCGCGCCAGATGCGCCATCGCCCCCAGCGCACGTCCGTTGCGGCTCCACCGCACCGCAGTCGCCTCGGCCAGCGCCTGCTCGGCGATCATCTTCGCGCCCGCTGCCTCGCGCGGATCGCTGAGCCCCGGCGCCAGGTCGGCCAGCGCCCACCCCTCCCCGGCCTGTGCCAGCGGATCATCGGGCGATGCCCCGGCGAGCGCGCCCGCCAGCTCGAACAGCCGCGCGCCGCGCTGGGCGAACGCCTTCAGCGCTGCCGCATCCAGTTCCTCCTGCAACAGCGCCTGCCACGCCTGGGGGATCTCGGCCGCCGCCGCGCCGGTCACGCCATCGCGCAGCACATCGCGCGCCACCGCCTCCAGAACCGGCTCGGCGGGCGGCGGCGCGCTGTCGAGCCTTACCAGTGCATCGTGCCACCATTGCAGGCGGATCTGTCCCAGCATCGGTTCAGTCGTCGTACGAACCGTCTCCGCCAGCTTGTCGTCCAGCGCCAGCAGCGCCGTCAGCGCATGGCCGGCCGTCGCGCCGGGCGCATAGGCCAGGATCATCCTCCGTTCCGGATCGGCAATCATCGGCCGGCTCCGCAGCGGAGCGATCCATCACGATTGGTTAACCATGCGCTTTCAGCGGGCGTTAGCCGCACCTGGTCCATGGGGTGGGATGGAACCGGGGACGAGGCATCGATGATCCAGCGCGCAGGGGCCGCGAAGAGCGCCCGCACATGGTTGACGTCACTCGCACGCGACACACGTGGCAACACGATCGCGATCATCGCGGCATCGATCATCCCTCTGGCGGGCATGGTTGGCGGCGGCGTGGACATCAGCCGCATGTACATCGTCAAGACGCGCCTGCAACACGCCTGTGATGCGGGCGCGCTCGCCGGACGCAAGATGATGGGCGGCGGCAGCTGGTCGGCGAACGACTATGCCGCCCGAACGCAGGCGGAAGACTTCTTCGACGCGAACTTCAATCCCAACGCTTATGGTACCACGCCCGAAGCGGAAGCCACGCGCCGCAGCTTCAGCGAGAGCGCCGGCAAGGTGACCGGGAGCGGCCGCGCGGTCGTGCCGATGACGCTGATGCGCGTATTCGGCAAGACCAGCGAAACGCTCACCGTCACCTGCGACGCCGAAATGCGGTTGCCGAACACGGACGTGATGTTCGTCCTCGATACCACCGGATCGATGAAATACTGCCCCAACGGCGACTCAAGCTGCAACGGCAACGCGAACTCGCGGATCGCCGCGCTTCGGATCGCCGTGAAATGCTTCTACCAGATCGTTGCCCGGCTCGATGTAAGCGACACCGATTGCGAGGGCGACGAGCCCAGCGGCGGCACCGGCAACCAGGTACAGATCCGCTTCGGCTTCGTGCCCTATTCGACCAATGTGAACGTCGGCAGGCTGTTGCCGAACGACTATTTCGTCGATCAGTGGGACTATCAGACGCGCAGAGCCAACATGGCCGTGCCGCCACAGGCCACCAATACCTATTGGGAAACCTATGGCGGTGGCTCGATCAGCCAAAGTGAATGCCTGTCGTTCATGAAGAACGAGACGTTCGGCAACTTCACGCCAACGGCAGCCGATTCGGGCGGTCCGGCGCCTGAACCGACCGTCGTGTCATCCTTCCCCCATGACAACTCGGCCACCCAGGGCGGCAGCAGCGGCGAATGGGGCTGGACGAACGCCCCCGACACGGGCGGCACGACGCGCAGCTGCCGCCGCCGCCGCACCGATACGACCACCTTCTATGTCGAGAAGTTCGCCAGCTGGACCTACAACCAGATGTCAGTGAACGTCAGCGGGCTCAAGGCCGGCGGCAGCAACTGGAACAGCAGTTTCACCATGCAGGGTTCGCTGGCCGATCCCGACACGCAGTCCGTGGCCGATCCGGTCAACGGCTCCAATGGACGGGATGTCCCGCAGGCGACGATTACCTGGTCTGGGTGCATCGAGGAGCGGCAAACCGAGGCGGCGACAAGCTATGATCCGATCCCGTCGGACGCGCTCGACCTCAACATCGACATGGTGCCCAACAGCAACGAATCGCGCTGGAAGCCGGCGCTTCCGCAGTTGCTCTTCACGCGCGCAAGGACCAGCGGCGCAAACTTCAGCTATACCGGCCCCGAATGGGTCGACGGGAACACGGGCAACTGGAACGTAAATCCGGTCACGACCAGCACCGACTACAACAACAGCTCGATGTTCTTCTGTCCCACTGAATCACGCAAGCTTCAGAGCTGGACCGACCCGTCGATCTTCCAGAGCTACGTCAACTCGCTTACGCCGGCCGGCAACACCTATCACGATATCGGCATGATCTGGGGCGCACGCCTTATGTCGCCGACCGGCATCTTCAAGAGCGAGAACGAGGCGACGCCGAAGGGTGGCGAGATCGAGCGGCACATGATCTTCATGACCGACGGCGACACCAATGCGAACAACTACGACTATTCCGCCTACGGTCTTCCCTTCTTCGATGCCCGCCAGACGCCGGGCAACCCCACCAAGGCACAGCTCGAGGAGCAGGTGAACCTGCGCTTCCTTGCGATCTGCCGATGGGTCCGGAACAAGCACATCACGTTGTGGGTGATCAATTTCGGCGAAGGGCAGAGTCAGGACACGCAGGACCGGCTCGAGCAATGCGCGTCCGAGGGCCGCTATTTCTCGAATCCCACCGCAGCTGATCTCCAGAACACCTTCAAGTCGATCGCCGACCAGATCTCTCAGCTGAGGCTCACCCGGTGACCCCGCGCGTCCCCCTCCCCCGCGCGCTTGCCGGCGACCGGCGGGGCGCAACGATCGTGGAGTTCGCGATCGTGGCACCCGTGCTCGGAATGCTGCTGCTCGGCGTGTTCGATATCGCGCATACGCTCTACATGCGCGCGGCGCTTCAGGGCGTGGTGCAAAAGGCTGCGCGCGACCTGACGCTCGAGTCCGGGCTGGTTGCCGAAAACCAAGACAAGCTCGACAAGAAGGTCAAGGCGCAGGTCAAGGAGCTTGCCAACAACGGTACGGTGACGATCACGCGGCAATATTACCGGTCATACGAGCATGCCGCCGCGTCGAGATTCGAGCCGTGGACCGACACGAACAACAATGGAACCTGCGACGGCCCGCAGGGCAGCACCCCGGGCGAGCCCTATGAGGACACCAACAACAACAATCGCTGGGATGCCACGGGCGGCAATCTGAGTCAGGGCGGCGCCAAGGATGCAGTGCTGTACACCGCGTCGATCAGCTATCCGCGCTTCTTCCCGATGTACAATCTGATCGGCGGCTCGCGCACGACCAAGGTGACCGCGTCGACCATCCTGCGCAATCAACCCTATGGCGACCAGGCCGTCTCTACCGTGAGGAACTGTACATGACGCCCCTCACCCTGATTGGCAGCACGGGGCGGCGGCTTGGCCGCGACGCCAGCGGGCTTGCGATGCTCGAATTCGCCTTTGGACTGCCCGTCCTGCTGACGATGAGCCTGACCGGGGCCGAGCTGACCAACTATATCATCACCAAGATGCGGATCAGTCAGATCGCGCTTCAGCTGGCGGACAACTCGGCGCGCATCGGTTCGGGCAGCCAGCTCGAATCCAAGAAGATCTACGAAAGCGACATCAACGACCTGCTCACCGGCGCGAACTTCCAGGCGGGCGAGCTGAACCTGTTCGCCAATGGTCGCGTCATCATCTCAAGCGTCGAACCGCACGCGACAACTGCCGACCGCTACCGGATCCGCTGGCAGCGCTGCAAGGGCAACAAGACAAGCTGGGCCTCGAGTTGGGGCACGCCGGTCAACAAGACCAACGAGGTGGGTATCGGCCCCACGAACCGCCAAGTGATCGCACCGCCCCAAGGCGTCGCGATGTTCGTCGAGGTCCGTTACCAGTATCAGCCGCTGATCAAGACCTCACTGTCGCCGACGACCGAGATCAACGAGATCGCATCGATGATGGTGCGCGACGCCCGCAATACCACGGGCGGCACGAACGGCGTCTTTCAGCAAAGCGGCGTCAACGCGTCGAGCTGCTGACCCTCAGGCCCCTCCCCGAGGGGAGGGGCCGGGATGTCAGCGGTAGGTCACCTTCTTCACGCCCGCGACCACCTTGTCCGCGGTGATCAGCGCCAGCTTCTCGAGGTTCGCGGCATAAGGCAGCGGCACGTCCTCGTTGGTCACGCGGATGACCGGCGCATCGAGATCGTCAAAGCCCTCTTCCATCGCGATCGCCACGATCTCCGACGAGATCGAGCAGACCGGCCAGCCTTCCTCGACCACCACCATGCGGTTGGTCTTCTTGAGGCTTTCCAGCACCGTCGCCTTGTCGAGCGGACGCAGCGTGCGCAGGTCGATGACCTCCGCGTCGATGCCCTCGGCCGCCAGCGTCTCGGCAGCCTCAAGCGCGACGCCGACGCCGATCGAGTAGCTGACGATCGTCACGTCCTTGCCGGTCCGGACGATGCGGGCCTTGCCGATCGGGAGCACCCAGTCGTCGAGCTTCGGTACGTCGAAGCTGCGGCCGTACATCAGCTCGTTCTCGAGGAACACGACCGGATCTTCCGAACGGATCGCCGCCTTGAGCAGGCCCTTGGCGTCGGCCGCGTCATACGGTGCGATCACGATGAGGCCCGGCACGCTGGCATACCAGGGACCGAAATTCTGCGAGTGCTGCGCGGCGACGCGGCTCGCTGCGCCATTGGGACCGCGGAACACGATCGGGCAGCGCATCTGGCCGCCGGACATGTAGTTGGTCTTGGCCGCCGAGTTGATGATGTGATCGATCGCCTGCATGGCGAAATTGAACGTCATGAACTCGATGATCGGCTTGAGGCCGCCCATCGCCGCGCCGCTGCCGACGCCGGCAAAGCCGTATTCGGTGATCGGCGTGTCGATCACACGCTTGGCGCCGAACTCATCGAGCAGGCCCTGCGTCACCTTGTACGCGCCCTGATATTCGGCGACTTCCTCGCCCATCACGAACACGCGGCCATCGGCGCGCATTTCCTCGGCCATCGCGTCGCGCAGCGCTTCGCGGACGGTGGTCTTCACCATCTCGGTGCCCGCGGGCACTTCGGGATCGGCCACGGTCGCCGCCTTGTCGCTGGCGAGCTGCTTGGTGCCGCTGTCGGCCTTCTTCGGGCCGCCGTCTTCGCCAGGCGCCGGCTCGGCAATTTTGGGGGCTTCGACCGCCGCCGCAGCGGGCGCAGGCGCCGGGGTCGAGGCATCTTCGCCCTCAACCGCGATCGTCGCGATCACGGTGCCGACCTTCACATTGTCAGTGCCCTCAGCGACGAGGATCGACGCGATCGTGCCTTCATCGACGGCTTCGAATTCCATCGTCGCCTTGTCGGTCTCGATCTCGGCGAGGATGTCGCCGGACTTCACGGTGTCGCCTTCCTTGACCAGCCACTTGGCAAGGGTGCCCTCTTCCATCGTGGGCGAGAGCGCCGGCATCTTGAGCTCAATCGCCATCTCAGTACGTCCCCACCAGAACATCGGTATAAAGTTCGGCCGGATCGGGTTCCGGCGTCTGCTCGGCAAAGTCGGCGGATTCGTTGACCGCCTTGCGGATCTCCGCCTCGATCGCCTTCAGCTCGTCTTCCTTGACGCCGACGGCTTCGAGTTCCTTCTTCACGCCCTCGATCGGGTCGCTGTTGTCGCGCACCGACTGAACCTCGTCGCGCGAGCGGTACTTGGCGGGATCCGACATCGAGTGGCCGCGATAGCGATAGGTCTTCATCTCGAGGATGATCGGTCCCTTGCCCGCGCGAACCCAGGCCAGCGCCTCTTCGGCCGCGCCGCGGCACGCCAGCACGTCCATGCCGTCGACCTGGATGCCCGGGATGCGGAAGCTCTCGCCGCGGCGATAGAGCTGGTCCTCGGACGAGGAGCGGTTGACGCTGGTGCCCATGGCGTACTGGTTGTTCTCGATCACATAAATGATCGGGAGCTTCCACAGCTCGGCCATGTTGAACGATTCGTAGACCTGGCCCTGGTTCGACGCACCATCGCCGAAATAGGCCATGGCGACGCCGCCATCCTCGTTATACTTGTGTGCGAAGGCGAGGCCGGTGCCGAGCGAGACCTGGGCGCCGACGATGCCGTGGCCGCCGTAGAACTTCTTCTCGGTCGAGAACATGTGCATCGACCCGCCCTTGCCGCGCGAGATGCCCGCGGCGCGGCCGGTCAGCTCGGCCATGATTTCCTTGGGATCGATGCCATAGGCGAGCATGTGGCCATGGTCGCGATAGCCGGTAATCACCGAGTCCTTGTCGCCATCAAGCGCCGACTGCAGGCCGACCGCGACCGCTTCCTGGCCGATATAGAGGTGGCAGAAGCCGCCGATGAAGCCGAGGCCGTAGAGCTGGCCCGCCTTCTCCTCGAAGCGGCGGATGAGCAGCATCTGGCGATAGAATTCCAGTAATTCCTCTTTCGAGGCATTGTACCGATCCGGTTCGTTTGGACGTTCACGGTTAGTTACAACTGGTTCTATTTTACGGCTCTTGGCCGGCGCTTTTGCCACGTTGACCCTCATCCTGGGGAGAGATGGAAGCGGCCCTATAGGCCGGTTATCGACCGGTACGCAATGATGACGCGCGCGTAAGGCTGCGAC
>Ga0247823_10001253_pt1 | contig 21146 bp, 19 predicted proteins | sample 13C_PalmiticAcid_2_FD_192426 | JGI IMG/M metagenome (GOLD analysis project Ga0247823, IMG submission 192426) | Soil microbial communities from agricultural site in Penn Yan, New York, United States - 13C_PalmiticAcid_Day30 | ecosystem: Environmental > Terrestrial > Soil > Agricultural land... | reverse complement strand
CCTTCAAGTTTGGGCCCATGGCATGGCGTCCGCCGCGGGTCCGGCCCGCACGGGCGACATGCCTTCGCCGATGACGATCCCTCAAGCTTTCGAGGTCACCCCTTCAGGCTCGACTTCTTTCATGAAGTTGGCGTCGTTGTAGTGATAGAGGTCGTCCAGGTAGGGAACGAAGAAGTCGTAGAAAGAGCGCGAGTCGTACTTCGCCTTTTCGCCCGGGCCGATGCATGCTGGGATCGGGCCCACGTTGGCGTCGTCGTCGGGGTAGAAGAAGAAGGTCAGCGCGTAGCGCTTCATCGGTGGGTTGACGACCCGGTGGGGCGTGGCGATGAAGCGGTCGTTGGACAAACGGTTGAGGACCTGCCCGGTGTTCACGATCAGCGCGCCCTTGACGTAGCTGACCTTGAGCCACTCCTTCGATGGCGTCATCACCTGCAGACCCGGCACCGGCGTCATCGGCAGCAGCGTCAGGAAGCTGCCATCGGAATGCGGCGCGAGCGCGTACTGGCCCTCTTCCATTTTTTCTTCGGGGTGGTAATAGGCGCAGCGCTGGTAATACTCCGGCGCCTTGAACATGCTCTCGAAGTGGTCGGCCGGAAGACCCAGCGCACGCGCATAGATCGGCAGCAGCTTGAGGGAGAGTTTCTCCATCGCCGTCTGGTACGCGTACAGCGCCTTCTTGAACTCGGGCAGGCTATCGGGCCATTGGTTCAAACCGCGGTGACGGACCTTGGCCAGCACTTTCGGGTCGTCGGCGGTGCGGTTGCGCATGAACAGCCAGGCCGCGTTCGTGTCCTTCTTGGTGTTGACCGCGATCTTCTCCATGATCGCGGTCGATTTCAGGATGGAGGACTTGGGTGGGAGGTAGCCCTGGTGGTGGAAGCCGACCCGGTGCTTGAGCTTTTCCTCCATCGGGATCTCGAAGAGCTTCTCGGTCTGGCGAAAAGCTTCATCGATCAGGGACTGCGGGATGCCGTGGTTGACGATCGCGAAGAAGCCCAGGTTTTCCTGGATCCACTTCACGTCCGCGGCCAATTGCTCGAGCGCGCCGGGTGCGCCCGCCAGATAAGGGCCCACGTCGAGCAGTGGCAAATCCTTGCCGTCCGCAATCGAAGCCCGAACGCCCGCCGAAGCCGTCACCTTGCTGTCGGTTTTCACACTCTCTGATGTCGTCATGATTCATCTCTCCTGGTTGGTGGTTGCCAAAAAATCAGCTGCCCTGCGGATGCCCGAAGGGCCTCTCTGTCATTTCCAGAGCTTGCACTTGGACTCCGCCTTGGACGCGAAGGCCTGATCGCCCGGAATCATCTGCACCTGCTTGTAGTAATCCCATGGACCCTTGGATGCGGCCGCGCTCTTGATCTCCATCAGCCGCAGGTCGTGAACCATGCGCCCGTCCTCCCGAATCGTGCCGTTCTGGGTGTACATGTCGTTGATCTTTGCCTTGCGCATCTGCGCCATCACGTCCTCGGCCTGGTCCGACCCGAGTTGCTTGACCGCGCTCAGGTAGTGAAACGCCGCGGAGTAGCTGGCCGCCTGCATGCTGGTGGGCTTCTTCTTCATCTTGTCCTCGAAGCGGTCGGCCCATTTGCGGGACTTGTCGTCCGAATCCCAGTACCACGCTTCGGTCAGGTTGATGCCGCTGGTCAGCTTGAGGCCCAGGGAATGCACGTCGGTGATGAACAGCATGAGGCCTGCGATCTTCATGGACTTGGAGATACCGAACTCGCTGGCGGCCTTGATCGAATTGATCGTGTCGCCGCCGCCGTTGGCCAGTCCCAGTACGTCGGCACCAGAAGCTTTCGCCTGCAACAGGAACGACGAAAAATCGGAGGCCGACAGGGGGTGGCGAACGCTGCCGAGCACCTGGCCGCCGTTGGCCTTGACGACCTGCGTGGTCTCCTTTTCCAGGGATTCACCGAAGGCGTAGTCCACCGTCATGAAGTACCAGTTCTTGCCACCCTGCTTGGTCATCGCGGTGCCGGTTCCCCGCGCCAGGGCCACCGTGTCGTACAGGTAGTGGACCATGTACGGCGAACATTCCTCGTTGGTCAGCTGGGCCGCGACACCGCCGGTCACCATGACGATCTTTTTCTTCTCCGCAGCCACCTTGGCAATCGCCAGGCTGGTGCCCGAACTGGGGCCGCTGATGATCATGTCCACGCCCTGCGTGTCGAACCATTCGCGCGCCGTGGTCGCCGCGATGTCGGGCTTGGCGGAATGGTTGGCCGTCACGATCTCGATCTTCTTTCCGTTGATCGTGCCGCCCATATCGGCGATGGCGAACTTCACCGCCTCGACGCTGCCGCTGCCGCCCATGTCGGAGTAGATGCCGGACATGTCCGCGAGAACGCCGATCTTCACGACATCGCCGTTGACCTGAGCCCATGCGGGCGCGCTGGCCGCAACGGCCATCACCGCGCCCGCCACCGCGGTGCAGAGGTGCCGGCGCGGCATCTTCTTGAAGAAGGTGCTGTGGGAAGAATTGCTCATTTTTGTCTCCTGGTTATTGATTCAAACGATCCTTTTCCATCGACCGACCGGCTGACGCGGTGGTCCCGGACCCGAGGCACGGGTATCGATCGCCCACGCATGGGTACCCTTGTGCAGGGCGCCCTGTGCCGACGACTGAAGACATGTGGACATGGCCGTTCCTTGTGAGGTCAGGGATCGAGTGCCATGCGCATCGCGCCCATCACCGTCGCGAGCTGCTGCTCGCGCGGGATGTCGAAAAAATCATCGGCCTGGTCCGCGATCGCTTCAGCGACACGCATCTCCAGCAGGCGCCTGAGTCGGTAGCGGGCCCGCTGTGCGCGCAGGTGCTGCCGCCGCTGCGGGTCGGCATTGCGCCAGGTCCGATGCAGGTCGATCGCTTCGGACAGCGCGCGGATCGAGGCCGGCTGCGATGCCGAGGTCAGCAGGATCGGCGCGCGCCACGCGCCCTCGGGGCGATGGGTCACCGCGGCGATGCGCTGGATATCGGTGGCCATTCGTTGCGCCCCGGGCAGGTCACTCTTGTTGACCACGAAGATGTCGGCCATCTCCATGATCCCCGCCTTCATGGCCTGTACCGTGTCACCGCTCTCGGGCAGCAGCACCAGGACCAGCGTGTCCACCTGCGCGCGCACCGCGTACTCTGCCTGACCGACGCCCACCGTTTCGAGCACCACTTCGTCAAAGCCGAACTCGTCCATGATGTCCAGCATCTCGGGCAGGTTGTCGGCCAGGCCGTCGGAGGTCCGGCGCGAGCCCAGCGAGCGGATGTAGAGCTCGGAGGAACCGTCCAGGTCGTCCATGCGCACGCGGTCGCCCAGGATCGCACCCCCACTCTTCGGGCTGCTCGGATCGACGGCCAACACCCCCAGCCGACCTTTCGGCAGGCGTTCCAGCGCCAGATGCCCCACCAACGTGCTCTTGCCGGCGCCCGGTGCCCCTGTGACGCCAATCCGGTGGGCGGAGTGCTTGGGCCAAACGCGTGGCGCGGACCGCGCCAGCTCCGCCGTGCTCGCGTTGGCCATGCGCGTCAACGCGCGGCTCAGCGCCCATCGTTCCAGCGGCGGCGGCGTGCTCACGTCATCACCCTTCCCAGCACCGCGTCGCCGTGTTCGTCGAGCAGGGGCGGCAGGCCATAGGTCGGCGAGAACCCCTGGAAACGGATCGGACAGGCCACCGCCTGCAGCGGCAGACTGCCGTCGCCCAGGGGCACGATCAGCGCGCGCGCAGCGGCGATGTCGCTGCGCAGCGCCGCGTTCAGTGTGCCGACTTCGGCCACCACGATCCCCAGTGGGCCCAGGCGGCGCACCCACTCGGCCGCCGAGGCTTGACGCAGCACCGCCGAAACGGCGGCAATGACTTCTGCCCGGTGTGTCCGGCGCCCGGCCATGGTGGCGAACTTGCGGTCCACGGCCCACTCGGGGTGGCCGATCTCGTCACAGAAGGTCTTCCAGAACTTGTCGTGGGTGATGAACAGCGTGAGCCAGCCATCGGTGGTCGAGAAGATCTGCGCTGGCACCACGTAGGGATGCGACGAATCCGCCAGGCGTTCGATGGTCTCGCCGGCATTGAGCGCGGCGCCCGCGAGGTAGTTGAGTTGCGAGAGCATCACGTCGTACATCGCGACGTCGACCTGGCCGCCCTGGCCCTGCACGATCTTGGCCAGCAAGCCCACGGCCGCGACCAGTCCCGCCGAGTTGTCGACCGCTGAGTAGCCGGCCTTGGTGGGCGGCGCCTGCGGATCGCCCGTCAGCGCCATCACGCCGGTCATGGCCTGGATGACGTAGTCGTAGGCTGGGTTGTCCGCATAGGGCCCGTCCAGGCCGTAGCCCGTCAGGGCCACGCACACCAGGCGCTCGTTCCACTTGCTCAGCGCGGCGTAGGTGAGGCCGAGCTTGCGGATCGCCGAAGGCCGCAGGTTCGTCACGAGCGCGTGCGAGGTCTCGACGATGCGGCCCAGCGCCGCGAACCCCTCGTCGCAGGCCAGGTCGAGCACAACGCTCTTCTTGTTGCGGTTCAGGCTCGCGAAGTAGGCGTTGTGCGGGCCTACAAAGTGAGGGCTGACCGTGCGGCCTATGTCGCCTTCAGGCGTCTCGATCTTGATGACCTCCGCGCCCATGTCGGCCAGCATCAGGCCGCAGTACGGACCGGCCAGCATGTGGCCCACTTCGATGATCCGGATTCCGGCGAGGGGCGCGCTCATGCCAGGCTCTTCGCCAGAGATTGGACGACGGCGTCCAGCGGCATGTCCGCGGTGAAGACCGCCGTCACGCCCAGTTCGCGCAGATAGGCCTGGTCCTCGGCAGGAATGGTGCCGCCGACGAAGACTTTGATGCCATGCGCCTTGAGCTCGCGCAGCTGTCCGATGACATCGGCCACGAGCTCCTTGTGGCTGCCCGACAGGATGCTCAGGCCGACCGCATCGACACCTTCATCCACGGCGACCTGTGCGATCTGTAGCGGGCTGCGGCGCAGACCGGTGTAGATCACTTCCGCGCCGGCGTTGCGCAGCGTCAGCGCAATGATCTTCGCGCCGATGTCGTGGCCGTCGAGACCGGGCTTGCCGATCAGTATCCGCTTGGCCGCCAACGCGGCGGAGGGTTGCTGGGCGCTCATAGATTCACCGGCTCCTTGAATTCGCCCCATTGGTCTTTCAGGCGCGCCACCATTTCGCCAACGGTGGCGTAGGCATGACAGCACTCCACGAGGTAGGGCATGATGTTTTCGCGGTCCTTGGCGGCCGCGGCGGACAGCCTGGCCAGCGACCGATCGACCGCCGACTGCTCGCGTGTGTCCAGCACCCGCTGGTACTTGTCGAGTGCGCGCTGGGCCACGGTCGGATCGAGCGTGAACACGTCGCCGACCTTGATCTCTTCGTCCACCTTCTTGAAGTGGTTCTGGCCGACGATCACGTTGCGCCCCGAATCGGTGTCGAGCTTGCGCTCCAGCCCGCGCTCGGCGAGCCGCAGCTGGATCCACCCATCCTCGATCGCCCGGACCACGCCCCCATACGCATCGATCTCGCCCATCACCTGGGTGATCTGCTGCTCCATTCGATCGGTGTGCTGCTCCAGGAAGTAGCTGCCGCCCAGAGGGTCAACCGTGCGCCCGATGCCGCTCTCGAAGGCGATGATCTGTTGCGTGCGCACGGCCAGCTCGGCCGAGAACTCGGTAGGAATCTGGAAGGCCTCGTCGAACGCACACGTGAAGATGGACTGCGCGCCGCCCAGCACCGCCGCCATCGTTTCCACCGCCACGCGCACGACGTTGTTGTAGGGCTGCGGCGCCACCAGCGACGAGCCGCCGCACACCACGCCGAAGCGGAAGTGCTGGGCCTTTGGGTCCTGCACACCGTAGCGCTCCTTCATGAGGCGCGCCCACAGCCGGCGGCCCGCGCGGAACTTGGCGATCTCGTCGAAGAAGTCCATGTGGACGTAGAAGAAGAACGACAGGCGCTTGGCGAACTTCTCCACGTCGCCACCGCGTGCGCGCAACTCATCCACATAGGCCAGGCCGTTGGCCAGGGTGTAGGCCATCTCCTCGGCCGCCGTTGCCCCGGCGTCGCGCACATGGGCGCCTGCGATGCTGATCGGGTTGAAGCGCGGTGACACGTCGTTGGAGTAGAGGATCGAGTCCGCGATCAGCCGCATCGACGGGCGCACCGGGAAGATCCAGGTGCCGCGTGCGACGTACTCTTTCAGGATATCGTTCTGGATCGTGCCGGTCAGTTTCTCGCGCGGCACGTTCTGCTTGTCCGCGACAGCGAGGTACATCGCATAGACGATGGCGGCCGTGCCGTTGATGGTGAACGACGTCGAGATCTTCGACAGGTCCAGGTCCTTGAACAGGATCTCGGCTTCGCTCAGGTTGGACAGCGACACGCCCACCTTCCCGATCTCGGGCCGCGCCATCGGATGCACCGGATCCAGGCCGCACTGGGTCGGCAGATCCAGGGCCACCGACAGGCCCGTCTGCCCTTTTTCCAGCAGGAATTTGTAGCGTTCGTTGGATTCCTCTGCGGTGCCGAAGCCCGAGTACTGGCGGATGGTCCAGAGGCGCCCCTGGTACCCGTCCGGGAAGATGCCGCGGGTAAAGGGATAGACGCCCGCCTCACCGACGTGGTCGGGCTGAACCGCCTCGGGGCCGACGCTGACCGGCACGTCGATGCCGCTCGGGCTGACGGGGCGCAGCTGGGGCTCCATGTCGGGCACGCCCGGGTTCATGCCGCTCATTTCGCGCTCCTGGCCAGAAACTTGTCCGACGCACGCCAATGGTCGTCATGCAGCCAGGTGTTCAACACCTGCTGCCGTTCGACGGCGCGGCGCGCGTCGTAGGAAGCTCCCTGGCGCCAGGCCGTGGTCTGCGCCTTGATGCCGCGCAGCACCTGGGGTGCGCAACCGCGCAAGGGCTCCAGGAACGCCTGCACATCCTTGCCCGCCGGCCCGTCGGTGGCCAGCGCATCGGCCAAGCCCCACTGCAGCGCTTGCGGCGCGTCGATCAGTTCGCCGCGGCCCATCATCCGCATGGCCCGTGCGCCGCCCACCAGCCGGCACAGGTCCGGGCCACCACCCCATGCCGACGAAATGGCCAGGCGCGCCTGGATGAAGCCGATGCGCGCGTGGCTGGCCTGTATGCGCATGTCGCACGCCAGGGCCAGTTCGGCGCCGCCGCCGATCGCGTCGCCGTTCAGATACGCCAGCACCGGCACGGGGCAGGCACGCACCGCGTCGAGCGCGCCACGCGATTGCTCGGCCATGTCGATCGTCGCGGACGCGTCGCGGACCGAGGACAGCTCGACCAGATCGCCGCCGGCCGCGAAGAACCGCTCACCGGCGCCGGTCAGAACGATAAAGCGTGTGTCCGACCGCACGCCAGCCGCGGCCACGGCGTGCCCCAGATCGGCGAGCACGCCTCGGGCGAGCGCGTTGTGTTTTTGGGGCCGGTCGATCGTGATCCACACGACACCATCGGCACGCTCCTCCACTGTGATGTCCTTGCTTGTTTGCACCTTGTCTGCTCTCCATCGGGTTGTTGCGTGCTGATGCTAAGAACCCGCGCGCCCGATGACAAGAACGAACGTTCGGTATTTCGAACATAATGAAATGACGAGAAGAAAGCAGAGCGGATTGATCCGATTTGTTCCACCGGCCGAACTTTGGCCGCTGGACGTTCATGGAAGGAAGCGCGATGTCCGGTGTCAATGTGACAGCGATCGAAAGAATGATCGACATCTTCGAAGCATTTCAGGCCAGCCAGCGGCCACTGTCGTTGACCGACCTGTCAGAGATGGTGGGCATCCCCAAGAGCACCTGCCATGCCATCGTCTCCACGCTGATGGCGCGCGGCTACCTGTACACACTCAGTCGACCGCGCGCCCTCTATCCAACCAAGCGCATGTACGACGTGATGCGTGACGTGTTCGCGAAGGACCCCTTTATCGAACATGTCACGCCGGTGCTGGAACGGTTGCGCGACGCGACCCGAGAGACCGTGATCCTCGGCAAGCGCCAGGGAGATTCCGTGATTTACCTCCAGGTCATTGAAGGGCTTCACGCCATCCGCTACACGGCCAAGCCCGGTGAATTCAAGCCACTGCATTCGAGCTCTATCGGCAAGGCCTTGTTGGGCAGCCTGAAGGAGCCCGAGTTGCGCACATGGCTGGAAGGCCGGGAACTGGCCCCCATCACCTCTGCCACGAAAACCGGGCACGACACATTGATCCAGGACGTCCTGGAGAGCCGAAAGATCGGCTACTTCGTGACGCGCGGTGAGAACGTGAGCGATGTGTGGGCGGTGGCGGCGTTTCTCACGCTCAACCACGAAACGCTCGCCGTGGCCGTGGCCGGACCCAGGCACCGCATCGAGGGCAATGTGGTCGAGTGCGCCAATCTGCTGGTGGCGACTTGCAGCTTCTTGTCGCGGCAACAGGCGCGCGCCTAGTGTCCTGAAAAAACTTGCAGGGCGTTTCGCCCTATGTTACCGTTCTGCATATATCAAACGATCGTTCGTTTTTCATAAGGCCTGCTCCGTGAGAATGAGAAGAACCTGCAACACGCGTTGCGGCATGTTGACGCCTGCCAATTCCAACAAGACATCGACAGCTTCTGAATGATGTCAAGCGATGCGACCCACTCGGAGAAGCCACTGCTTGAAGTGGCCGACTTGCAACTTGGCTTTGGCGGCATACGGGCACTGGCAGGCGTTTCGCTTACGGCGCGGCGAGGTGAGATCACGGCCGTCATCGGTCCGAATGGCGCGGGCAAGACCAGTCTGTTCAACACGATCTCCGGCTTCTACAAGCCCCAACACGGTTGCGTGACGTTCGAGGGAACGGACGTCACACGCCATAGCGCGCACCGGCGCGCAGCACTCGGCCTGGCACGCACCTTCCAGAACGTGGCGCTGTTCCGCGGCATGACGGTACTGGACAACATCAAGCTCGGCGGTCACACGCGCCTGCACTCGAACCCGCTGTCCGCGATGTGGTACTTCGGCTCCGCGCAGCGAGAAGAGATGGCCTTGCGGCGTCAGATCGAGCGCGACGTGATCGACTTCCTCGAGATCGACCACATTCGTCACCTGCCGGTCGCCGGCCTGTCATATGGCCTGCAGAAACGTGTGGAGCTGGCGCGCGCGCTGGCAATGCGGCCCAAGGTGCTGATGCTGGACGAGCCGGTGGCGGGGATGAACCGCGAGGAGACGGAAGACATGGCCCGTTTCATTCTCGATGTCCAGGAGGAGTGGGGGATCACCGTGCTGCTGATTGAACACGACATGGGGCTGGTGATGGACATTTCGAACCATGTCGTGGTCCTGAACTTCGGGCAGGTCATCGGCCAGGGAACGCCGGCACAGGTGCGAACGAACCCGGAGGTTGTGCGCGCCTACCTCGGTGAAACGGCTGCACGGAAGGTGGCGGCATGAACGACTTTGACTGGATCGCGCTCGCCGAATTCAGCGCACTCGGCCTCCTCGCTGGTGGACTGCAGGCCATGATCGCGTTGGGCTTCGTCCTGATCTACAAGGGTACGGGCGTCATCAACTTCGCGATGGGCGAGTTCATGATGCTCGGCGCCTACTTCTTCTATACCGCCAACGTGATGTGGGGCATGCCGATGGTCGTCGCGTTGCTGCTGTCGCTTGCCGCCGTGGCCGCGTGCGCCGCGCTGATCGAAAGGACGATCTTGCGGCCACTGTCGGGCCAACCGGTGATCTCGGTGTTGATGGCCACCATCGGACTCGCGAGTGCGCTCGCCGGTGGGGTGGATGTCGTCTGGGGCGGCGGCAAGAACTACGAGATGCCCACTCTGCTCTCGCGCACGCCACTGCACATCGGTGAGGTGATGATCCCGGGCCAGATCCTGTGGAGCTTCGTGCTGGCGGCGCTCATCATTCTGGCCTTCACGCTGTATTTCCGGTACTCGAAGACCGGCATTTCGATGCGTGCGGCGGCCAGCGACCCCGTCACCGCCTACGTGCTGGGCATCGACGTGCGCGCCACGCAGCGCCTGACCTGGATGTTTGCCGGTGTCGTCGGCGCTGTGGCGGGAATCATCGTGGCATCCATCACCAGCCTTTCACCAGCGATCGGCGGTACGGCGCTCGGCGTCCTCGCCGTGATCATCCTCGGCGGCCTTGACAGCATCGCCGGCGCCATCGTCGCGGGACTCATCGTGGGATTGCTGGAGAGCCTGACTGCAGGCTACCTGGGGGGCAAGGTGCGCGACATCGTGCCGTATGTGACGGTGCTGTTGATTCTCCTGATTCGGCCCTACGGTCTCTTCGGCACGCGGCAAATAGAGAGGTTGTAGAGCATGAGAATTGGTGACTTCCGCGAAAGCTACGCGCACGACGAATCGATCTGGCCAACGCCCGTTCAGCGGGGCTGGCTGTGTGTGCTGGCGACGGCGTTGCTGTTGTTTCCGTTCGGCGTCAATGGGTACTTCGTGAGCCTGGCTTGCATGCTGGGCATTCACGTGATCGCCGCCACCGGGCTCAACATCATGACGGGCTACACCGGACTGATATCGATCGGTCACGCCGCGTTCATGGGTGTGGGCTGTTACACGGCGGCGTACTTCGCGCAGCGCGGCATGCCGTTCTTTCTGACATTGCCACTGGCCGGCGGCATGGCAGCGCTGCTCGGCTTGTTGGTGGGCTTGCCCAGTTTGCGCATCAAGGGCTTGTACCTTGCCGTGGCGACCTTGGCCACGCAGTTCATTCTGGTCTATGTGTTTCGCGAATGGGACAGCGTGACCGGAGGCGTGCGTGGTGTGAACGTGCCCAGTGCCAGCCTGTTCGGCTTCGAGTTGATGAACGATCAGCGCATGTATTTCCTCATCGTTCCGGTGGCGGCATTGCTGCTGGTGGCCGCGCGCAACCTCTTCCGCACACGCGTTGGCCGCGCGTTCATCGCGATCCGCGACAAAGACATCTCTGCCGAGGTGCTGGGCATCAACCTGCTGCGCTACAAGCTCGCGGCATTCGCCGTCGGCTCGTTCTACGCCGGCGTGGCGGGGGCGTTGCTGGGTTACTTCTACCGTGCGATGACGCCGGAGTACTTCACGCTCACGCTGTCGATCTTCTATCTCGCCGTCATCATTGTTGGAGGCCTCGGGAGCTTGCTGGGCACGATCCTCGGGGCGGTGTTCATGACCCTGGTGCCCGAGCTGCTCCGGGCAGGGATGAGTGTCGCCACGCGCTGGTCGCCAGGCGTCACCGAGATTCTGAACTCGGTCCAGCAAGTCGTCTTCGGCCTGCTCATCATCGGCTTCCTGGTATTTGAGCCACATGGACTGCTTGAAGTCTGGCGGCGTGTGCGGCGATTCTTCCACCTCTGGCCCTTCCGGGCTTGACTCTAACCACAGGAGACAAACCATGAACAACAACAACCATCCCGTCAATCCCTTGCGCCGCCGTGTCATCAACGCGGGCCTGGGCGCTGCCGCATTCGCGGGGTTTCCGTTTCGCGCATCGGTGGCGCAAACGGGTGACATCGTGATCGGCGCCGCCATGCCGATCACCGGCGTGTTTGCGTTTGCCGGGGTCGGTCTGAACCAGGGCCTGGGTGACTACTGCGACTGGCGCAATGCCAGAGGCGGCGTGGCCGGCCGCCGCTTGCGCTATGTGGCCGAGGACTCGGGCTACAAGATGGACCAGGAGATGGCCATCTTCAAGAAGCTCATGGGCGAGCACCAGCCGCCCGCGTTCTTTGGCGGCTCCACCGCATGGGCCAAGGTGGCGGCCAAAGAGGTCGGCCAACTGGGCACCACCCTGACCAGCGGGGTCAGCTTCGCGTCGGAACTGGCCGACGCGAAGAGCCACCCCTATCACTTCATGGTCGCACCCACCTACGTCGCGATGGGTGAGATTCTTCTCGAGCACATCAGCCGCAACGCCCGTGGCGCGACCAAGCCGGCGGTGGCCATCGTCTACAGCGACACCGAGTTCGGCCGCGATCCGATTCCTGGCATCAAGGCCATGGCACAGGCGCTGCAGATTCCGGTGGTGTTGGAGGTGGTGACCAAGCCGGGCGCGGTGGATGTGTCGAGCGAAGTGGCCAAGCTGCGCCGGGCCAAGCCTGATTTCGTGATCTTCCACGGCTACGTGTCCGCGCCCATCCCCGAGTTCATCAAACAGATGCGCGAGGCGGGCATGAAGGCCACACCGATGGGAACGATCTGGAGCATGGACAAGACCACCGTCGACACCATGGGCGCCGCAGCCGAAGGCTGGGTGGGTGTCATGCCCTACCGCTACAGCTACGACACCAAGGATGCGCCGATGATGCAGGCGATGAAGGAGCACGTGGCCAAGGTGCGTCCCGACATGAACTACATCTCGATCTTCAACGTCCACACCTGGCTCGCTGGCATGGCCATCGCGGAAATTGTGGAGCGTTGCCTCAAGGCTGGAAAGCCATTGAACGGGGCGAACATGAAGGTCGCCCTGGAAAGCATCGACAACTGGGATACGGGCGGTGTGACGGGTTTGCCGGTGTCGCTGAAGAACCACCAGATCGCCTCGGGTCGCATCTATGCCTATGACGACAAGACGAAATTGCTGCAACCCGCCAGCGACTGGATCAAGACGTCATGATCGCGTCCTTCGGGGGCGGTGTCGTCCCCGCTCAAGTCAAGCAACGTGAGCCGATGGCCGGGGCCACCGGCGACCCCATTCTGGTGATCGAGAACATCGAGGTGGTGTACCAGCACACCGTGCAGGTGCTTCGCGGGTTGTCACTCTCGGTGCCGAGCGGGCAGATCGTGGCGCTGCTCGGGAGCAATGGCGCAGGGAAGACCACCACGCTGAAGGCCATCTCCAACCTGCTGCCGCTGGAGGTGGGGCAGTTGCGTGCGGGAACGATCCGCTACTGCGGCGAGCGCATTGATTCGACGGCGCCTCATCTGCTGGCTCGACACGGCATCGCGCATGTGCGCGAAGGCCGGCATGTCTTCGAGGATCTCACGGTCGAAGAAAACCTGATCGTTGCGGGCAATGCGCTCAACGGCCGCAACGAGAAGCCCGACCTGGCCATGATCTATGAGTACTTCCCGCGTCTGAAGGATCGACGCACACAGCGTTCGGGCTATCTGTCCGGCGGCGAGCAACAGATGCTGGCCATCGGGCGCGCGCTGATCGGCCTACCGAGACTGATGCTCCTCGATGAACCCTCGCTCGGCCTGGCGCCGTTGGTGGTGCAGGACATCTTCAAGATCATCGAACGCATCAACCGCGAACAGGGCGTGGCCATGCTGCTGGTCGAGCAGAACGCCATGGCCGCGCTGGAGATCGCCCACTATGGCTACATCATGGAAGGTGGAAGGATCGTGATCGACGGGACGACCGCGAAACTGGGGCAAGACGCCGACGTCCAGCGCTTCTACCTGGGCTACAGCGAAGGTGCAGGGGAGTTGGCGAGCTTTCGAAACGTGAAGCACTACAAACGGCGAAAGAGGTGGCTGTCGTGAGCGATCAGGTCGACATCGGGGCGCTGACCTTACCGCAGCAACTGCGCCATTGGGCTCGAATGCGAGCGTCCTCCGTCGCATTGCGGCAGAAGGACTACGGCATCTGGGAACCGGTCACCTGGGCCCAGTACGAACAACAGGCACGCCACTTCGGTCTGGGTCTGGCCAAGCTCGGACTGCCGCAAAAAGGGCACTGCGCCATCATCTGCGAGAACCGGAAAGAGTGGGTTTTCACCCAGCTCGGTTGCGGGATGGTGGGCGCCGTCACGGTGGGGATCTATCCCACGTCCCCAGCCGCGGAGGTCGAGTACCTGCTGGAGGCCTCCGATGCACGTGTGGTCGTTTGCGAAGACCAGGAACAACTCGACAAGGTCCTCGAGGTGCGCGACAGGCTTCCCAAGCTCACGCACATCGTGGTGATCGACCCGCGCGGGGTCCGGCACTACAAGATCGACAACCTGATCACGTTCGAGGAGGTCGTTGCGCTGGGTTCCACCAGCGAGCAAGCGCCATCCCGTCTTGTCGATGAATGTCTGGAGCGCCAGACCATGGACGACCTCGCGTTGATGATATTCACGAGCGGGTCCACGGGCAGGCCCAAGGCGGCCATGATCAGCTACGGCAACATCACGGCCATGGCCGCGAGCACCGATGCGATCTATCGCTGCACGCCGTCAGACTCCACCGTGTCGTACTTGCCGCTGTGCCACGTTGCCGAACAGATTTACACGGTCTGCCTTCCCTTGCGCTGCGGTGCCGTGGTGAACTTCGCCGAGAGCTTGCGCACCGTGCAGAGCGACCTCCGAGAGATCGCGCCGACGCTGTTTCTCGGTGTGCCCCGAATCTGGGAGAAGCTGCACGCTGCGATCGAAATCAAGATCCGCGAGGCCGGCTGGTTGCGCCGGCGCTTGTATCAGAGCGCGCTCAAGTCGACCATGCCGCTGGCCGTGGTGCCGAGAACGCAATGGTCATGGCGTCAGCGCGCGGGCCACGTGTTCTGGTACTGGCTCATGCTGCGCCCTTTGAGCAACTTCATTGGTTTGCGGGAGTGTCGGCTGGCCGTGTCGGGCGCCGCACCGATTGCGCCGGACATGCTGCGTTTCTTTCGTGCCCTGGGTGTGCCCATTCGGGAGGGCTACGGCATGACCGAAACCGCCGGTCTGGTGACACTGCAGCGCAGTGCCGCTTCACCGCTGGGCACCGTGGGTGGACCGACGCCGGGCGTTGAACTGCGAATTGCCGAAGATGGTGAGTTGCTGGTGCGCGGCGCTTCGGTGTTCAAGGGCTATTACCGCAACGAGGTCGCCACGCGCGAGGCCATTGATGCCGAAGGCTGGCTGCACACAGGTGACGTGGCGTTGGCCGCTGGCGATGAAGTCCGGATTGTCGACCGCAAGAAGGACATCATGATTACCGCGGGGGGCAAGAACATCACACCCAGCGAGATCGAAAACGCGCTCAAGTTCAGCGTCTACATCAAGGAGGCGATCATCATCGCCGATCGCCGCGCCTTCGTGTCGGCGCTGATCCAGATCGACTACGAGACGGTCAGCAAGTGGGCCGAGGAGCAGGGCTTGTCCTACACGCACTTCCGCACCTTGGTCGACCACGCGCGCGTGCGCGAGCTGGTGCAATCCGAAGTGGATCGCGTCAACGCGCAGATGCCGCAGGTGCAGCACGTGCGCAAGTTTCATCTCTTGACCAAGGAACTGGACCACGACGATGGTGAGGTCACGGCGACGATGAAGATCAAGCGCAAAAGCATCAGCGAAAAATTCAACAACGAAATTGAGGCTCTGTACGGGAGCCGCAGTCTGGCAAAGGAACCTGCATGAAATCGATCCGCTTTGATGGCCGTGTTGCCGTGATCACCGGTGCTGGAGGTGGCCTGGGTCGCGCACACGCGCTGTTGCTGGCAGAGCGTGGCGCCACCATTGTGGTCAACGATCTGGGGGGCAGCGTGGGCGGGGCGAGCGGTGATGCCACGGCCGCGCAGAAGGTCGTGCGCGAGATCGAGGCTGCTGGAGGTCGAGCGCTGCCCAACTATGACGACATCGCCACGCCGGCCGGTGCGCAGAGCCTGATCGATGTCGCCATACAGGCGTTTGGGCGCGTGGATGTGCTCATCAACAACGCAGGCATTCTGCGCGACAAGACCTTGCACAAGATGGATCCGGTCGACTTCGAAGCCGTGGTGCGGGTCCATCTCCTTGGATCGGCCTGGTGCTCCCGGGCGGTCATGCCGGTGATGCAGCAGCAGCAGTACGGCCGCATTGTCATGACGACCTCGGCGGCCGGCTTGTATGGCAATTTCGGACAGAGCAACTACGGCGCTGCAAAGCTCGGGGTCGTTGGCCTGATGAACTCCCTCAAGCTCGAAGGTGAGAAGTTCGGCATCCGTGTCAACACGGTTGCTCCCGTCGCGCTCACACGGATGACTGAGGGCGTCCCACTCGGACGCCTTCTCAGCGAGGCAACGCCCGAGCGCGTGGCGGCTGGTGTGGCATTCCTCGCCTCCGAGGCTTGTGAGTTGACGGGACAGATACTCTCTGCGGGGGGCGGTTACTACTCGACCGTGAGGATCGTCGAGGGTCAGGGCGTGCATGCCTCGCCTGAGGAGGTATCGCCCGAATTTGTCGCCGATCAATGGGCGAAGATTTCGGACGTCTCGGGCGAGCGCGGCTACGGCAGCGCCACGGATGCGCTGTTGGGCGTCTTCGGCCCCCTCCAGGCGTGACAGGGCGACCGTCGACGTCGGGCGCCAGGCGCCTGAACCCCGAGGCGCTACTGCACCGTGCGTTGCCCACCCTGCGTCAGCGCTACGAGGCACGCGACACCATCGTGTACGCGCTGGGTGTCGGTGCGGCACAGGGTGCCGACGCCTGGGATGAACAGCACCTTCGGTTCGTGTATGAGGACCGCTTGCAGGCGCTGCCCACGATGTGCGCGATGCTGGGCGACCCCGGCTTCTGGATGCGCGAATCCGACACCGGCCTGGATTGGCAGCGCCTGGTGCACGGCGAACAGTCCATGCAATGGCTGAAGGCGTTGCCGCCCGCGGGCGAGGTGATTGGTCGCAATCGGGTGCTGAGGGTGGAGGACCGCGGTCCGGACAAGGGTGCCGTCTTCGTCGTCGAGCGTGAGCTGTGCGATGCCGACACCGGGGCGTGCTGGGTGCGTTCCTGGATGACTGTGATTGCGCGCGGCGACGGTGGGTTCAGTCCCGCTGGCGGTCCGTTGCTGCAGCTGGGGGCGGATGCCCACGCGCCATTGCCGCCTCTGCCGGATCGGCCGGCCGACCGGGCGCTCATCCGGGCAACGGCCACCCATCAACCCTTGCTTTACCGGCTCAGCGCCGACCTCAACCCTTTGCATGCCGACCCGGCCGTCGCGCGGCAAGCCGGCTTCGAGCGGCCCATCATGCACGGCATGTGCACATTCGGGTTGCTCGGCATGTTGCTGGTGAGCGAGTTCTGCGACTTCGAGGCCCATCGCCTGGCCGAGATGCGCGCCCGTTTTTCCGCGCCGCTGTATCCCGGCGAAACGCTTCGATGTGAGTTCTGGCAGGAAGCCGGAACGGTGCAGTTCCGGGGCACCGCCATCGAGCGCGGCGTGGTGGTGCTGGATCGCGGCGTGGCGCGCATTCTTCCCAACCGATCGAATTCAGGAGACATCCGCAATGACCGAGCTTGACGTCTCGACCGCGCCGCTGGGCAGCGCTGATCATGACCTGTTCCGCAACACCGTGCGGCGTTTCATCAGTGAAGAAATCACGCCCCACCATGCCCAGTGGGAGCTCGACGGCCAGGTTCCCCGTTCACTGTGGCGTCGGGCCGGCGAGTTGGGTTTGCTGTGCCTGACCGTGCCCGAGCAATACGGCGGCGCCGGAGTGGACTTCAGCTACAGCGCCATCGTCGTCGAAGAGATGGCCCGTGCCGGCGCGACGGGCCCGTTGTTCTATCTCCATTCCGACATCGTCGCGCCCTACCTGCTTCACTACGGAACCGAGGCCCAGAAGCAGCGCTGGCTACCGCCCATGGCCCGTGGTGAGGTGATCGGTGCCATCGGGATGACCGAACCCGGCGCGGGCAGCGACCTGGCCGCCATCCGCACCCGGGCTGAGCGCGTGGGGGACGACTGGTGCATCAATGGCCAGAAGATATTCATCTCCAACGGACAGATCGCAGACCTGGTTCTGCTCGCCGCCAAGACCAATCCGGCACTGGGCTCAAAAGGCGCGAGCCTGATCATTGTCGAGGGTGATCGTCCGGGTTTCAGCCGTGGGCGGCGGCTTGAAAAGCTCGGCATGCATGCCCAGGACACGTCGGAGCTGTTCTTCACCGATGTCCGCGTGCCTGTGGAGAACTTGCTGGGCGAAGAGGGTTCGGGCTTCCGCTACATGATGAACGAGCTGCCCCAGGAGCGGCTGTTGGTGGCCATCACGGCCGTGGCGGCGATGGAAGCGGCGGTCTCGTGGACACGGGAGTACGTCGCCCAGCGGCAGGCATTCGGCACCAGCTTGTCCGACAAGCAAACCGTCCGGCACCGCCTGGTGGAGGCGCATGCCAACACACTGGTGGCGCGCAGCTTCCTCAACGATTGCCTCCAACGGCACCTGACGGGTCAGCTCGACACGGCCACGGCGTCGGTGGCGAAATTCTGGACCACCGAGATGCAGTTCTCCGTGCTGGACAACTGCGTGCAGCTGTTCGGCGGCTATGGGTACATGCGCGAGTACCCGATTGCCCGCGCCTGGACCGATGCGCGCGTACAGCGGATCTACGGCGGCACCACCGAGATCATGAAAGAGATCGTGGCGCGGGAGCTGTTCAAGACGCGCTAAGCCCATGGCATCTGCACGTCGGCGGTGGAGGGCATGGCGTCCCCGGGGGTGACGCACCGGTTGGACCCACATGTCACCCCGGCGTGCAGACCCGGAATGACCCAGCCGCGCGAGGCGGCCAAACATCAAATATTGGTAGTTTCCCTATGTACCCAGGGAGCTGCACGCGACACAATACCAAACGATCGATTGCTTTTTATACTCATACAAAAGACGGCGTGGTGCTTAGGCACGCCAACCGGACGCGCTGCGTTCAACCCCGACGGACGCGACTCCCCACGCGTTCTCGCGCGACAGTTTTGGGGCTAGTGAAGGAAACACGAAATGGCCGAACGTCCCCCTAGGGTGATCGTGACAAAGATTGGTTTTGATGGGCATGACCGGGGCAGCCGGGTGATCGCCGCCTGTCTCCGGGACGCGGGCATGGAGGTGATCTACACCCCGCCCTGGCAGGAGATACCGACCGTCGTCAAGCTGACGATGGAAGAGGATGCCGATGTCATCGGCATCTCCTCGCTCGCCACCGATCACCTCATCGTGCCCAAGCTCCTGTCCGCGCTGCGCGAGGCCGGACTGTCCGATGTGCAGGTCATCGTCGGCGGCATCGTGCCCGCCAAAGACGAAAAGATGCTGCTGAAATGCGGCGTCGCCCAGGTATTTCATCCCGGCACGTCGCTCGACGATGTCGTTGTTTCGGTGCGCGCGCTGTCCGAGAAGCGCCGCGCCATGCAGGGAGCGTCGACATGAGCAAGCAGCCAACCGTGAACGGCCACGCCCAGTGGGAAGCCGAGTTCGCCAAGGGCGTGGTGGGCGACACCACCACCTACAACCGCTCCGGCATCGGCATCAAGCCGCTGTACACGCCGCAGGACCACAACGGTGCGCCCTATGAGGAATCGCTGGGCTATCCCGGCCAGTACCCGTACACACGCGGCATCTACTCCACCATGTACCGGGGACGCAGCTGGTCCCAGCGCCAGCTCATCGGGCTGGGCGTGCCCGAGGACTACAACCTGCGCGTCAAGGAGATGCTCGACCTCGGCGCGTCCGCCTTGTCGCTCATCCCGTGCAATTCGGTGTTCCGCGGCTATGACGCCGACGATGTGCCGTCGGAGTTGCTGGGCACGTGCGGCACCGTCATCAACCATGTGGAAGACATGCGGGTCGCCCTCGACGGTGTGCCCATTGGCGACCTCTCCACCGCCATGAACGATCCCTCGCCCTTCACGCTGCTGGCCTTCGAGCTGGCGGTGGCCAAGCGGCGCGGCGTGCCATGGACCAAGATCACCGGCACCTCGAACCAGAGCGACTGCATCTCGCACTTCGTCGCCAACCACATGTTCTTCCGCCTGGCGCTGCAGGGCGCGCGCCGGGTCATCGTGGACCACATTGCGTTCGTGAACAAGCACGTGCCGGGCTGGAACCCTTTGTCCATCGTCGGGCAGCACATGCAGCAGGCGGGCGCGACCCCGGCCGAAGCCATGGCCTTCACGCTCTGCTCGGGCATCCAGTACGCGGAAGACTGCATCGCTGCTGGCATGGACCCCGACCAGTTTCTTCCGCGCTTCACCTTCTTCTTCGACGTCTCGGTCAGCTTCTTCGAAGAGGTGGCCAAGTTCCGCGCCGGTCGACGCATCTGGGCGCGGCTGTGCCGCGAGCGCTTCGGCGCCAAGGACCCGCGCTCCTGGCGCTTCAAGTTCCATGGGCAAACCTCGGGCGTGGACCTGACCCGTCAGCAACCGCTCAACAACGTCGCGCGGGTCACGACACAGGCGATGGCCGGCATCTTCGGTGGCCTGCAGTCGCTGCACACGGACGGCTACGACGAGGTGTTCTCCACGCCCACCGCCGAAGCCGCCCGCATCGCGGTGGCCACGCAGAACATCCTGCGCGAAGAGGCCCACCTGACGGACGTGATCGATCCACTGGGCGGCTCGTATTACGTGGAGTCACTCACCAACGACATGGAAGCCAAGATCAACGGGATCATCTCGATGATCGACGAGGCCGGCGGCATGTACCAAGCCGTGGAAAAGGGCATCGTCCAGCGCATGATCGGTGAGTCCGCGCTGGCCTTTCAGAAGAAGGTCGACGCTGGCGAGCAGACCATCGTGGGCGTCAATGCCTACCAGGTCGAGGAAGATCCCGCGACCTACCCGTCGCTGGAATATCCCGATGCGGCGCGCATGCAGTCGTACCTGGATCGCCTGGCCGACTTCAAGAAATCCCGTTCCAACGCGGACGTCGACAAGGCGATCAGCGCCCTGGCCAAATCGGCCAACACGGCCAAGTCCAACGTCTTCGAACACGTGGTCGCAGCCGCCGAAGTCGGCGCCACCCACGGCGAGATCTGCGGCACCTTGCGCAAGGAACTGGGCTTCGGACAACCGCTGACGGTGGTGTGACGCTGTGAGCAACATGTCCATTCAAAAGGCGCTGGGCGGCGATCGGCGCTCGATCGGGCAGGCGATCAGCGCGCTGGAAAACGGTGGCGAGATGGCCTACGAGGTGCGACGAGCCATCGCAGCGTCCCAGGGCCGCGCACACGTCATTGGCGTCACCGGACCACCCGGTGGCGGGAAATCCACGCTGGTGTCGGTGCTGATCAAAGGTTTGAGGAAGAAGGGGAGAACGGTCGCCGTCATCGCCATCGATCCCTCGAGCCCATTCACCGGCGGCGCGGTCCTGGGTGACCGAATCCGCATGGGCGAACGCCAAAGCGATGAAGGTGTCTTCATCCGCTCGCTGGCCTCTCGAGGTCACCTCGGTGGCCTGTCGGTGGCGGCGGGCGATGTCATCGACCTGTTCGATGCGGCGGGCTTCGACGTCGTGATCGTCGAGAC
>Ga0247823_10001252_pt1 | contig 21161 bp, 16 predicted proteins | sample 13C_PalmiticAcid_2_FD_192426 | JGI IMG/M metagenome (GOLD analysis project Ga0247823, IMG submission 192426) | Soil microbial communities from agricultural site in Penn Yan, New York, United States - 13C_PalmiticAcid_Day30 | ecosystem: Environmental > Terrestrial > Soil > Agricultural land... | reverse complement strand
CGAATTCGTCGCCGCCAAACCGTCGCGCTTGTCTCTGCCGCGCCCGCCGCGATCCCCGCGGCGCCCTCGATCAAAACTCATTGCCCTGTTCGTCTTCCCGGTCGCCCAACTCAATTGCGAAAGTCGTACGCCGGACGAAGACGCAGACATCCCGGCGCTCCGAAGACACGCCCATGGAATCGGGTCATAGCCGGTTACGGGACAGGACGCGAACAAATTCGTCGCGATTTCGGCACTGTTCCAACAGATACTTGCGCATGCGTCGCAGGGGCGGCAGATGCAGGTGCCTATGGACATTGCCGCTTTGCTCGCCGACCCGGCCGCCTGGGCCGCCCTCATCACCCTGATCGTGATGGAGGTGGTTCTGGGTATCGACAACCTCATCTTCATCTCGATCCTGACCAACAAGCTGCCCGAGCATCAGCAGCAAAAGGCGCGCCGAATCGGCATCGGCCTCGCGCTGGTCATGCGAATCGTGTTGCTCTCGATGATCTGGGTCATCGTGTCGCTGACCACGCCGGTGTTCGACCTGGGTCTTCAGGGCGCGACCGGCGCGCATGGCGCACCAAGCTTCGAGACGGCGTTCTCGTGGCGTGACCTCATCCTGATCGCGGGCGGCCTGTTCCTGTTGTGGAAGGCGACCAAGGAAATCCACCACACGCTTGATCCGGTGCCGAGCGACGACGAGATTCTCGACAAGAAGCAGGTAGTGGGCCTCAACTTCGGCTCGGCGATCTTCCAGATCATCCTGCTCGACATGGTCTTCTCGGTCGATTCGATCCTGACGGCGGTCGGCATGACCGACGAGATCGCGATCATGGTCACCGCGGTTCTGGTCACCGTCGGCGTGATGCTGGTCGCCGCCGATCCGCTGGCGAACTTCATCAAGCACAACCCGACCGTGGTGATGCTGGCGCTCGGCTTCCTGCTGATGATCGGCGCGGTGCTGATCGCCGACGGCTTCGGCGTGCATGTGCCCAAGGGGTATATCTATGCCGCCATGGCATTCTCGGCGCTGGTCGAATCGCTCAACATGATCGCGCGCCGGTCCAAGCTGAAGCGCGAGGGCGGCGGCCAGCCGCCCGCATCATAAGCTTGGCATTGAGCGTTCAGGTGTAAACGGCTAGGCGGGCACATGGCCGTTTTCCTGCACGAAGAAGATATTCCCGAAGGGCTGTTTGCGCCCGGCGCCGACATCGCCGTCGATACCGAGACGATGGGGCTGATCACACCGCGTGATCGGCTCTGCGTTGTTCAGCTTTCCGATGGCGGGGAGGACGAGCATCTCGTCCGTTTCGGACCGGGCAGCGACTATGCCGCGCCGAACCTGCGCGCGCTGCTCGCTGATCCGGCGCGGGTGAAGCTCTATCATTTCGGACGTTTCGATCTGGCGGCGATCCGCCACTATCTCGGCGTCACCGCGGCGCCGGTCTATTGCACCAAGATCGCCTCGCGGCTGGTGCGCACCTATACCGACCGCCACGGGCTCAAGGATCTGGTACGCGAGCTGCTGGGACAGGAAATCTCCAAGCAGCAGCAATCGTCCGACTGGGGCGGTCCCGTGCTCAGCGACGCGCAGAAGGACTATGCTGCGTCGGATGTGCGCTATCTCCACGCCATGCGTGAGGAACTCGACCGCCGCCTCGCACGTGAGGGACGGACGGCGCTGGCGCAGGCCTGTTTCGATTTCCTTCCGCATCGCGCCGAGCTCGATCTCGCGGGCTGGCCCGAGATCGATATCTTTGCGCATATCTGAGGCAAACCATGTCTGAGATCGCCCTCCAGGAACGCTCGCGCCGCAAGCACTGGGCGCGCCCGGGGGGGAGCCATGACCATATCGTCCGTGCGCTGCTGCTGATCCTGCCCGCCGGGATCGGCGTGCTCGGCGCCTTTCTGGTGATGGCGCCGCTGTTCATGGGCGGCGACGTCTCGTTCGTGCTCGACAAGAACAAGGTCGATATCGCCAGCGAGCGGCTGCGTATCCAGTCGGCGCGCTATCGCGGCGCGGACGCGAAGGGGCAGCCCTTCGTGCTCACCGCAGGCTCGGCGGTGCAGAAGAGCTCGGCCGAGCCGGTGGTACAGCTCAACAGCCTTGCCGCCGCGATCCGCCTGTCCGACGGCCCGGCCGAGGTGCGTGCCGAGCGCGGCCGCTACGACATGGATACCGAACAGGTCGCGGTCGATGGCCCGATCGCGTTCCGAAGCTCGGACGGATATCAGCTCGACACCCGCGATTCGACGATCGATCTCAAGACGCGGCGCCTGACCGGCACGGGGCGGATCGACGGCAAGACTCCGCTCGGCGCGTTCAGCGGCGACAGCATGACAGCCGATCTCGACAACCGGACCGTGCGGATCGAAGGCAATGCGCGCTTGCGGATCGATCCCAAGCGCGCAAATAGGTGACCATGGCCCGCCCGCTTCTCATAGCTTCGATCGCCGCGATCGCCACCACTGCCGCGATCGGTACCGCGGCGCTGGGGCAGGTGCGCCACGATTCGAATGCACCGATCGATTTCGCCGCGCAGAATCTTGAGCTGCAGGACAAGGCGAATCGCGCGATCCTGTCGGGCGGGGTGAAGATCACCCAGGCGAGCATGACGCTGACCGCCGCGCGTGTGACCGTCACCTATGCCGGCCAGGTCCTCGACGGCTCACCCGTGGCCACGCGATTCGACGCGGCCGGCGGGGTCACCGTCACGCGGCCCGATCAGACTGCACACGCGCAATATGGCGTGTACGACATCAACAAGCGCACCATCACCATGCTTGGCAACGTCACGCTGACCCAGGGCAGCAACCGGGTCAGCGGCGGGCGGTTGACGATGAATCTCGACACCGGCCGCGCATCGATCGACGGTTCGGGTGTCGGTACGACGAAGGCGCCCGATGGCAGTGTCGTCCAGTCGGGCGGCCGCGTCACCGGCCGTTTCACCGTTCCCAAGCGCGATTGAGCGCAGGCGGGGTTTCGCTCCACCGGGTTCCATCTTAACTACCCCGAAGCACGCCATGCATAAAACTTGCCAAGTGACTGCGCGGCAGGGAATCGCTAAGCATATGGTGCGATCAGGAAGGGCGTTATGGCAGATATCGAAACGCTGGAACCGGTAGCCGCGGAAGCGGGCAGCCCGCCTGCCTCGGGCCTTGCCGTGGTGTCGATCGCCAAATCCTACGACAAGCGCGTCGTGCTGTCGGACGTGTCGCTCTCGGTCGGCAAGGGCGAGGTGGTCGGCCTGCTTGGTCCGAACGGCGCGGGCAAGACGACCTGCTTCTATTCGGTGATGGGGCTGGTGAAGCCCGATGCCGGGCGCATCATGCTCGACGGCGTCGATATCACCCCGTTGCCGATGTATCGCCGTGCGATCCTGGGTCTGGGCTATCTGCCGCAGGAAACCTCGATCTTCCGCGGCCTCACCGTCGCCAAGAACATCTCCGCGGTGCTCGAACTGTCCGAGCCCGACAAGCACGCCCGCGCCGCGCGGCTGGATAAGCTGCTGGAGGAATTCGGTCTGACCCGGCTGCGCGATGCGCCCGCGATGGCGCTGTCGGGCGGTGAGCGCCGCCGTGCCGAGATCGCGCGGGCGCTCGCCGCCGACCCCTCGATCATGCTGCTCGACGAGCCGTTCGCGGGCATCGATCCGATCTCGATCGCCGACATTCGCGATCTGGTGAAGGAGCTCAAGACGCGCAACATCGGCGTGCTCATCACCGACCACAATGTCCGCGAGACGCTCGACATCGTCGATCGTGCCTCGATCATCTATGACGGTCGCGTGCTGTTCGCCGGATCGCCAGAGGATCTGGTCGCCGACGCCAATGTCCGCCGCCTCTATCTCGGCGAGGGCTTCTCGCTGTGATTGCAGGCGCTGCCTTGACCTGATCCCATGAGTCTCGCGCCCCGCCTCGATCTGCGGCAATCCCAATCGCTGGTCATGACGCCGCAGCTTCAGCAGGCGATCAAGCTGCTGGCGCTGTCGAACCTCGAGATCGAGACCTTCATCGCCGAGGAGCTGGAGAAGAACCCGCTGCTTGACGCGGGCGGCGGGGAGGAGCGCGAACCGGCGGAAGCGCCCGAGGCCGAACCGGCGATCGAACGCGATGGCCCCGCCGATTCGACCGAGCTGCTCGATGGCGGAGACGCGACGGGTGAGGCCGCGCTCGACGTCGATTTCACCGCCGAGACCTTCCACCACGACAGCGCCGCCGATTCGGTCGGTGGCCTCGACGGGGGCCTCGGTCTGGCTGGCACTGGCAGCGGCGGCATGGGTGAGGACGGCCCCGACTTCGACAGCTTCTGTGCGCCCGACCTCAGCCTCGCCGATCATCTGCTCGCGCAGGCCGGCGCCGTGGTGGACGGTGCCGACCTGTTCATCGCCCAGCATCTGATCGACCAGATCGACGAGGCGGGGTACCTCACCGCCTCGCTGCTCGACATCGCGACGCGGCTCGGCGTGCCCCTTGCCCGGGTCGAGGCGGTGCTGGCGCTGATCCAGACGCTGGACCCGACCGGCGTCGGCGCGCGCGATCTTGCCGAATGCCTCGCGCTGCAGGCGAAGGAGGCCGATCGATACGACCCTTGCATGGCGGCGTTGATCGCCAATCTCGACCTGCTCGCGCGCGGCGAACTGGCGCGCTTGAAGCGCATCTGCAGCGTCGATGACGAGGACATGGCGGACATGATCCGCGAGCTGCGCGGCTACGACCCCAAGCCCGGCTGCCGCTTCGGCGGCGATCCGGTGGCGAGCGTCACGCCTGACATCTTCGTCGCGCCGCGCGGGATGGGCTGGGCGGTCGAGCTCAACAGCGCGACCTTGCCCCGCGTACTGGTCAACCGCGCCTATTATGCCGAGGTATCGGCCGGTCCGCAGGACAAGTCGAGCAAGGCGTGGCTTTCGGACATGCTCGCCAGCGCCAACTGGCTGGTCAAGGCGCTCGACCAGCGCCAGCGTACCATCATCAAGGTCGCGTCGGAGATCGTGAAGCAGCAGGAAGCCTTCTTCCGCCACGGCGTATCGCACCTGCGTCCGCTGACGCTCCGCCAGATCGCCGACGCGATCGAGATGCATGAATCGACCGTCAGCCGCGTGACCAGCAACAAATACCTCTCCTGCGCGCGCGGGCTGTTCGAGCTGAAGTATTTCTTCACCTCGGCGATCCAGTCGGCGGACGGCGGCGACGCGGTCTCGGCCGAAGCGGTGAAGAGTGCGATCCGCGCACTGATCCAGGCCGAGGATCCCAAGAAGATCCTGTCCGATGACACGCTGGTCGAGATGCTCAACGCCAAGGGGTTCGACATCGCCCGCCGCACCGTCGCGAAATATCGCGAGGCGATGGGCATCGGCAGCTCGGTCCAGCGCCGCCGCCAGAAGGCGCTCGAAGGGGCCTGAGCCCGAAAGGCGTGGGAGAAAGAAAAGCGTTGTTTGCCCGCAACGCCATCCATGCCAAAGCAACCCGCATGAGCAGCATCGGTATCTATGGCAGCCTCGGCCGGATGGGCGTGGCGATCCGCGACATATTGGCGGAGCAGGGCGTCAAGTTCGCGGGCGGCGCCGATGCGGGCGACGATCCGGCCACCGTTGCGCAGGCCGCCGACGCGCTGGTCGATTTCTCGACCCCGGCAGCGCTTGAATCGCACCTTGCCGCCGCGCGTGCAGCGGGTACGCCGATCGTGATCGGCACCACCGGGCTCACCGCCCAGCATCATGCGCTGATCGACGACGCCGCACGCGATATCGCGGTGCTCCAGACCGGCAACACCTCGCTGGGCGTCGTGCTGCTCGCGCGGCTGGTGCGCGAGGCGGCGGCGCGGCTCGGCCCCGACTGGGATATCGAGATCGCCGAGATGCATCACCGGCAAAAGGTCGATGCCCCCTCGGGGACCGCGCTGATGCTGGGCGAAGCTGCAGCCGCTGGGCGTGAGGTGTCGCTCGGCGAGGTCCGCGTCGCCGATCGTGCCGGCCTCACCGGCGCACGCGCGGAAGGAACGATCGGCTTCGCCTCGCTGCGCGGTGGCACGGTGATCGGTGACCATATGGTCGTGCTTGCCGGCGCGGGCGAGCGGATCGAGCTGACGCACCGGGCTGAGGATCGCGCCATCTTTGCGCGCGGGGCAGTGAAGGCGGCGCTGTGGCTCGCGGGCAAGCCTGCCGGCCGCTACACGATGGATGCGGTGCTGGGCCTTTGAAGAAGGCCGACATTTTCCATTTCTTCGAGCGGCTGGCCGAGGCCAATCCGCATCCCGAGACCGAGCTCGAATCGGTCAACGACTATACGCTGCTCGTCGCGGTCGTGCTGTCGGCGCAGGCGACCGATGCCGGGGTCAACAAGGCGACACGACGGCTGTTTGCCGAAGTTGATACGCCTGAGAAGATGGTTGCGCTGGGCGAGGAGGGCCTGAGGCAGCACATCAAGACGATCGGGCTGTTCAACGCCAAGGCGAAGAACGTCATCGCGCTCTCCGAAGCGCTGATCGCCAACCATGGCAGCCAGGTTCCCGCCGATCGCGATGCACTGGAAGCGCTCCCCGGGGTTGGCCGCAAGACCGCGAACGTGGTCCTGAACGTCGCCTTCGGGCAGGAGACTTTTGCGGTCGATACGCATCTCTTCCGCCTCGGCAACCGCACCGGCATCGCGCCCGGCAAGACCCCGCTCGCGGTCGAGAGGAAGCTGGAGAAGAATGTCCCCCAGCCTTTCCGCCTCCACGCGCATCATTGGCTGATCCTGCACGGCCGCTATGTCTGCAAGGCACGGACGCCCGAATGCTGGCGCTGCATCGTCGCCGACCTGTGTGCCTACAAGCCCAAGACGCCGGCACCCAAGGGTTGGACGCCGCCCGCGGTTTAGCGCTGGCGTACCGCGTTTTGCTTTGCTAGGCGCGATCCCCACGCACCCGTAGCTCAGCTGGATAGAGCGCTGCCCTCCGAAGGCAGAGGCCACAGGTTCGAATCCTGTCGGGTGCGCCATAAAATCAATGACTTAGATCGGTTTGCGTCGACCCGTACGGAAAACGTACGGAAAACCTCATGAGACGTGGCATCTAGGGTTAGGCGCAGCGCGAGCCAGTTTCCGGACCGATCCTCTGGGCCGGCTGACTGCGAGTCGGCGCATTGTAGATTTGGTGGATGTTCGCGGCTGACAACTACCGAACAGGCACCGACGCTCCGGCATAGGGATCATAGGGTGTTGGCGTTGTGGTAGGCTGGGGCGCGGGCGGCGCAGGCAGGGCAACCACCGGTGCGCCGCTGCCTCCAGCGTCGCCAGCGCGCATAAGCCCTGCTGCGATGACCGGCGCCCCGAACACAACAAAGCATCCTAGGATCACGACCGCGCCGCGCTGCAGGTTGATGCGTCCCGACAGCATCCCGAACCCGATCCACGCGATCGCGATCACCGCTACTGCAGTCGCCAGCGTTCCGAGCAGCGTCCCCTGTATCCACTGAGCGGCGCCGACCAGTGCGGCCGACTCCGCTACCGGCGTGGAGAGCGCATCCGCCATGTTCAGCCAGCCCCGCCGAGCGCGCTGCCGCGAACGACCTGCGATATGTACCGTCGCCCGCCGCTTCGCCCCAGCTGAACATAGAGGTCGATGGTCGAGCGCACATAGTGATGGACGTCGGCGCGGCTGAGTTGGGTTCCGCCTTGCAGCGCCAGCAGGGTGATCTGCTCGATCGCGCCCCTGGGGCTGTCGGCGTGAACCGTGGTCATCGAGCCGGGGTGATCATCGCGACGATCCACCAAATGCCACCGCGGCTGCCCATCTGTAGTGGAGAACGAGAGGAAGCGGAATAGAGCGCGGCCCCGCACAGCGGGGAGACGCCAAGGCGCCACAGCGGTATTGACCAATCGCGCCCGTCAAGCCTGCAGATATACTTGCCTGCACAATCAAATCGCACGGATAGTGGAGCTGAGGCATTGCAAGGTCGCCGCTAATATCAAACCCCAGACGAGGCCCACACTCCCCTAGTTTACGCCGCAAGTTGTGCCGAATGTTCTGACGACGGACAGGCCCCTGAAAACCGAATCTCACTCCCAGCAACACCCTTAGTTCTGGGTATTTGCACGGCGAACTACCTCATTCGCATATCATTCCGCCATAGCAACCAAGGAACAGGTGATTTCCACTTGCAATGTTGGATTGCAGATGTTTCGTTGAACGTATCGCAATGACGGGGGCGAAGGTGAAGAACGTCAGGATCGGTACGGTAATCGCGGTCGCTGCCGTGACGGGCGTCGCGGCAGCAGCGTTGGCAAGCGAGACCGTCACCTACAGCTACGATGCTCGCGGGCGGCTGATCAAGGTCGAGCATAGCGGCACGATCAACAACGGCGTGGTCGCGAACTACACGATCGACAAGGCCGAGAATCGCACCAACGTGAAAGTAACCGGCGCTCCGTAACGAGCAGCGCTCGTTCTGATCTTGTGAGCAGACGTGCGGCCGCTAACGCCGCCGCGCGAGATTAGGGCGCCGGGTTCGGCGAGCCGGAGTGCTTAACCTACACCAGCGATTCCTTGGCGTCATAAGTATAGGTGATCGTCTCCGAAGCCCGCACCGACGAAGTGATCATCGCGGCCCGACGGGGATCGATAAGGCGTGGTAGAAGCACCGATTGGGCACAGCGATCCGTGTCGGACACTGCGCGGTTCACCCCCCGGGAAGTTGAACATGCTATCCCGATTTGACCTCAATATACTTCCGCTTGATCCACCCAACCTTACATCCCTGCGTGCGCTCGACCCTTAAGCCATTCGTAGCGCGCGTAGCGCAGGGACCATCGAACCTGATCTGATACCATTGCCCTTGCTCATTGCAGATGTAGACGGGCGCATTAGGTGGAAGCGCGCCGACAGCTTTGGCTCTCGTCTGGTGGGATCGATAAACTGGAACGTTATGCTGTGACGGACTCACGATCGTAGCGTAGTTGCAGATGAACGAGGCGCGGGCCTCAGGAACACTAGGCGTGGATGCATGAGCAACCCCCGGCAATACTGGCGAGTTACCAGCGATGACGACAAGTGCGGCTACAGCAAATGATGCTCGCATATTCATCGCGACCTCCACGCTAGAGATGACATCAAGAATCGCCTTCATTCCGGCGTACCGACCGGACAGCCATTGAGGTTGGGGATGGTAATGTCGAACTTCGCTCCCTCCCCGTAGTGCGTTCCGCCTACAATCTCGAACACAACGGCGCCAGGGTCGCGCGCCATGATTATGTCTTGAGCTTCACGGGCATCTCCAAGCTTGGCCTCCGCTACAGCGTCAGTGAAGGTTTTGAACGACTGGGTTCTACCATCACGCGAAGTCAGCGTGCCGGTCGCTCCTAGCCCGATTTCACGCATCTTAGGTCCGGCCGTTAGCTGCCCCGTAAACTGACGAGGAACTATTGCAGCACTGCCATTTGTTACCAATGTTTTCGGAAAACCCTCTTTACCTATTAAGCGGGTATTACCGCTCATCACATAGGCAGGCCCGGTGCAGCGAATAGTTTCTCCAGGCAATACCACCTTAACATAGGTGATCGACCCAACCCTAGATCGCCTTTGCTTCTTCTCCGCGCGACCGATGACTAAAACGTCATAACCATCGTCAAATCCTCCATCATAGAAGGATTCATCCCAATCCCGCGATCCGCAAATGACGACTTCATCCTCCTCGCCTTCTTGGGCTGGCGAACCAGTGCCACACAACCCAGAGGGGTCGATCATATTGACAGGGTCGTTGCCGACATATGCATATGGGTTCATGCCATCGCCATAGCCGATGGGATCAGGCTGCATGAACCTGCCTAGCGTGTGTGAGTACATACGCGCCTTGTAGTAGGACATGCCAAGTGCAGGTATCCACGCCTGCCCCGTGTACTGGAATCGGCCCACATCACCGCCAGACGGCACCCCGTATTCATCATAGGCCCGGATAGCGACTGCCGCGCCGCTTGCGTCAGTCTTTGCGATGATCGAGCCGTGCTCATCCGCGATCAACCAGCTGCGGATACCACTGTCGTCATAGGAGACCAACGCCTCGTCAGCGCCAGGACCAAACACATGCCGGGCGCTCAGTGCGTTGGCATTGGTATTATACTCGCTGATAATGTTCCCGCCGTCATAGGTGAATTGGCGGCCCGCACTGGTCTCGTAGAGCCGCAACAAGGGATCATAGGTCAGCGTCAGACTACCGGGCGCGGCCTTGAGAAGGTTCTCGCTTGAGTAGCTGTAGCTGTCAGAGCCGGAGCTGGTGAGGTTGCCCTTGGCGTCATAGCCGAACGCGGTGCTGCCGGCGCTGATGTACTGATTCAACCCGTTCACCGCATAGCTACGATCAACGTTAGCCGCGCCGGTCCAGCCATAGCTGTCATTGTCACGAGTCGTGCTTACGATCTGACTTGCCGGATTATAGGCGAACGTCGTCGTGACGTCGGCCCCACTGCCCGCCAAGTCGTGCATCAACGAGGTCAAGCGCGAGATTTGATCATACCCGTAGGCGGTCACCACGCCGTTACCGCGCGTCAGCGCGGTACGGCGACCAAGATCATCGTAGGAATAGGTGGCTAGCACACCAGCGCCGCTGGTGGCACCATTCTCGCGAACGTGCGTTATCTCTCCCGTTACCAGCCGGTCATAATCGACGTAGAGCGTGCCGCCGGGCCAAGTCGTCCGGGAACGGTTGCCCGCTTGATCATGACTGTACGCGACAGTTCCCTGCGGTCCCGTCTGGTTGATGTTCCGTCCCAGCGCGTCAAACCCGAAGGTCAGCGCATTGCCGGACTGAGTTGCGCTCGTCATCTCCCCTGACAGGTTATACACATAGGCCACATCGGGCTCGGCACCCGGCAAATCCTTTGCCGTCACACGACCGAGATCGTCATAGCTGTAACCAATACTGCTCCCATCCCGAAGCCTCCGGGTGACCACATTCGACGCGGCATCATATGCCAGTTCTTCATAATCGCTACTCGAGCTGCTTCCGGTGCTCGAAGGATGCGGATAGAGAGTCCGCTTCAGACGATCATGCCCGTCGTACTCGTAGGTTGTCTTGTTGCCGCCAGCATCAATGAGAGTCGCAATCCGGCCATTGTCGGAATAGGTCGTGGTGACTTCGTCGGCCTGAGTCCCGCTAACGGCATAGCCGGTTTGCACCTTGGTCGCCCGACCTGCCGCATCGTAAATCGACTTCGTAATTCGATCCGGCCCGAACGAGCCCGCCGCCCCGAGTGAGCAGGCAGAGCTTGGGAGCGAACTCCAGGCCGCGTCATTCATTCGCTGCACGACGCACTCCACGCGCCCTACGTTATCATAGCTATATTGGGTAACCGCATAGATCGTGCCGCCGGACGACAGCACGTCCTTAGCCCTACGCCCATCGACCCAGGTTGTCGTCACCCTCTGCGCTGCACTTAACGCTCCCCATGCTGTATCGTCGGCACCGGTTACGGTGCCACTGATGACGTCTGTAGCCCGGCCTGCACTGTCATAGACAAGCTTCTTCGCCCTTCGTTCAAGCGGACCCGTGCCATCGGGATCGGGACTGACTGCGCCCACTAGTCGACGACTGGCATCAAAGCGATAATGGGTCGTGTCGGCCGTTCCCGGAAGGGGTCCATCAACCGTCACACGGTTGCCCATGGCGTCATAGGTCATGGCAGTAGTGGCGGTTAGCACGCCATCGCCAGAGCCGGCCGAGATGCTTACGGGCAGGAGATTGTTAGGCGTGCCGCTCGTCTGGGGCCCGTAGTCGATACTCGTCTTGGATTCGTCTGCCGAGCCAGCGCAAGTGGCGGCAGACCGACAGCTCGAAGAGCCCGTCAGGAGGTAGATAGGATAACCGGAAGCAGCAATGTTCCCATTAAAGTCCGGATAGTACGCCTGACGCGCAGCATATGCGTATCGTGTTTGAGGGCGAATCCCATTCGAATCTGCAGGAGAAGTTATCGTCAGAATCCCCCCATGATTGGGATCGTATGCGTAATCGGTCTGCTTCCCTCTCGCGTCCACAGTGGATGTGGGCTGATTGCATATCTTCGCATTGACGCATGTGCTGGGATAGCTTGCCGTTCGCACGATATCAGGGGGCGTTCCGGGCACCTTGGAAACCTCCCGTACTTCCGTCACATTGCCCCTGGAATCGTACGCATATCTGGTCTGATTTCCTTCTGGATATGTCTTCGCCAGAAGGCGGCCCGATGAATCATAGCTAAATCCGGTAGCTTTGCCGTTCTGATCTGTAACGGATGTTGGACGGCCTAGTGCCAGGTCGGATACCACCGTCCTTTGAGTTGAATTTGCATAGGTAATCGTCATCGTCGCGGCATTTCCGGCGACGACTCTGTTATAGGTGGTCGTTACTCCATCACGCGTCACAGACGTAACGCCGGAGGATCCGTACACTACGACGATATTATCCGTGACATTATCCGGAGACCTTATTCCAGTTACCCTTCCTTGACTGTCTTTAGTGACTCGCCAAGTCCCCCCAGATGCATCGGTAAACTGATCCACGGCCGGCGATAGGCTCTGCGACATGCTTAGGTTGACGCTCGGACCCGAGGCAAGATTCCAGAATTCCACTGGTAGCGTAGACGGAGCATTCTCGAAGCTCCCGCTTGATGCCTGATACCCAGCGTTACTCGAAACATACTCTACCCAGACACGATGATAGCAACCTTCATCGCCATCATCTTCACATCTAGACACATCATCTGCAGAATAAAGAAAGTACCTTTCGCCATTTGGCCTTTTTATAATCTGTGGGTACAAACAGTCTGAGAACCCTTTGTCCGTGTCACAGTATCCAAAACTTCCTCCGCCGCTACCAATGACGGAATTGAATTCAACTTCAGTACCATCTTTATCCGTAAATAGAGCCATCATGTTATTCCAGCTCGCTCCACCTCCAGATACCGAAACCCAAGATCCAGAAGATAATTTGAATCTTGAGATGGACCCATTCATGGTGACATCAAGATACTGCACACCATCTTTCGTGTATTTCGCAGCCACCCCAGTCCAGTTATCGAGACGCCCGGCAACGCCGTAGGACCTAGTCAGGGCGATGCTACCGGGACCCTGCCCAATCGAGCCGAGCGAAAGCGTTGCATTGAAGCTCCCGCTAGTAAGATCGACTCCGTTTTCATCCACGTTCGGGTAATGTTCAGGGGTGATTTGTGCCGCCGATGGAAGGGAAGGAAGCAAGGCCGGCGTGACAGCCAATGCCAGCACCATCTTCCGCAGATTGGTATAGCCAACTCGACGAGCAAAGTACCTCATATCACCCCACTCTATAATGAATGCACCAAGCCTATCTTGAATCTATATGAATGTTGCTATCCAAGTAGCCACGGCAAGACAAGGTCACTTATTTTCTATATATCTGGAATGCTCGCATTCCCACGATCACCACAGGTATCAGGCACATAGTTTGCAGAAAGACCGTTACTCAGCAACTCAAGAGTGCTCAACTCTTATCAAGAGCCCCACACTCATCATATGTATAATCTTCTACTTCTATCGACGGCAGCTTATGGAATCACCGGTAAGCAGATTGAGCGACTAGTCTGAGGGCGTAGCAACTTTCCAGAATGGGCCCAGAGGCGCCTGGCCAGGAGGCCAGGACGGGCGCAGCGGCTGGCTTATGTGCGTATGATGGGTGTCATCGCCGATGAGGTACTGCCGATCATCGAAGTGCTTGCCGGCACGGACGAATTGCGAGAGGCCACCGAGCGTACCCGAAAGCTGTTCGCTGGCGAGTACATCTGACTATGCGGAACCGGCTCCCGAGGGTGCCAAAGCGACTTCAATTCGCGAGAAAGTGCATCCTCTGCGAGGTGAACAACGCGAACAGCCGCGAGCATTTCTATTCAGAGTGGATGCACGACTTGCTGCCCGTCGGGCCGCAAGGAACGTACACCGGCGAAATCATCGACGAGCATCCGAAAACGCGCGCCGTCATGGCCGGGCGTTGGCGGGATGAAGCGATGCTGCTCCTCGAACCCGACGGAACGCCGGCCGGGGCCGCGCTGCGCCTCGGACTCGGGATGGCAGCCTTACCTGCGGCTCGACGGCGCCGGATCGAAGCTGCGGATCATCCCGCTCACGGGGAAACCGGTCCGCTGCGTGGCGGTGAGCCGCTAGTCGCGTTCGAGCAGCTCCTCGCGGATATGCACCGCCTGGAGCGACAGCCGCACCTCGACCAGGAATGCGATCAGCCCGGCCGTCAGCAGCAGCATCGAGGCGATGAACGTCACCGCGACCACCCCGCCGATGTCGAGATGCGTCAGCGTCGCGCCAAACATCAGCGCGACGACGAGACAGATCAGGATCGCGCTCGCGACGCAGAGCCAGATCGACTTGTTGATCACCGACAGCCGCCGATCGATCAGCCGCAGCTCCCAGACGTGCCGGTCGTGCTCGACACCCTGGGAGACGGGATGAAGCTGCTCGATCTTGCGCGAACGATCGACCACGCGCGCCATGCGGCCGATCAGGACGTTGAGAATGCCGGCAATACCCGCGAGCAGAAAGACGGGGGCGATCGAAACCTGGATCGTTGCGGCGACGGTCGAGAGCATGGGTGACATCGCGCGCATCTTATGGTTGTGCTGCGCGCTCGCCAAGCGGGCTTGCACCGGTTGGTAACGCATTCCCGCTATCGCGCGTGCTATGACAAGGCCGATGCCACTCGCCGAGTTTACCCGTTTGCCCCCGTTGCTCACCGCAAGCATCGGCGACGGCCTTGCGAGTGCGCTCGACGCGGTGGCGGATCACGCCGCGCCCGCGCATCGTTTCCTGCGCTATGGCTGGTTCGCCGCGACGCTCGCTGCCTATGGCGGATCGGCGCGTACGCTCACAATCGCGCGCGAAGGCGTGCCGATCCTCGCGTTGCCGTTCGTGGCGAAGGGGCCGGCGTTCCTCGGCATCGCAGCGGTGCCGGGTTGCTACTGGCCGTTCCGCAGCTTCCCGGTCGCGGCCGATGCCGATGCGGCGGCGTTCGAGCTGTTGCTCGACAAGCTGCGCGGTGAGGTTGCGGCATTGCGCATCGGTCCCGTCTATGACGGCGATCCGGCGCTCGAGGGGCTGCGCGTGGCGGCGGCGGTGAAGGGCTGGGTCGCGCTCGACCGGTTCGTTGCCGAGAGTTTCCTGCTCGACATGACCGGATTGCGCACCGAGGGTACCTGGCCGCGCAATTCGACGCTGCGCAAGAACCGCTTTCATGAAAAGCACCTCGCCGAACATGGCGAACTCGACTGGAGCTTCGTCTCGGGCGGGGACTGGAACGGCGACGCGTTCGACGCGCTCGCCGCGATCGAGCGCAAGAGCTGGATCGCCGCACGCACCGACGGCAGCGACGCCAAGTTCACCGATGACGGGCATGGTGGCTTCTGGCGCGCCGCCGCCGCCGATCCGGTGATCGCGCAGATGATGTGGGCGGCGCTGCTGCGGATCGATGGCGAGCCGGCGGCCTTCTCGTTCGACATGAACGCGGGCACGCTCAAATATGCGATCGCCAACAGCTACGATCCGCGCGTCGCCAAACACTCGCCGGGAAAGCTTCTCTACTATCGCAATCTCGTTCGTGCGCTCGACGACGGAATGGAGACGGTGGACTGGGGCGCGGGCGACAGCGGCTACAAGCGCGTGATCGGTGCCGAACCGGGTCCGATGATCCGCGACTGGCTGTTCGTGCGGCCGGGCGTGCCGGGGATGACCGCGCGGCTGCTCAAGGGCCTGTGGCGTCGCAGCGGCAACGCGGTGCCCTAGATAAAAAAGCGGCCACGACGGGGAAGCGTCGCGGCCGCAGGTCTAGCCACCCCGAGAGGGGGTCTCGTAAACTCTCAGACCTTGACCAGCCGGATCGCAATGTACGGTTTGCCTGGCAGCGCGATGCTCGGCCGGGCGGGGTCATGGACGTCGTAATCGTCGCGTTGCTGCATCTTGAAGACACCCTCGACGGGCGTGATCGTCATGTTCCAGGTGTCGATGATGTCGATGCGGAAGCTGTTCTTGGGATCGCCGCCGCGGCCGGGCAGCACGACCTTCCATTCGGTCGGCGTCTCGGTGCCGAAGTACTTCAGGTAATATTCGTGCGGCCTGCCGCCGAGGTGATAGTTCCACCACGGCTGGATCGCGTCGATGCCCGGTGTGGGGCCTTCCTCCATGATCTTGCGCAGGAAGGCGAGCCGCGGGGCGCTGGTGCCCTTGAGCACGCCGCCCTGGCCCAGCCATGAGAAATCGGCGTTCTGATTGGGGTCGTAGGTCTCGCTATGCCCCACATAGGTGCCGCCGATCAGCCCCCACCAGAATCGTTCGACCATCCCCTGGCCGTCGAGATTGCCCCAGCGCTTGGTCGAATTGCCCTCATAGACCACTTCGTCAAAGATGACGGGCTTGAGCGTCATCGCCCGGTGCAGCTCGGCGCGCAGATCGTCGAGCACCGCCGCGCCGTTCTGGACGCTGGCATGCGTGATCCACGGCTTGCGATGGTCGTAATAGGTGTTGATCTGATGGATCGAACGCAGCCGGTCATGCGGATCGGCGGCGACCAGCACTTCGAACAAATGATCCCAGTCGGCCATCGACTTGGTCTTCACCGCATCATATTCGTTGGCCATCGACCACCAGACATGGCGGTATGCGCCCCAGCGCGCGGCGCAGTAGCGGACGAAGCGCTCGTCGTCCGCGCGCTTCATGTCGTTATAGCCGCGCTTCTCGTCATAGGGGTGGAACAGGATGACGTCCGCCTCGATGCCGAGCGCGCCGAGCTTGAGGATGCGATCCTCGTAGCGGCGGAAGTAATCGGGGTCGAAGCGGGTCGGGTCCCAGTCCCGCGGGCCCTTGCCGGTGCGGACATAGGGGTTGGTCACGACCGACTCGACGTTGGGCGTGACCAGCATCCGCATCTTGTTGAACGGTGCGGCCTTGAGCGTCTCCAGCGTCTGCGCGCATTTGGCGTCGGACTGCAGTGCCCAGCTGTAGCAGGTGGTGCCGATCTGGCGGAACGGCGTGCCGTCGGCATAAGCGAAGTGATAGCCGTCCTGCGTCACCCGCACCGGACCATGGTTGCCCACTGAAGGCGCGACGCAGTCGAAGCTGCCGCGCTTGTGCGCCATTTCGGTGGCGCTGCTCTCGGTCTCCCAGCTCCACTTGCCGAGCTCCGGCGGGCTGAAGCGGATGCGATAGACACCCTTGCCGTCGTAGAAGCCGGGGACGCGGATCGTGCGCCCCGCGCCCTTGAATACCGCCGCGATCCGGACGTCGTCGAACGGGTTGCCCGTCTGCGGCCCCTCGAACGCGAGTTCGTGCACGCCCCATCGCTCGGTGCGCGCCGCGCCCTGCCCGAAGGCGGGGGTCGCGGCTGCACCGGCGGCGATCAGGCCGGACTTCAGGATCGTGCGGCGAGTGACGCTCACGCCGTACGCTCCGCGTCGAGCTGCTCGAGCGACTTGCCCTCGTTGCGCGGCGCCCAGACGAAGCCGATCACGCCGCTGATCGCGAGGAAGCCGACCAGGATCCAGGCGAGGGTGTGGAAGCCGGTGGCCACCAGCGCCGGCACGAAGAAGCTGAACACGCCGAGCACGATGCGCACGATCGCGAACATCACCCCCTGCGCAGTCGCCCGCAGCGCGGTCGGGAACATCTCGGAGCTCCACAGCTGGAAGAAGCTCTGCGCACCGAAGCCGCCGCCGACCGACATCAGGAAGACGTGGACGATCGCGACCGGCAAGGTCAGCGGGAAGATCGCGAGCAGCGCCATGCCGATCACCTGCGTCACCGCCGAGATGCCGAACAGCAGCCGCTGGTTCACCTTGTCGGACAGCTTCATGAAGATGAAGAAGATCGACGCCATGCCGAGCACGAAGCTCAAGGTCTGGACCGCGACCGACATCGCATGGGTCTGGCTGCCGACGGTGCTCAGGATATAGGGGAAGAAGAAGCCGTTGGTGCCGGCCCACAGGTTCCAGAACAGATAGGTGCCCGCCAGGAACGCCATCGATCCGATATGCTTGCGGGTGAACAGGTCCTGCCAGCGACCACGCTGCGCGGTCTCGCCGCTCTTCTGCGCTTCGACCCAGCGCTGCGACTCCTGCATCTTCGAGCGGAGGAAGGTGAGCGCGATGGCGAGGATCGCGAGGTGCGCGAAGATGATGCGCGCGCCGAGCAGCCCGAGCTTGTCGAGCACCAGCGCCATCACCAGCACCACGACGGGGCCGAGATACCAGAGCAACTGCGCGACGCCGCTATGCTTGCCGCGCTTCTTGTCGGGCGCCATTTCCGCGATCAGCGACCAGGAAGCGGGGATGTCGGCGCCGACGGCGAGACCGACGAGGAAGAAGCCGATGATGACCATCCAGGCGTTCATCGAGAACACCAGCCACAGCATGCCGAACGCGTAGAACAGCATGTCGTACTGGTAGATCTTCTTGCGCCCGAGCAGGTCGCAAAGCCGTCCGCCGATCAGCGCACCGATGCCCGCGGCGATCGCGTTGGGGCCGAAGGCGGCGATCAGGCCAAGCAGGCTGTCGTCGAGCCCATATTCCTTCTTCCACAACGCCAGCGCGACGGCGCCCGCGACGATCGATCCGGCGTCGATATAGTTGGCGAGGCCGGCAAGGATCGTGTTCTTCCAGTCCTCCCGATCGGCAGATGCGCTGCTCATATTGTGTCTCTCCAGGGCTAGTGGCTTGGCCGTTATGTCGTCGTCGCGGCCTCGACGGAAATCCGAAAACAGAGCGACAGGGGAGGCGCGGGGCTTCCCCTGTCCAAGGGGTGCTTCGTCAGAACTTGATGCGGGCACCCGTGTAGAAGCGGCGGCCGATCACGTCGTACACGCCGTTCACGGCGCCGGGCAGACCGCCCCAGACGGGCGGACGCTCGACGTCGAACAGGTTCTTCACGCCGATGTAGAATTCGAAATGCTCGAGCCCGGTGTAGCGGACCTGCATGTCGGTGTAGATCTTCGACCCGATGCGGAAATATTTCTCGTCCGGCACCGACCCGTCCGCCAGGCGGTAGAGCGTCTGGAAGTTCTCATAGTCGAGCACCTGCGGCGCGATATATTCGGCGCTGACGTTGAAGCCGAACTTGTCGTTGTCCCAGCCGAGGCCGGCCGTCACCGCGTCGCGCGGCGTGCCGAGCTCGCCCATCGTGTTGTCATAGGGATCGCCGGTCAGCGCGCGGAACCCGTTCTTGAGCAGATGGGTCCATGCCGCCGACAGGCTGGCGGTGCCGCCCGCGACTTCATGCTTGTAGTTCAGCGTGAAATCGAGGCCGCGGCTGAACGATCCGCCGCTGTTGACCAGCGCGCGGACCACCTGTTCGACCGAACCGGTGCTGTACGCGCCCGACGCGCCCGCGCGGCGGGTGACGAACTGGCAGAACTCCGGCAGCCCTTCGCGATAGCATTTGTTGAGCACCGTCGCCGGCGCAACGCGGCTGATCGCATTCTCCAGCTTGATGTCGAAATAATCGACGGTGATCGTCAGGTTGCGCAGCGCGTGGATCGAACGCGGGTTGATCACCGCGCCCAGCGTCAGCGTCTTGCCGGTCTCTTCCTGGATGTTCGGGTTGTTGGCGGTCAGGCTGCCGACACCCGCGAGATCCGCCTGGGTGAGCGTGAACGATCCGTTCGCCGCGATGTTGGCTGCAATCCCCGGCACCGCGCGGCAATTGTCGGCCAGCGCGCCGGTCGTGGTCGCGGTGATGCCCTGACACGGGTCGGTGATCGAGATGATGCCCGCCGACGGTGCCGCGAACAGCTCGCCGATGTTCGGCGCGCGGGTCGCATGCGCATAGACCGCGCGGAAGCGGATATCCTCGACCGGCGACCATTCGCCGCCGACGTTCCAAGCGTAGAAGGTACCGACGGTCGAATAGTCGGACATGCGGCCCGCCGCGCGCAGCGTCAGGTTCTGGAAGAAAGGCGTGTCCGACAGGAGCGGAACGACGATTTCGCCATAGGCTTCCTTGACGTCGAACTTGCCCGACGTGTCCGTCATCTGGACATAGCCGTTGCGCGCCGCGTTGGTCAGCGGATCGAAGATGTCGCGGCTTTCCTCCTTGCGATACTCGGCGCCCACCGCGACCTGGACCGGGCCGGCGGGAAGCTGGAACAGCGTGCCGGTGAGGTTGGCGGCCGCAACGTGCATCTGCTGCTTGGAATAGCGGCTCATGCTCGTCTTGATGTACTTGATCGCGTCGGCCGAGATGCGGCTCGTGCCGTCGGCGTTCAGGCCATAGACGTCGATCGGAACGCAGCCCTGCGCGCGCGCCGATGCGTTGACGCAGACCGCTTCGGTGCGGTTGCCGTTGTTGTTGTAGTCATAGACGTCGGGGATCGCCTGCAGCGCTTCGGCCAGATTGTAGAGGTTGGCGAGGCCGCTCATCGACTGGTTCTGCTTGGTGAACCCGTACTGGTAATAGGCGTCGAACTTCCAGCTGCTGCCGAGGTCCACGGTGCCGCCCAGCACGACGCGGAAATTGTCGCGCTCGGTCGGGATGGTGCGCGTGCCGCCGTCGAACATCGTCGTGCGGAGCAGGAAGCTCAGATCCTTCGAGCTGATCGCGTCATTGGCGTTGCGATTGGTCGCCGCCGCGAACACCGCGGCCGGGACCAGCGGGTTGGCGAGGCGGCGGACATCGGCCGCATTGGTCGGGTTCGCGACCATGAACTCGATCGGGTAGAAACCGCCATTGCCCGGGAAGGCACCCAGCGCGCTGTCGGTGCGCATCGGCGATGCTTCCATCCGGCCCTTGCTGAGCACGTTGGTATAGGTCACCTCGCCGAACAGGTTGACGCTGTCGGTCACGTCATAGTTGAGGCGCGCCGCGAAGGTATAGCGCTCCGAAGGCGCGGCGAGCAGCTTGTACTGCTCGCGGTTATAGCCGTCGGTCGTCGCGTTATAGGCGCGGAAGGTACCGTCGGGATTGATGATGCGGTTGGTCTGGCTGCCGATCACGAACACGCCGCCCGCGCCGACGTTCGACGGGTTGTAGAAGGGCGTGAACAGGTTCTGCGCGGCGGTCAGGTTGGTCGCGCTGTTGCCCGCGACGCGCTGCGTGGTGCCGAGGCTGGTATAGTCGAGGCGCGAGAAGTCGCGGCCGTCATTCTCGACCACGCCTTCGTTGACGTAGCCGCCATAGACCATGATGTTGCCGCGGCCGTCGGCGAAGT
>Ga0247823_10001251_pt1 | contig 21163 bp, 17 predicted proteins | sample 13C_PalmiticAcid_2_FD_192426 | JGI IMG/M metagenome (GOLD analysis project Ga0247823, IMG submission 192426) | Soil microbial communities from agricultural site in Penn Yan, New York, United States - 13C_PalmiticAcid_Day30 | ecosystem: Environmental > Terrestrial > Soil > Agricultural land... | reverse complement strand
CCACCTGCTCGCCGGCATCATCGCCGCCGCCGACCTGGATACCGTCGGTCAGCGTCACATGGGCTGCGGCGAAATGGCCCGCGCCTGCGCACAGGATCGCGCGGGTCGGTGCGTTCTCGTCGACAAGGGCGAGCAGGCCGGGGCTGACCAGCGATGGAGCGAGCAGGTCGAGGCTCTCCTCCGAGAGCACGCCGTGCGTCATCTGCGTCGCAGCGGTGGGGGCGAGGCAATTGACGCGGATGCCGTATTTCTCGCCTTCGATCGCCAGCGTCTGCATCAGCCCGACCAGCGCCATCTTGGCCGCGCCATAATTGGCTTGCCCGAAATTGCCGTAGAGTCCCGAGGACGAGGTCGTCATCACGATGCGGCCATGGCCTTGTTCGCGCATCGTGTCCCAAACCGCCTTGGTGCAGATCGCCGCGCCGATCAGATGGACGTCGACGACGAGGCGGAAGTCGGCGATCGACATCTTGGCGAAGCTCTTGTCACGCAGGATGCCGGCATTGTTGACGAGGATGTCGATGCGGCCCCAGCGACCGAGCACGTCCGCGACCATCGCCGCGACCGAAGCCTCGTCGGTGACCGAAGCGGCGATCGCCAGTGCCTCGCCGCCCGCCGCGACGATCTCGGCGGCGACCAGATCGGCGGCGTCCTGCGACAGGTCGTTGACGACGAGCCGGGCGCCCTGGCCCGCGAGATAGAGCGCATGCGCCCGCCCGAGCCCGCCGCCCGATCCCGTCACGATTGCCACGCGTCCCGTCAGCGGCGCGCCCGCCGCCACGGTTGCTACGTGTTCCGTCAGCGACATGGCGCTCCTCCCTGTTCTTGTCCGGGAGGCTTCTGCCATCTCATTCATTCACTCGCAAGATAGCGAATAAAATGAAGGGCGATTATTTCTTGCAGATTGCGAGGAATCCCGCGGCCATGAACGAAGCCATCCGCTCCTTCACCGCGCCGAAATCGTCCGAGTGGCAGAGCCCGTGCGACAGCTTGTCGATGCGGCCGGTGCGGGCGAGGGTGAGCATCAGCGCGCCGGTGACGAAATGATAGCCCCAGAAGATGTCCTGCTCGGCGCAATCGGGCAGTGCCTTTTTGAGCAGGGCGATCAGGCGGAGCACGACCGGATCGAAATGCTGGTCCATCAGGTCCGCGCCCCAGGCGGGGGTGTTGGCGACCTGCGCGCCGAGCTTGGCGTAATTCTTCCAGCCTTCGCCGCCTTCGATATAGGTGTCGAGATCGGTGTCGAGGAATGCGCGCAATGCGCCCTCCACGGTTGGATTGTCGCCGGCCGCGGCCTCGTACGCATCGAGCGCCCGCATCCGGCGCTCGCTGGTCACCACCGCCCGGCGGGCGAACACCGCATCGAACAGCGCCTTCTTGTCGGCGAAATAATAATTGAGCAACGTGTGGTGGACGCCGACCTGCCTGGCGACATCCTTCAGCGTCACGCCGTACAGCCCGTGCTGCGAGAACAGCGCTTCGGCCGCGTCGTAGATCTGTTCCATCGTCTCGGCGCGCTGCTCGGCCTTGCGCGAGCGGCGAACGGGTTTGGCTATCTGCGTCACAGCAACGTCCATCCGGTGTGGCGGCGCGAGCGTCAAGCGGTGAAAAGATATTCACACGCGTGATAGTGTGTGTTGACACCGCCGCCGGCTCCCCCGCATGATGCGCGCAACGGCGGACAAAACCGCCGAGAGAGAGGATGCGTGGAACCTGAGGCCCCCGGCAATCGCCGCTGGATCGTGCTCGTCGCGCTCACCTTCGTCTATGTGCTCAACTTTCTCGACCGGCAATTGCTCGGCATCCTCGCCAAGCCGATCCAGGATTCGCTGCACATCACCGACGGCCAGCTCGGGCTGATCGGCGGGCTCTATTTCGCGTTCTTCTATTGCTTCATCGCGATTCCCGTCGGCTGGCTGGCCGACCGCACGCACCGGGTCGGCGTGCTGTCGCTCGCCTGCGCGATCTGGAGCGGCGCGACGATGGCGTGCGGATTCGCGGCCAATTACACGCAACTCGTCGTCGCGCGGATGCTGGTCGGGTTCGGCGAAGCCGGGGGCGTGCCGCCTTCCTATGCGATCATCACCGACACCTTCCCGCCGGGAAAGCGCGGCACTGCGTTCGGAATCTACAATCTCGGACCGCCGATCGGCGCGGCTCTGGGCATCGCATTCGGCGCGTCGATCGCCGCCGCGTTCGACTGGCGCGACGCCTTTATCGCGATCGGCGTGGTCGGCATCGTCACGGCGGCGATCGTACCTTTCATTATCCGTGAGCCGAAGCGCGGTGCCACCGATGTCGGCCCGGTGGAGCCGAAGGCAAAGGCGCCGTTCTGGGCGACGATCGCCATGTTCTTCAAGCATCCGGTGCTCCTGCTCGCAGCGCTCGGCAGCGGCGCGACCCAGTTCGTCACGTATGGGCTCGGCAATTTCGCAGTGCTGTTCCTGATCCGCGAGAAGGGCATGACGCTCGAGCAGGTCGCATTGTGGTACGCGTTGGCTGTCGCGATCGGGATGGGGGCAGGGATGATCGTGTCGGGCCGGGTGATCGACCGGCTGACCCGGGTCTCGCGCGTCGGCTACGCGACCGCGCCGGCGGTATCGCTGGCAGTCGCCTTGCCCTTCTACGTCGCATTCGTCTGGGCGCCCGGCTGGCCGCTGGCGCTGGCGCTGCTCACCGTCGTGATGTTCTTCAATTATTTCTACCTCTCCGCCTCGGTCGCGCTGGTCCAGGAGGAAGTGCGCCCCGATCAACGCGTCCTCTCGGGCGCGCTGTTGCTGCTGGTGATGAACTTTATCGGCCTCGGGCTCGGCCCGACCTGGGTCGGCGCCGCGAGCGACTGGTTCAAGGCGCAGGGCTCGGCCCATTCGCTGCAGACTGCGCTTTTCACGCTCACGCCCTTCTATCTGATCGCGATCGCGCTGTTTCTCTGGCTCGCGCGCATCCTTCGCGCCGAGATTCGTCCTGCCGGAAAGGTCGTACTCGTATGAAATTGTCGCACGCCGTCACGCTCGCCGCGCTGGCCTTGTCGAGCCCGGCATTCGCGCAGGCGCCCGTCGTCACCGCGCCTTCGGGCGCGGTGCAAGGGGTACGTGCGGGCGACATGCGCATATTCAAGGGCATTCCCTATGCCGTTCCCCCGATCGGCGCGATGCGCTGGCGCCCGCCTGCGCCGCTGCCGCGCTGGAAGACGGTGCGCGTCGCGACCGATTTCGGCCCGGCATGCATCCAGCCGCGGAGCAAGGCGGTGTCGGTCTACTCGCCCGCCGAGCCGCTGCCGGCGAGCGAGGATTGCCTGACGCTCAACATATGGGCGCCGGCAAACGCGAAGAAAGCGCCGGTGTTCTTCTGGATCCATGGCGGCGCGCTCACCAGCGGCTCGAGCCGCGAGGCGATGTACGACGGCAGGCGCCTCGCCGAACAGGGCGTGATCGTCGTGTCGATCAATTATCGGCTCGGGGTGCTCGGCTGGCTCGCCCATCCGGCGCTGAGCCTCGAATCGCCGCAGAAGGTCTCGGGTAATTACGGGCTGCTCGATCAGATGGCGGCGCTCGCCTGGGTGAAGCACAATATCGCGGCGTTCGGCGGCGATCCCGCCAACGTTACCATCGCCGGCGAGTCGGCCGGCGGGTTGAGCGTGATGTTCCTGATGCAATCGCCGCTCGCGCGCGGGAGCTTCGCCAAAGCAATCGCCCAGAGCGCGTATATGGTCGCAATTCCCGAGCTCAAGAGAAACGCTTATGGCGCGCCCTCGGCCGAGGCAGTGGGGCAGATGCTCGCCGCGGGGGTGCAGGCGCCCGATCTCGCAGGGCTGCGCGGGATCGAGGCGCAGACGCTCACCGACAGCGCCGCAAAGCTCGGCTTCTTCCCATTCGGAGTGGTCGACGGGCTCGTGCTCCCCGAGCAGATGGTCGCGACCTTCGACAAGGGCAAACAGGCGCCGGTGCCGATCCTCGCCGGGTTCAACCAAGGCGAGATCCGCTCGCTGATGGTGCTAGCCCCCAAGGCGCCCGACAGCGCCGCCGACTATGAGAAGGCGATCCGCGAGCGTTACGGCGAGTTCGCCGACGCCTTCCTCGAGCTTTATCCCGCGTCCGACTATAAGGAGAGCATCCTCGCGACGACGCGCGACGCGCTCTACGGCTGGACCTCGGAGCGGCTCGCCCGCAAGCAGACCGCACTGGGGCAGCCGGCCTATCTCTATCTGTTCGATCACGGCTATCCCGCGATGGAAACGGCGGGGCTCCACGCCTTCCATGCGAGCGAATTGCCTTACGTCTTCGGCACGTTCGACGGCACTCCGCCGCGTTGGCCCAAGGTTCCCGAGAGCGACCGACCGCTGTCAGAGACTATGATGGGCTATTGGGCGAGCTTCGCGAAGAACGGCGCCGCGGGCCCCGGCTGGCCGGCTTATGGCAAACAGCGCAATTACCTGCATTTCGCCGAGACGCCGCGGGCCAGGACGGGGCTGATGCCGGGAATGTACGAACACTATGAGGCGGTGGTCTGCCGGCGCAGGGCGGCGGGCGTCGCGTGGAACTGGAATGTCGGGCTGGCCTCGCCCAAGCTGCAGCCCAAGGCAGCGGGGTGTGAATAATATCCTCGTCATCCCGGCTTTCGCCGGGATGACGGGGTTCAGCGCCCGACGCTGACCCCCGCGATCCGCCCTTCGGCATAATCCGCGCGCAGTCGCTGCTTGTCGATCTTGCCCGAGGCGGCGAGGGGCATCGCGTCTATTTCCGCCGCCTCGCCGGGGATCCAGAAATCCGCGACCCTGCCGTGCAGCAGACCGATCAGCGTCCCGGGCTCCTGCGCGTCGTCGGTCTCGACGATCAGCACCGGGCGCTCGCCCCATTTCGCGTCGGCGCGCGCGATCACCGCGACGTGGCGGACCGCGGGGTGGGCGCCGACGATCGCTTCGATTTCGGTCGGGTTGATCCATTCGCCGCCCGATTTGATCAGGTCTTTGGCGCGTCCGCAGATCGTGAGATTGCCCTCGGCATCGATCATCGCCAGATCGCCGGTGTCGAAATAGCCCTCGGCGTCGAGCGCGGATTCCTCGGCGAGGAAATAGCGCTCGATCACGCTCTGGCCCTTGACCTTGAGATGACCGAGGATGCCGCGTTGCGGCACCAGCCTATGGCCCTCTGCGTCGGTCAGCTTGAGGTCGAGCCCCACCGCGGGTCGGCCCGAGGCGCGGTTCTCGTCCAGCGCATGCAGGGGGGCGACCGTGCCGGTTGGCGAGAGTTCGGTCATGCCCCAGCTCGTCTGCACCCTGCAGCCGAGACGCTGCTCGATCCGGCGCAGCAAAGCGTCGGGGCAACTCGATCCGCCGATCAGCACGCGTTCGAGCGAAGGCAGCGTACCGCCCGCTGCGTCGAGATGATCGGCAAGACCGAGCCACACCGTCTGCACGCCCACCGCGAGCGTCACGCCTTCGTCGCGGATCAGCGCGGCGAGGCTGGCGCCGTCGAGCGTCCGGCCCGGCAACACCAGCCTGGCGCCCGACGCCGGCCCGGCAAAGGGCAGCCCCCAGCCGTTCGCATGGAACATCGGCACTGCAGCCAGCACCACGTCGCGGCTGGTGATCGCCATCGCGTCGGCCTGCAGCGCGCGCAGCGTGTGGAGGTAGTTGGAGCGATGCGTATAGACCACGCCCTTCGGGCTGCCGGTGGTCCCCGACGTGTAGCAGAGCCCAGCCGGCGCGTTCTCGTCGAACGCGCCCCAAATCGCAGGCACGCCCATTTCTGCGAGCAGTGCCTCATAGGCCCAGATACGTGCGGGGTGCGACCCGAGGGGCTGCGGTTCCGGGGGCAGGGCATCCAGCACGACGATCTGGTCGATCGTCGGGCAAAGCGGCGCGATCTCACGCAGCAGCGGCAGCAGGTCCGCGGCCACTGCGAGAACCCGGCTCTCCGCTTCGTTGATCATCGCGGCGAGATGCGCCGGAGTGAGTCGCGGATTGAGCGTGTGGCACACCAGCCCGGCGCCCATCGCGGCATAATAGATTTCGAGATGGTGCCGCGTGTTCCACGCCAGCGTGCCGACGCGGTCGCTAGGCTTCATTCCCAGCGCAATGAGCGCGCCCGACATGCGATTGCTGCGTGCGCGCAACTCGGCATAAGTGAAGCGCGCCACCCCACGTCCTGCATCGGCCTCGATGATTTCGCGGTCACCGAACCATTGGGCGGCGTGATCGAGGAATTTGTCTATCGTCAGGCCGTAGGGCTGCATGAAACCATCGCGCTCGAGGGACGAAAAGGCCGCCGGGACGGGGAGCACCCGACGGCCGGAGGAGATTCAGAAGACCTTGAGCAGCTTGACTCCGTATTGGCGCGGCGGACCCGCGAAATAGAGCCCGCTGTTGAGTGCTGCCGGATAATGCTGGTCGGTGAGGTTGGTGCCGTAGAGCGTCACGGTCCAGGTCTTGTGCTGCCAGGCGAGCTGGGCGTTGAGGATGTTGCGCGCCTCGATCCGGTCGCCGCGCGCCGGATTCTGGAACAAGGTCGCCCATTGATCGCCGACATGGCCGAAATTGGCGCGCGGCGTGATCTTGTCGCCATTGCCGAGCGCGATCTCATACTGGCCGCCGAGATTGAAGGTCAGGTTCGGCGCATAGGTTTGCCGCCGGCCTTCGAGGTTGAGACACGAGATGCTCGCGGGCCCGGTTTGCGGGCTGCACGGCAGGGCGCTCGCCGCGCGCGGGTCGGTCGCGAAGAAGGTGCCGAGCTCGCTGTGCAATACATTGACGCCGGCGTCGAGCGTGAGCCCGCCGAAGCGGAATTCGACTTCGGCCTCGCCCCCGTAGATCCTGGTCTTGTCGGGCACGTTGAGCTCGATCCCGAAAGTCGGGAAAGTCGGGTAGCCGATGATGACCTGGAAATTCTTATAGTCGTTGTAGAAGCCGGTGATCGTCGTGCGGACCTTGCCGTCCGCCCAGTTGGCCTTCCAGCCCGCTTCGTACGAGATCACTTCCTCGGGCTCGAAGGGTGCCGGCAGGCCAAGGCCGACCGGCACGTTCAGCCCCCCCGGGCGGAAACCGGTTGCGACGAAGGCATAGAGATACTGGTCCTCGCTCGCTTTCCAGCCGAGCGACACCTTGTACGAGAAATTGTCCGACTTCACCGTCTGATCCTGACGGATATAGGCGCCGTACTGGAGCACATCGACATGGTTTGTCGAACGGCTGGCAGTGTAGCGGCCGCCCGCCTCGAGCTTGAGATTGGGCATCAGGTTGAAGCCGACCTGACCGAACGCCGCGAGCGAGCGGGTCGGGTTGGTGCCCTGCAATTTGTACTGCGCCGTCGGCAGGTTGAACGGGTAAGCGAGGTCGATGATGAACTGGTACGGCTTGCGGAAATAATAGTCGTTCCACAGCCCGAACGCGCCGAGCAGCCAGGTGAAGCGCTGATTGTCGGGCGAGATCAGGTTGATCTCCGAGGTGATCTGCTGCTCGTCGACGGTGTCGTAGAAGGTGCTGATGCCCGTCGCCGTCCCGTCGAGATCGGCGCGGTACATCGTGTTGGCCCATTGATAGCTCGAGACGGCGCGCAGCTTGATTCCGCCGGCGAACTCATATTCGCCCTTCAGGATCGAACGGACGAATTCGTCGCGCGCCGCTTGCGGGGTGTTGAACTGGACGTCGAACAGGTCGCGATGGTTCGGGTTGGGCGTGTTTGTGCCCGGCAGGTTCTCGAAATAGGTTGAGAACGGCGTCGCCGGATAGGCGCCCATGTCGAGATGGCCGACATCGGTCTTCCACAGCAGCGAGAGCCGGTCGGTCGGTTTCCACAGAAAGCTGATCCGACCAGCCATGATCCCGACTTTGCCCTCCTCGAAGCGATAGGGCGCCCCACCGGGACCAGTGATGTTGTAGAAGCTGTCGCGGCGCTGGCTGTAGAGGGCGACGCGCGCGGCGAAGGTGTCGCTCATCGGCAGATTGACCGCGCCCTGGATGCCGGCGTCGTTGTAATTGCCGTAATTGGCATTGACGTATCCGTGGAAGCCGCCGCCGATCACCGGATCGTTGGTGTTGACGAACACCGCGCCGCCGGTGGCATTCTGGCCGACGATCGTGCCCTGTGGCCCGCGCAGCACCTGGATGTTGGCGACGTCGTAATAGGGCTCGCCCTGGACATATCCCGGAAAGGTCGGGACGCCGTCGCGATAGGTGATCACGCCGGTGGTGGTCTGGGTGTTGTGCTCGGCTTTGCCGATGCCGCGAACGTTGAAGTCGTTGCCCTGGCCGAAATTGTTGACGACGATGCTGGGCATCGCGAACTGCAGCGCGTCCACATTGGCGACACCCTTATTCTCCAGCTGGGTGCCCGAAAGGACCGAGGCTGACATCGCCGTAGTCATCAGATTCTCTGCACGCCGCTGCGCCGTCACGACGATCTCGTCTTCGGTCCGCTGTGCCGCAGTTTCGTTCGACGCGTCCTGCGGCGCGTCGCTCTGCGCGGCGGCCGGGCCGCCCCACGCAAATGCCAGCGCCGACGCGCCCAGCCATAAAGCACGATTCTTCATGCTGCCCTCCCCAGGCTCGCTCTCCATCACGCGCTCTTCGGCGCGATGCAGGGAGGATGCCGCAAAGCGGCAGGTCTTTCAATACTAATTCTCTCAAGAGTGAATGTTATGGGACTCGGATCTTCAGGAGTCGGGAACGCCGCATAGCTGCGGGGCGGCGGATGCCGTCGGGCGCCGGCTGGCGATGAGGATCGCGACCAGCCCGATCGCGGATGCCACGGCGCCTGCCAATGCGACCGCGGGATAGCCGAGGCCCGCGGCGATCACCCCTCCGCCCAGTGCCGCGCCGATCGCGTTGCCGAGGTTGAACGCACCGATATTGACCGACGAAGCGAGGTTCGGCGCGTCGGCGGCGGCGGTCATCACCCGGACCTGCAGCGGCGGAACCAGCGCGAAGCTCGCCACGCCCCACAGGAAGATCAGCACGGCGGTCGGTCCGGCATAGGGCATCAGCAGGGCGAAGGCGGCGAGGATCGCGGCGAGCGACGCCAAGGTGACGATCAAGGTGCGATCGACCGAACGATCGGCGAACTTGCCGCCCAGCCAATTGCCGACCGTCAAGCCGACGCCATAGGTCACCAGCATCGCCGTGACGAAGCCGAGCGAGGCATGCGTCGCGTCGCGCAGGATCGGCGCGATATAAGTGAACACCGTGAACATGGCGCTCGATCCCGCCACGGTGAGCGCGAGCGCGCCGAGCACCTTTCCGCGCCTCAGTACGCGCAGTTCCGCCAGCGCATTGCCGCTGGCCGGTGCGGGCAGGGCGGGGAGCGTCAACCGCAACGATGCCATGGTAGCGACGCCCAGCGCAGCGATGCCCCAGAAAGAGGCGCGCCAACCGAGATGCTCTCCGGCCCACGTCGCCAGCGGCACGCCGACGACATTGGCGATGGTCAGTCCCATGAACATCGCGGCGACCGCGCCGGCGCGGCGCTCCGGCGGGACGAGGCCGGCGGCGACGATCGAGCCGACGCCGAAGAACGCGCCATGATTGAACGAAGTGAGGATGCGGGCCGCGAGCAACATGCCGTAGCTGTCGGAAATCGCTGCCAGCAGATTGCCTGCCGTGAAGATTCCGGCGAGGCCGATCAGCAGCGTCCGTCGCGGCATCTGCCCGGTGGTGAGCGTCACCAAAGGCGCGCCGATCAGCACGCCGACCGCATAGGCGCTGATCAGCAGCCCGGCGGCGGGGATCGAGACGCCGAGGTCGCCGGCGATCACCGGAAGCAGTCCCATCGGCGCGAACTCGGTCACGCCGATGCCGAATGCCCCGATCGAGAGCGCGATCAGTCCAGGATTGAGCTTCATTGTCGGTTCCTCAGACCAGCGACGGATTGAGGCGGGCAAAGCCTTCCTGCTGGCGATAGGGCGCGTGGGGATAGGGCGGCAGCACATCGCTCGCGGCGTCGAGGGCTGCGACTTGCTCGGACGATAGTGACCAGCCGATTGCGCCGAGATTTTGCCGCAGTTGCTCCTCGTTGCGTGCGCCGATGATCACCGAGGAAACGGTCGGCCGCCGGAGCAGCCAGTTGATTGCGATCTGGGGCACGGTCTTGCCGGTCTCGGCGGCGATCCTCTCCAGCGCATCGACGACCCGGTAGAGGTGCTCGGCTTCGACCGGGGGTGCGAACTGTTCGGTCTCGTGCAGCCGGCTGCCCTGCGGGATCGGGCGGCCGCGGCCGATCTTGCCGGTCAGCCGGCCCCAGCCGAGCGGGCTCCAGACCAAAGCGCCCACGCCCTGATCCGCGCCCAGCGGCATCAGATCCGCCTCATAAGCGCGGCCGATCAGCGAATAATAGACCTGGTGCGCGACGAGGCGCTGCCAGCCGTGACGTTCAGCCGCGGCCTGCGCCTTCATCAGCTGCCAGCCGGGATAGTTCGAAACGCCGGCATAGCGGACCTTGCCCGCGGCGATCAGCCGGTCGAGCGTGCCCATCAGCTCCTCGACGGACGTCGACGCGTCGAAGGCATGAAGCTGGAGGAGATCGATGTAATCGGTGCCGAGCCGGCGCAGCGAATCGTCGACCGCCCGTAGGAGCCGCGCCCGCGACACGCCCCAATCCTGTGGCCCGTCGCCCATCGGCAGACCGGTCTTGGTCGAGATCAGCACATCGTCGCGGCGCCCGCGGACAGCCTCGCCGAGTATCTCCTCCGAAGCGCCGCTCGAATAGACGTCGGCGGTATCGAACAGCGTCAGACCGGCGTCGAGCGAGATGTCGATCAACCGCCGCGCCTCGATCGCGTCGCTCTGTCCCCAGGCGCTGAACAAGGGGCCCCGGCCTCCGAAGGTGGCCGTGCCAAGGCTCAGCACGGGCACGCGCAGTCCCGAGGATCCCAGTTGCCGATATTCCATGCGATTCCCTTTCATTGCCGTTCTTGTGCACAGATGGACAGGCGTCGAGCGTGACGGTAGTGCCAATCCACGCGGAGGATTTTTGCAATGGACGCAAAGCTGGCGATTGGAGCGGACCGGGCGCGGGCGCTCGCGCTGTTCGTAGCGGTGGTGGATCAGGGCAGCTTTTCTGCTGCCGGGCGCGTGGTGGACATGAGCCCATCCGCGGTGAGCCGGGCGATCGATCGGATCGAGGAGCGGCTCGGTGTCCGCCTGCTGCTGCGCTCGACCCGCGCGCTCGCGCTGACTGCGGAGGGGCAGTCCTATCTCCAGGCTGCTCGCCGCATCCTCGCCGATCTCGACGATGCCGAGCAGCAGATCGCCGATCAGGGCGCTCCGCGCGGGCGGCTTCGCGTCAGCGCCGCTTTGTCGCATGGCCGCTTATGCGTGGTGCCGCTGCTCGGAGATTTTGCCGCGCTGCACCCACACATCCTGACCGACATCGCCTTGACCGACACGCTGGTGGACGTCGCCGCCGGGCAGGCGGATGTGGCGGTCCGCTTCGGGCCGCTTTCCGACAGTATGCTCACCGCACGCAAGCTGGGCGAGACGGGACGCGTGATCGTCGCGTCTCCGGATTATCTTGCGGCACACGGCACCCCCGAAGTGCCGGAGGATCTGCACCGTTTCAATTGCCTCAACTTCAACTTTCGTCGCGCCGAGCCGGTCTGGCCGTTTCGCCGCGACGGCCGCGATTTCGCCTTGTCGGTGAAGGGAAGCATCGAGGCGAACAATGGCGAGACCTTGGGGCAGCTCGCGGCGGCCGGCGTCGGGATTGCGCGCGTGGGAAGTTTCAGCGTGGCCACGGAGATCGCGGGGGGGCAGCTCGTGCCGATCCTGGAGAAGTTCAATCCCGGCGATGTCGAGCTGATCCACGCCGTGTTCGTCGGCGGCGCGAGCACGCCGGCGCGAGTGCGCGTGTTCGTGGACTTCCTCGCGGCCCGCCTGCGCTGACCCCGGTCTCTGCAGGACGGCCGCGGGAGGCTTACTTCACCCGTTCGACATCCTCGAAGCCCAATTCCAGCGGAGTCGCGCGGCCGAAGATCGAGATCGAGACCTTGACCCGGCTCTTGTCGAAATCGAGCTCCTCGACCACACCCGAGAAGGTTGCGAAGTTACCGCTGGTGACCTTGACGGTATCGCCGATGTCATAGTCGACATGGACGCGGGCCTTGGGCGCCGCGGAGGCGGCCTCTTCCTTGGTGTTGAGGATGCGCGCGGCTTCTGCCTCGCTGATCGGCTGGGGCTTGCCCGACGAGCCGAGGAAACCGGTCACCTTCGGCGTATTCTTGACGAGGTGATAGACGTCGTCGTTCATCTCGAGCTTGGCGAGCACATAGCCCGGGAAGAACTTCCGCTCGGACTGGATCTTCTTGCCGCGGCGAACCTCGGTGACGGTCTCGGTCGGAACCTCGACTGCCTCGACGAGCCGATCGAGCCCCAGACGGGTCGCGTCGGCGAGGATCTGGTCGCGGACCTTGCCCTCGAAGCCCGAATAGGCGTGGATGATGTACCAGCGCGCCATGCGTATCGTATTCCTTACTGGGCCAGACGGAGGAGCGAACGGACGACGAAGTCGAAGAACGAGTCCACGCCGAGGAAGAAGAGGCCGAGCAGAGTCGCCATGATCAGCACCATCACGCCGGTCATGATCGTCTCCTTGCGCGACGGCCATGCGACCTTCTTACGCTCGGCTTCGACCTGCCGCATGAACTCGAGGGGACTGGTTTTCGCCACCGGGGCATCCTCGTCAGAAAAATTGTCCCTTCAGCGAGGCATGGGTCCGCCGCCGCTCCTTCCGGAGGAAGGACCGGCGTGTACCCATCACGCTGTCGGATTGGGACGGGTATCTAGCGAGGGCAGGGGGCAAAAGCAAGCGGCGCGCTGCGGTTCGAAAGCTCTCTCGTCAACGGGCGGGCGCGGCATGTGGCGAACGCAACCTTTCGCTGGTGAGCGCGTCTCTGGCCCCCTGCTGCGAAGGGAGTGGCCTGACACGAAAAGAGGCGCCCGGACCGAACCGGGGCGCCTCTCATCGCGTTCGTATTTGCGCCGGACTCTAGGGGCTGTCGGGTTCGTCGTCGCCAAAGATGTTGATCACTTTGGTAACTTCGAGCAGCGCGACGACGGCAACGATGCCGATGATCGCGAACAAGGGGCCGCCGGGGAGCAGCTTGCTCTCCTTCTGTGCCGCGGTGCTGGCGCGCGCTTCGGCAACCGGTGCGTTGCGCAAGCTCAGCGCCGAGGCCGAACTCGCCTGCGCCGCAGTCGTCGCCAATATCATGGAAGAAGCGGCCGCGATGACCGCCAGTTTCTTGAACATATACCGTCCCCTTCTAAAAGCGCTGCCACTCTGACCGGGCAACCTTGAACCGCGGGTGAACCCGATCGCGTCGTCGCAGCTCTATCCGATCCGAAGTCTAAAGCATTGCCACTGCGGCAAAACCACCGACGAGCAGGATCAGGAAACCCCAAGCGAACAAGTTCAACCTTTTTTCGATGAACGCTTGCACCGGTTCGCCGAACCGCTTGAGCAACGCGGCGATGAGGAAGAAGCGCGCGGCGCGCGTAATGGTTGCAAGCAGCACGAAAAGCGCGAAATTGAAGTGGAAAAGACCGCTCGCGATGGTGACCAGCTTGAACGGGATCGGGGTCAGGCCCTTCGCCAGGATGATCAGGGCGCCATATTGGTCATAGCCGTGGCGCAGCGTCTCGATCCGGCTTTCCATGTGGTAGAGCTGGACCAGCCATTGGCCGACGCTCTCCATCAGATAATAGCCGATCGCATAGCCGAAGATCCCGCCGACGATCGAAGCGATCGTGCAGACCGCAGCGATCGTATAGGCCTTGTCGCGCCGCGCGAGGACCATCGGAACCACCATCACGTCTGGCGGGATCGGGAAGAAGCTGCTCTCGGCAAAGGAGACGAGCGCGAGGCTGCGCAGCGCGTGGCGATGGTGCGCCATGCGCAGCACCCAGTCGTACATCGGGCGAAACATGCGATCTCCGGAGCTGTTTGGGGCTCCCTGCCGTATTCGCCGGCCGGGCGAAAGCCCGAACGGGCCGATCTCCAGGGCGAGTGGGCCGGAAACGCGTCTTTCCGGCCCACCACACAACTGGCTCGCGCTCCGGGGGGAGGAGGGGACGAGCAATGCGAGACTAGGCGATGTTTGAATCGGCGTCAGATCATTCGGACTCGGCCTGACTCAGATGGGCCACGATTCGGCGCAAAAGAGCGCGTCGTCCGACCCTGGCTGCAAATGCGGGGGGCGAACTTTGGCTTCGGGATCGATTGTCACCTGACCTTGCGGCGCAACTTGCGTAATCGCCGCGCATGGATTCGATAATCGCCAAGGCCAGCCCGTTCGAAGATCACCGCAGGCATCTGGATGCGCTGGCGGCGGGCCACCGGACGCGAGTGTTGGCCCCGCGGGGCGGGCGGGACTTCTCCTCGAACGACTATCTGGGCCTCGCGGGCGATCCTGCGCTGGCGGAGGCGGTCCGGGCGGCGATCGAGCGGGGCGTTTCGCTTGGCTCGGGCGGATCGCGGTTGCTGCGCGGCAATCATCCCGAGCATGCGGCGCTCGAGGCCGAAGCCGCCACCTTTTTCGGCAACGAGGCGGCGCTCTATTTTTCCAGCGGTTACGCTGCCAATTCGGCGCTCCTCTCGACCCTGCCGCAGCGCGGCGATCTGATCGTCCACGACGCATTGATCCATGCGAGTGCCCACGAGGGCATGCGGCTCGGCCGCGCCGACGCCATGGCCGCGGCACATAACGATGTAGATGCGTTCGCCGATGCGATCGCGGGCTGGCGGCGTGGCGGCGGAATCGGGACGGTCTGGCTGGCCGCCGAAAGCCTCTACAGCATGGACGGCGACCGCGCACCGCTGGGCGATCTTGCCGCGCTTGCGGAGCGGCACGACGCGGTCCTGCTGATCGACGAGGCGCACGCCACGGGCGTGTTCGGCAATAGAGGCCGGGGGCTGACCGCGGCATTGCCGCGTCGCGACAATCTCATCACGCTCCATACCTGCGGCAAGGCGCTGGGCTGCGAAGGGGCGCTCGTCACCGGTCCCGCCGTCATGCGCGACTTTCTGGTCAATCGCGGCCGTGGCTTCATCTTCTCGACCGCGCCGTCCCCGCTCATGGCAGCGGCCGTGCGTGCATCGCTGCAAATCGTCGCCGCCGCCGACGATCGCCGGGCGCGCCTCGCCGCCCTTGTCGCACAAGCACACGAATTACTGGTTCCGCTCGGCGCTGCGGCGACGGGCTCGCAGATCCTGCCGGTGATTCTGGGCGACGAAGCCCGCACTATGGCGCGGGCGGCACGGCTCCAGGCGGCGGGCTTCGATGTCCGCGGCATCCGTCCGCCGACGATACCCGAAGGGACATCGCGGCTGCGGGTGTCGCTGACCCTCAATGTCGACGGGGCGGATATCGAAGCATTGGCCGAGGCATTGGCATGAGCGGCCGCTTCGTCGTCACCGGAACCGACACCGGCGTCGGCAAGACGATCTTCGCTGCGGGACTCGCGGCGGCGTTGGGCGCCACTTATTGGAAACCGGTCCAGGCCGGCCTGGACGACGGCGGTGACAATGCGATCGTACGCATGCTCGGCGTGCCGAATATTCTCCCGGAGGCGTACCGGCTGAAGACCGCCTGTGCCCCGCACGTCGCCGCGGCTATCGAGGGAATCGCGATCGATCCTGAGACGCTGAAGTTGCCCAAGGTCGAGGGCCCGCTCGTCATCGAAGGCGCAGGGGGCGTCCTCGTGCCGCTCGCGGGACGGCTGTTGTTCGCGGATCTCTTCGCAATGTGGGGGGCGCCCGTCATACTCGTCGCCCGCACCGCGTTGGGAACGATCAACCACAGCCTGCTCTCGATCGAGGCTTTGCGGAGCCGCGGGGTCGAGATACTCGGCGTCGCCTTTGTCGGCGATCCCGAACCCGAGAGCGAATCCGCGATCATCCGCCTCGGCCAGGTGCGGTGCATCGGGCGGTTGCCGTGGCTCGATCCGCTGAACCGTGAGATGCTGGGTGCGGCCTTTGCGGAACATATCGATCGGGCGGCGTTCCGATGAGCGGCTCGCCGATCTGGCACCCCTTCACCCAGCACGGCCTCGAGGTGCCGATCCCGATGATCGTGCGCACGGAGGGCGCCGCGCTCTACACTGCCGACGGCCGCCGGGTGATCGACGCGATCTCGTCGTGGTGGGTCACCACCCATAGCCATTCGCACCCGAGGATCACGGCGGCGATCCGCGAAGCGGCGGAGACGCTCGATCAGATCATCTTCGCGGGCTGGACTCATCCGCCCGCCGAGGCGGTGGCGGAAGGATTGCGCGCGCTGATGCCGCCCGAGCTCACGCGCGTCTTCTTCTCCGATTCCGGATCGACCAGCGTCGAGGTCGCGCTCAAGATGGCGCTCGGCTACTGGCTGCACCGCGGCGAGCCGCGCGATCAGATCGTCGTGATGGAGCACAGCTATCACGGCGACACGATCGGCGCGATGTCGGTCGGCGCGCGGGGCGTGTTCAACCGCGCCTACGCGCCCTTGCTGTTCGACGTGGCGACGGTGCCGTTTCCCGCTGCGGGCGAAGAGCAACAGACATTCGACGCCCTCGAGCGATATTGCCGGGGCGGTGCCGCCGCGTTCATCGTCGAACCGCTGGTTCTCGGTGCCGGCGGCATGCTGATCTATCCGGCCGAGGTGCTCGCCGAGATGCGCCGCATCTGCACGGTGCATGGCGTACTCTTCATCGCCGACGAAGTGATGACCGCCTGGGGACGTACCGGAACCTTGCTCGCCTGCGAGCAGGCGCGCGTCGTTCCCGACATATTGTGCCTCTCCAAGGGACTGACCGGCGGCGCCGTTCCGCTCGCGGTGACGATGGCCACCGAACCGATCTATGCGGCGCATTACGACAGTGATCGCGCGCGGATGTTCTTCCATTCCTCCAGCTATACCGCCAACCCGATCGCCTGTGCGGCCGCAGCGGCTAACCTTGCGATCTGGCGGGAAGAACCAGTGCTCGATCGCGTCGTGGCACTCTCCGCGACGCTAGGCCGCAGCCTCGCATCGATTGCGGAGCTGCCCGGCGTTTCGAACCCTCGCCAGTCGGGAACGATCGTGGCGATCGATCTCGAAACCCCGAATGCCGGCTATCTCTCCGAACTCGGACCGAGGCTCCAGGCGCATTTCGACGCGCGCGACATATTGCTGCGCCCGCTTGGCAATACGCTCTATGTGATGCCGCCTTATTGCATCGGCTCCGACGATCTCGACAGGATATTCGAGGCGATCGGCGAGGCCGTTCGACTGGTCGTGGGTTCGTGACCTGCACCATGGTGGGAGAGCCGCGGTGATCGCCCCGACGGCCGGCCGACCGCATCAATCGACGATCCGCGGATCGGCAGCGTGGAGAGCATCGACCAAGGTCGTGACGAGCAATTTGTCGTCGCGGTTGAGGAAATGGCCGCCGGGAAGGGCGATCACGCGCGCATGCGTGCCGCCGAGCGCAGGGCACAGGCTGTCGGACTCGCGGACGCCGTAGATACAGATGACCGGAGCCCAGTCGAGGCCTCGCACCGCGAGCGCCGGCCGAGCGTCGGGGGTGCCGAGATAGGTGATTCCCGTCGGATCGGCGCGGAAGAAGGCCGTCTGCGATGGCACCACCAGGCTGATCGCGGCGATCCTTTCGCGCAGTTCGCCCGGCAGATCGGGCGCGGCGGTGGCAATCATGTCGGCGCCAAAGGACTGGCCGATAAGCACGATTCTGCTCGCGCCGGTCCGGGCGATCGCGGCGCGGATCGCGTCGGCAAGGATCGCGTCCAGCTCGGCGCGGGTGCGATGCGTGGCGAAATTGACCGCCGAACTGATCCCGAGCACCGGCATGCCGTGCGCAGCCAGCGCCGGCGCCACGTTGGGCCCCATGCCGAAGCGCAGGCCCATGTCCCCGGAAAGATAGACCGCGGCCACGCGCGGGTGCTGCCTGCCGGTGTCGAACAGGCGGACCGCTTGTCCATCGAGCAGATGCAGCGCCGGTGCCGCGAGCCCGAGCGCCGCCGCGGCCACGCACGCAAGCGCGCCCAGCCCGAGCGCGCGCCATGGGGGCGATCTCCCGCGCGACCGCGACGCGCGACCGGTCAGCATGCGAGCGGCTCCTCATGGTCCGATGCCTGTGCGATTGGCCTATTTGCCGGTCTGACCAGTGCGCGCCGTGGCGCGGGGCCGTCATGGCCGATCAGGCGCGACAGGTCCCGTAACGCCTGGATCAGCCCGATGCCGCGTGGGCCCGCGATGTAGCGAGGCTCCCAAGCCGGTGCGAATTTCTCCTTGTACCCGTGCAGGCCGCGGAAGCCGTAGAAATGCTCGCCGTGCCGAAAGGCGAGCGCCGCCACCTTCGCCCAGACGGGAGCAAGCCGCCTGCCGTCGATCCCGGCGAGCGGGGCCATGCCGAGAGTGAAACGCCGATAATCGCGCGCCTTTGCCCATTGCATCAGGTTGACGAGCAGAAAATCCATCGTGCCTCGCGGCGCGTCGTCGCGATGCCGCATCAGGTCGATCGAAGCCTCCTCTTTGCCGGGCGTCAGCCAGAGATTGGCGAAGGCGACGATCCTCCCTTCGACCGTGACGATGCCCATGTCGAAATTGCGCAGGTAGCTGCGGTCGAATCGACCGAGGCTGAAGCTCTTCTCCCGATGCCCCTTGTTGCGCATCCATTCGTCCGAGATCGTCTCGAACTCGTCGAGAATGGTCGGCACCGCGGCGGCGGGGACGATGCGGAACCGGGCACCCGCGTTCGCGGCCGCCCGCTCCGAACGACGGGCGCCGCGCAGACGGGGATCTCCGAGATCGAAGCCGGCGAGGTCGATGACCGCCTCCTCGCCATATTTGATGATCTGGAGACCAAGGCCGATCGCGAGATCGAGCATCTCAGGCGACACTTCGTACAACAATATCCGCCCCTGCTGGCGATCGGCGAGGTCGCGCAGCGCCCAGAGCAGCTCGGCCCAGGCTTCCCGGGCGCCGACGGGATCGCCCATAGCGATCCAGCTCGCGCCCTTGACCTGATACATGAGGAAGGCGTCGCGTTCTCGCGAAACCAGAAAGCGTTTGTCGCCGGTGAGTGCCAGCATCGCTTCGGTGCGCGTCGCCGTGGCGAGGATGGAATCGATCGTCTCCATATCCGCATCGACCGTTGCGGTGCCGACCGCCGCCGGGGACAGCAGCCGCCAGATCGCGGCGCTCGCGAGCATCGTTCCCACCCCGACCGTCGCGCGCATGAACCGCGGTGCGTCGCCGTCGAGCGCGAAGTGCCACCAGAGCTGGTCGGCATAAGCGACATTGCGATAGGCGAAGAAACCGGCCCAGACCGCCAGCCCGACCACCACCGCCACCGAGGCCAGCCAGCCGGCGGTGAGGGGCTGCCCGGTCAATGCCGTGCGCCGGTAGAAGGCGCCGCGCGTCCATTGCAGCAGGCCGGCGAGGGCGAGGCAGACGAATGCCTCCTCATAGTCGATGCCTTTGGCGAGTGAGAAAAGCGCGCCCGCGAGGAGGAGCAGACGGGTGGCGTGAAAGGCACCGTCGAGCCGCCGGTAGAGTCCGGGGGCAAGCAGCAAAAGGCCCGTGCCGACCAGGCTCGCGCCGACATGGCTGGTCTCGATGAAGGGAAGCGGCAAGATGCCCGCGAGCAGGCCCATCCGCGCCTCCAGCGCCGGCAGCGAGCCCGAGAGCAACAGCATCGCGCCGCCCAGGAACGTGGCGGCCCCGAGAACCAGCGGCGACATGCCGGTCGCCAGCATCCGGGCGTTCGCCAGCAACCGCCCGACGCGGCGATGGCGACGGCCCTCGTCCCAGGCGAGCAGCACCACCGCGAGGCCGAGCGGCGACAGATAATAGATCAGGCGATAGGCGATCAGCGCCGCGAGCACGCTCGCCCGGTCGCCCGGCACGATCGCGAGAATCACGGTCTCGAACACGCCGATCCCGCCCGGCACATGCGTCAGGACCGCCGCGACGGTGGCGAGCGACCAGGCGAGGACGAAGCCTGGAAGCAATGCCGGTTCGGCACCGGGGATCAGTACCAGCAACGCCGTGCTGGCGCAGAGGATGTCGAGCAGGGCAATGCTGATCAGGCCGCCGAGCTGTGAGGGAGCCGGCACCGGCATCGGAATGCCGAAAAGCGAGAAAGAAGGGCGCGCCACGCGCGCCGTCACGAACAGCCCGGCCACCATGACGAGGATGAGCATGCCGGCCAGACGGGCCTGCCACGCGCCGAGCGTCAGGCCCGCGACCGCCACCTCGCCCGAAAGGCTCAGCAGCGCCACGCCCGTGACGGTGACGACACCCGTCCAGAAGGTGGCGCCGGCAAGGGCTATGACGCGCGCCACGTCCATCCCGTCGAGCCCCGCCGCGACGTAGACGCGGTATCGCGCCGATCCGCCGGTGAGCAGGGAAAGCCCGAGATTGTGGCTGAGCGTGTAGCTGGTGAAGGATGCGAGTGCCGCGGTGCGCCACGGAAGCGGACGGCCGATCAGCCGCAATGCCAGCACGTCGTAGAAAGTGAGCGCCAGATAGCTGCCGGCGGTGAGCGCGAGCGCGAACAGGGTCCGGGGAACCGACAACGCCCGGACGGCAGCCCGAACATCGGCATAGCGAATCTCCCGGGTGAGCGATTCGAGCGCGGCGAAGCCGACCACGGTCAGCAAGAGAACCACCGCGACGGTGACCAGCCGGCGATGCCGCGCGAAGAGCAGGTTCAGCCGGCTCATTGCCGCAGACGCGCGATACGGGTCCAGACCTGCGACTTGCAGATCCATCCGCACAATTCGTCGCCGCAGGGACCCGTACGTACGGCGACCGAACCGTGCGGGTTGAGCCACGAGCCTTGCCGGCTCGAGAATGAAGCGGTGGCGATCGCCGGCGTCGCCAGCCCCGCCGCCGACGCGATCAGGATCATCGTTCTAGCGACTGAGCGCATAGGTGATCACGAAGCAGGCGAGAGTGAGGAGCAGCATTGCCGCGATGAACGTCCGGTCGGCTATGTGCTCGAGCCAGTGAAGACGGGCATGTGATTGAACCCGCAGCGCGAAATAGGAGGCCAGCGTCGCCGCGAGGAACAGCACGGCATCAAGCGACAGCAAGTCGTCGGCAATGGTGCCCTGGCGGCGCACTGCCGTTGCGACCCGCAAAAGGCCGATGCCGGTGAGGCACACGCCGACCATCGCCGCGGCGATGGTCGGCG
>Ga0247823_10001250_pt1 | contig 21165 bp, 27 predicted proteins | sample 13C_PalmiticAcid_2_FD_192426 | JGI IMG/M metagenome (GOLD analysis project Ga0247823, IMG submission 192426) | Soil microbial communities from agricultural site in Penn Yan, New York, United States - 13C_PalmiticAcid_Day30 | ecosystem: Environmental > Terrestrial > Soil > Agricultural land... | reverse complement strand
GCCAAGGGCGTGCAGGCCGTCGTGGCCGCCGCTGTCAAGGCCGAGCGTTCGCGTGCGGCCAGCGTGCAGGAAGCCCGCCGCTCGGTGCAGGGCGTGCTCGGCGATGTCGCAATGGACGACGCCGGCGCGATCTACCGCGAGGCCCTCTCGCAGGTGGGCGTGGACGTGTCGCAGATCGGCAAGGGCGCCGAGCGCGTCGCGTGGGACGCCTACAAGGTCGCTGCGGGTGCTGCCGCCGGCGTGCGCCGCCCGGCCCTGGCCGCTACGCACGCTTCGGACGGCAAGGGCGACGGTGCCAGCACCGCGCCCGACTACATGAAGCACGTCGACAAAATTTCCGTGCGGGGCTAAGGCCTCAAGCGGTTTCACCCCGGAACGGAAAAGGAGTCTCCCATGTTCCAGAATCAGGTCTACATCAACCCCGCCCAGGCGGTCGCTGGCGACTTCGCGTCGTCCAACCCGATGATCTACAAGCTCTCGGGCAACGGCAAGATGGTTGCCGTTGCCGAGGGCGTCACGGTCGGCCACTTCGCAGCGCTGCTCGCGGACGGCACCGTCGACTCGATCCTCGCCGCGGCACCGCTCGCCGGCCGCATCGGCTTCGTGCATCGCGAGAACAACGCCCAGATCACGACCTACCTGGCCGAGTCGGGTATGACCATCCAGGGCGGCCAGCCGGTCTCGCTGTTCGGCAAGGGCGACTTCTGGGTGCGCGCCGACGCGATCACCGGCACCCCGACGCGTGACGCGGCGGTGTACTGGGACGTGTTGACCGGCAACACCATCATCGGTGCACCGGGCTCGCCGCCTGCTACCACCATCGACACCGGCTACAAGCTCGTGTCCGAGGCGGCCACGGTCGGCGCCATCGTCATCATCAGCAACACCGGCGCCTAAATCGCGCGGAACGAAGGAGAAACGAACATGCGCGATTCCCAAGTCATCGCACAGCTGGCTGCCAAGGGTGTGATCCTGGCGCCCGGCGTGAAGAATGTCACGACGCCCCTGGCCCAGTTCGCCATGGACGCGGCGGACCTCACGCCCACGCTGGTCGGCACGCCCAATGCCGGCATCCCGGCGTACCTGACGACCTACGTCGACCCGAAGGTCATCGAGGTGCTCGTCGCCCCGATGAAGGCCGCCGAGATCGTCGGCGAGTCGAAGAAGGGCGACTGGACCACGCTGACGGCTGCGTTCATCCAGGCTGAACCGACCACCGAAGTCGCCACCTACGGCGACTACTCGGCGGACGGCTCCAGCGGTTCGAACGTGAACTACCCGCAGCGCCAGAGCTACCACTTCCAGACGTGGACCCGTTGGGGCGAGCGCGAGCTGGAAATGGCCGGCGCCGGCCGCGTCGATCTGGCCGCACAGCTGAACTACGCATCGGCCCTGGGCCTGTCGAAGTTCCTGAACTCGTCGTACCTGTTCGGTGTGGCGGGCCTGCAGAACTACGGCCTCACGAACGACCCGCGCCTGCCGGCGCCGGTCGCCGCCGGCACGAACTGGGCCTCGGGCACGCCGGAAGCCATCTTCAACTCCGTGAAGGACATGTTCAAGGCGCTGCAGACGCAGACGCAGGGCCTGGTCGAGCAGGACATGGAGATGGTCCTGTCGATGCCCCCGACCGCCTCGGGCGACCTGAACACGGTGAACAGCTATGGTCTGTCGGCCGCGAAGCTGCTGCTCGATGCCTTCCCCAAGATGCGCATCGTGACCGTGCCCGAGTACGACACCGCCGGCGGGCGCCTCGTGCAGCTGTGGGTGCCGCGCCTGGAGGGTCAGGACTCGGCCACCTGCGGCTTCACCGAGAAGATGCGCGCACACGCCATCGAGCGCTACTCGAGCTACTTCCGCCAGAAGAAGTCGGCCGGAACTTGGGGCGCAATCGTGTGGCGACCCGTTTGCTGCACGCAGCAGCTCGGCGTGTGACGCGAAAGCGTTCCACGTGAAACAGGAAAGCCCCGCCACTGTGCGGGGCTTTTCTTTGCCCGTTGTTTGACATTACTGAAAGGTTCGCTATACTTCACGCACACCAACCGGAGCGCAGCATGATCGAAGTTTCACCTCACTACATCGATGGAATCAAGGAAGGGCGCGCAGCATTCGAGCGCCACGGGATCGAGTGGGCGGCTGACGAACTGCGCAACCTGAACAGCACGATCAAGGGCTTCGCGGCGTCGACGCCTGTCGGCCAGATGCTGCGCGGCGAGCGCGATTTCTGGCTGAACCAACAGCGCGTCGCAGGGAGGGTTGCGCGATGAATCCCGTCACCATCGACACCGACGACTTCCTGCGTGCGCACTTTGCGACACGGACGCGGCACGAGCCGGACGGTAGTGCACACAACGACCTCGCCATGTGGTGGCGCCTGAATTACGCGGAACCTGGTGCGACGTGGCACGTCATCTTCATCGGCGCCGAGCCGGGCGGCCCGGCCGTGGTGGATGACTTCGGCGACCTGGTGCTCGCAGGGTTGCGGTCGTGAAAGTCCGCCAACTCCGCAAACGCAAGCCTGTACCTGCACTGGCCGAGCTGCAGCGCATCATCCATCGCCAGCTAATGCGCGCGGCGCGTCGGTGGCCGCTGCGAAACGACGTCGCGGGCCGCGGCCGGCTCGCGCAGGCCGTTGAGCGCGGATGGCTCGAATACATCCAGCGGCACGGCCTGCCGCGAGGTTGGTGACGCCCGCTTAACTCTGCGATACACTAGGCCGCTACGCCTTCACCCACCAACAACCGGAGAATTCCATGGCCCGCAAACGTTCCGCCGACATGCTTACCATCGCCTGCAAGCTGCCGCAAGGTCTGTCGATCCCGGTGCCCGAAGGCCCGCCCCTCGTGCTGAACGGCGCCCTGTCGCCCTTCGCGCTCATGGGTCACGGCATGACCGACGTGAAGGCCGCGGCCTGGGCCCTCGTCGAGGACAAGTACGCCGACGCGGCGTGGCTCAAAAACGAGGTGGTCTTCGCAATGGGTGACAAGGAAAGCGCCGTCGACAAGGCCGAGGACCGCCAGGCCGTGAAGGCCGGTTTCGAGCCCGTCGACCCGAAGGCCGCTGCCGACTAAGCACGAGCCACCATGGCCATCGTCGTCTTCGTCCCGGCGGACTTCAAGGCCGCCTATCCCGAGTTCGCGGCGATCAGCGACGCGCGCTGCACAGTCATGTTCACCATGGCCGCGCAGGCGATCCTGGACAACACCGACAACTCGCCAGTGATGGCCCTGGACTATCGCACGCAGCTGTTCTACCTGCTCGTCGCGCACCTGCTCACGCTGTTCGCAGTGGCCGCAGATGGCTCGGAACGGCCTGTGGGGCGCGTCGACACGGCCACCGAGGGGTCGGTGTCGGTGGGCTTCGCCTACGAGCTCCCTGCGGGCTCTGCGATGGCTGCATGGTTTAACCAGACCAAGTACGGCGCGCTGTACTGGATGATGACCGCGCAGTTCCGCAGCATGAAATACTTCGTGGCCGGTGACAGCGGCCTGGGCGACGCGCGCAACTTCCGCGCAGCACCGTTCAACGTGCCCGCCGGCGTCATCACGCCATGACCGTCACGCGACGCGGCCTGCAGATGCCCGACCGAGACATGTCGTCCGCGACGGTCAAGGCGGGTGTGTTGGCCGGCGCGACCTACCCTGCCGACACGATCCGCGACGCGCGCACGGGCCGCGAGTACCCGGACCCGCGTGCCGGCATGCCGGTAGCGTCCATCGCTGCCGTGCTCGAGTACGGGGTGGGTCAGAATCACCCACGGCCGTTCATGCAGAAGACCGTCGCCGAGCGCCGCAAGGAGTGGACCGAGGGTGCGGTGAAGCTCTTCCAGGCCGGCCACTCGCCCGAGCAGATCGCGGGCATTCTGGGCCAGGTCATGAAGGAAGACATCATGAAGACGATCACGGACTGGCCCGCCGACAACTCGAAGGAATGGGCCGGCGTGAAGGGCTTCAATCACGGCCTCATCCAGACCTCGCACCTGCTCAAGTCGATCGATTCTGAGGTGGTGCGGGACGAAGGGGCTGCGTGATGGGCATGAACCTGCACGCCCTGACCCGCGGATCCATTCAGATGGTCAACGAGGACGTCGACGGCACCGTCTACGTGAGCACGGGCCATGCCAACGTGCGCGGCATCCTGACGCCCACGTTCACGCCCGTGGCGGCCCGCCTGCAGGTGCAGGCGCAGAAGCACACCGACATCACGCACGAGCGCAGCCTGCAGTACAACAACGGCCTGTTGACGATGTACGCCTACGGCAACTTCTCGGACATCGAGCGCCGTGACAACAAGGGCGGCGACATCGTGAACATCCCCACCGGCCCGCGCGCTGGTTGGTACATGATCACGATGGTCAAGGAGTGGTGGCCGGGCTGGTGCTGCTTCGAGGTGACCGTGCAGCTCAACTACGCTACGATCCAGGACTACATCGCCAAGACCGCAAACGGCGCACCGCCACCCGCACCCTGATGGCCACTCTCCTGCACAGCGAAGACGTCGTATTCGACGCCCTATGGGCGTGGATTGTCGCGCTTGTTACGGATCAGCTACCGGCGGGCCAGGTGTTCAAGGGCTTCCAGAACACGACAGCAACCGCGACGGGCAACTACGTCGTGCTGTCGCCCGGCGTCAAGCAGCGCCAGGACCAGGGGCGACGCACCTACACGCGCGACACCCAGGACCCCCTCGTGGGCGTCGTGAACGTCGCGCGGCACACGACCTACAGCTACCAGGTGGACTGCTACGGCCAGCTCGGGGCGGACGTGGCCGACATCATCGCCATCGCCTGGCGCTCCCTGTGGGGTTGCGATCAGCTCGAAGGCGCGGCCATCACGCCACTCTACGCCGATGAGCCTGCACAGCTCAACATCGCAAACAGCGAGAACCTGTACGAGCAGCGCTTCATGCTGCGTCTGTTCGCCCAGGTGAACCAAGTTGTCACGCTGCCGCAAGACTTCTTCAGCGCCGTCGAAGTGCACGTCGAACCGCCTGTGGACATGTGGCCCGACACGCCCTAGGCGTGGCAAAATGGCGCCGGCCGCGCGTGCGCGCGAGCGATGAAGGACAACAATGACCGAACGCATTCTTCCCGGTATCGGGCTCACGGGCTACTGGGATCAGGGCGCTCCCTGGAAGGTCGGCGGCGACCAGAACTGGCTCAAGTCGTCAGTGCTCACACAGCTGGCCGTCGAGTCGGCCACCACATCGCTGCCCGCCTCGCCGCTCAATGGCGTGATCTACATCGTGCCCGTGGGCGACGCGAACGCGAACCAGATTGCAGCGCGCGACAACGGGGCGTGGGTCTACATGCCGCCGCAGGGGGGCTGGACTGCCTACGTGCGCGACACGCAGACGGTAGTGGCGTTTGATGGCGTCGCCTGGGCAGCGGTACTCGCAGCCCCCGATGGCGCCACCAAGGTTGGTGCGGGTGCCGAGGGTACCGTACAGGTCGCGCTAGACAGTCGAGTCAAGACGCTCCAAAACTACACCGCGCTGCTGGCCTACACCGGGTTTCTCGATTTGCAGATTACGGCACCAGGCATCGCTGGACCGTTTCGCTACGACGCCACCCTGCCAAATACCACCAACGGCGGGACGCAATTCGCACACGTGTCCGGGATTGGCGCGTGGACGCGGGTATTTGTCGGCGATGTAAATATCCTATGGTTCATCACGGGCAGTCTCTTTGCGGACAATAGCTCTGCTGCAATTGCTGCAATCGCTGCGCACAACCGATTCACCGTGCCGCAAGGTTTTGTCTTGGTGATGAAGAACGTCGAAGCCCAAAACGACACGGAAGTTACGGTTTATGGAGGTTTGAAACTCCCTGACGGATGTTCAGATTTCGACCGCTGCATTTACGCTGCTGGCAAATCTCGTGTGCGGATCATCGTGCAGAATTTCGACGGCAATTATGCGGGCCAGTCGGGAAACATCGGCACCCACCTGAATTATTTGACCAACTGCCCGGACGCTTTTGTTCGTGTCGCCTATGCGCACGATCATTACATTGCTTCCGGTGCGCTGATGCCTTCGCCAGATGGAATTCGAGATACGTCCACGGGCGCGGTCTTCGCATATCAATGCTTGCGCGCTGATGTGCAAGTGAGCCGCTTGCGGGGTTGGGGTCGTGAAGGCGTCCAATTGCGCCTCTGCGACTACGCTCGCGGCGCCGCAGGGGCACAGGGCCTTTACGCCACCGAATATTCCGGCATCCAAATGAGCGGGATGTACGGCGAGCTCCTGTGGGCCGTCGTGGATTATGCTGGTGCGTCTGCGGTGGGCTTCGACATGATAAACGGCGTGGCCTCGAACATCGTTGCCACCAATACCCGAGCCAATCACGGTTTGAACATGGGTCATCCGGGATACCCCGCAAGCGGATCTGTGGTCAACAACCTCGTTGTTGACGGTTGTCTCGGGATGGGTATTAGCGTAGCTGCAAGCTCGAAGGACGTTGCGATCAATAACGCAAACGTGTCTTACGCGGGTATTGCTGGCGGCAGTTTCTCTGACGGGTCTGTAGACGTCCGCGTTTCCAATAGCGTATTTAAACTTTCCGCACAATACAATCTCAATGCATCGGTCACGCAGGTCTATTGCGCCAATGTGAAGAGTAGCGAATTCGGCGCCAAGGCGCTGAAAGTTAGCACGGTCGTGGGCACATTCGTTGAAGGCGAGGCGATATCGACGGGCACAGGCAGCGCGACGCTAACCCGACGCGTCACCGGACTTTCAGGTACGGCGCTGATGTTTCCGACCACTATCGTGGGCACGTTTACCGCTGCGCAGACTGTCACTGGCGGCACCAGCGGGGCGACAGCGACCATTACCGATGTTTACACACCGGTCCAGCGCAACGAGTCGAGCGGGGGGCGCTTTGTTGACACTTCACGGTATTACCCAGGCACTGTGGGGCAGACAAAATTCGACGATGGCACCGCAATCGCGGCATATTCGTTCCCTTGCGCGCACACGACGCCAGGCACAGAACAGTTGTTTCAGTTGGCATTTTCTTCAAACGTGCTGTGGGTGGGTGACATGAGCGTGGCCGCTTCGATTGGCAGCGTGAGTCTCCCCGGTACGAACACCTACACCGTGGATCGATTGAGCGCTGTCACTACCCTGACCACCGGTAATGCTACTGGCGTTGACGTTCGGATTAACGCGTCTGTCGCACAAACCTACGCCGTACGGCTCCTGATGATCGGGCGCTGGAAGTGAGCGGCGCAGCATGCTTGCCGCGCGCCGCTGCGCTGATAGAATCCCGTGAGCCGATAGTGGCAGTCAATCGCGGCGCGCCCGCGCACACCTTGGAGCCTCGAGCATGAGCACCATTCCCATTTCACAGGTCGTGCAAATTTTGCCCGGCGTCATCGCCGGTGGCGGGCAGGCCTCCAAGCTGTCCGGCATGGTCGTCACCAAAGACGACTCGATCCCTCCTGGCCCGCCGAAGTCCTTCTTCGCAAAGGAGGACGTCTCCGACTGGTTCGGCCCGAGCGCCCCCGAGACCACGATGGCGAACCAGTATTTCCCGGGCATCGTGAATGCCGGGCAGCTGCCCTTCGTGCTCAAGTTCGCGCGCATCGCGGACGCCGACACACCCGCCGCTGTCTACGGCGCGCAGCTGGGCGGCATGACCCTTGCGCAGCTGCAGGCGCTGCCCGCCGGCACGCTCATCGTCACGACCGCCGCGCTGCACACCTCCGCGTCGATCAACCTGGCCACCGCGACGAGCTTCGCCAATGCGGCCTCGCTGATGACCGCCGGCTTCACGTCGCCCGATTTCACCATCAGCTATGACGCTGCGCGTCACCGCTTCCTTATCGAGACGACGGCCACGGGCGCCGGCACTACCATCTCGGCCGTGACGGGCACGCTGGCCACTGGTGTCGGCCTGTCGGCCGCCGCGGGCGCAACGACCGCGCAGGGCGTCGACGCCGACACCCCCGCGACGGCGATGAATCGCGTGATCGAGAAGGACATGGACTGGGGCACGTTCTCCACGGTCTACGCCGCCGACATCGACGAGCGCACGGCCTACTCGGCCTGGAACAGCGGTCAGGGCTACCAGTTCCTGTACTGGGCCTGGGACACCGAAGCGGCCAGCATCGTGCCGAACAACCCGTCGTCCTTCGGCGCGCAGGTGTTCGCACAGCCCTACCAGGGTACGGTCCCGGTGTATGGCACCTACGAGCTCGTCGGTGCCTTCATGGGCTACGCGGCCTGCATCAACTTCCAGATTCCGAACGGTCGCACCAACCTGGCTTTCCGCCAGTTCAACGGCGCACCCTCGGCGACGGTCTCCGACCTGGCCACGGCCAACGCGCTGCTGTCGAACCACTACACGTACCTGGGCGCCTACGCGAACGCCGCGAACACCTACACGGTGGCCTACAACGGCGCGCTGTCGGGGGCCTTCCTGTGGGTCGACACGTACCTCGATCAGATTTACCTCAACCGCGAGCTGCAGCGTGCCTTCTTCGAGGCGCTGATGGCCTACAACTCGATCCCGTACAACCAGGACGGCTACACGATGCTGTACCGGGCCGGCGTGGACGTGATCGACGCGGCGCTCATCTCGGGCATCATCCGCGCGGCCGTGCCGCTGTCCAAATCGCAGCAACTGCAGGTCGACACGCAGGCCGGCCGGGTCGTCTCCGACGTCGTGCAGACCCGTGGATGGTATCTGCTCATCGACGACGCTGCGAACTTCGCGCAGGTGCGCCAGAACCGCGACTCGCCCCTGGCGTACCTCTGGTACACCGATGGCGGCAGCATCCAGAAACTCACCGTGCGTTCGATCGCCGTCATCTAAGGAGCCCGCACCATGCCCGCAACCCTCACGACGGCAAACTCGGTCCTCGCGCTCACGACCGAGGCGCTGTTTCCTGCCGCGCAGATCCTGACCGGCTACGCGGCCGACAACATCTTCGAGACCGACGCCGTCGAGAACGGCGAATACTCGATGGGCATCGACGGCCGCCTGTCGGCCGGTTTCGTGTTCAACGAGATCCCGTTCACGCTCACGCTGCAGGCCGACAGCGACGCACTCAAGCTGTTCGAACAAATCTACGGCTACGAGGTCTCGAACCGCACCAAGCTGATCAACAACCTGACGATCACGCTGCCCGCGCTGCGCCGGCGCTACGACCTGAAAAACGGCTTCATGCGCAGCTACAAGGCACCGGCCGGCCAGAAGATCCTACAGCCTGGTGTCGTGGCCTTCGTGTTCGCGCGCCAGGAAATGTCCAACCTCTGATGGCTGCGCCGCGCGCCGCCGGCATCCTGTTCGTTCAGGATGGCCGTGTCCTGCTGCTCAAGCGCGCGGACAGCGCGCAGGACGCGCCCGGCACGTGGAGCTTTCCTGGTGGTGGCATCGAGGCGGGCGAAACGCCCGAGGCTGCGGCCAGGCGCGAGCTGCAGGAGGAATGCGGCTACACCTACGACGGGCCGCTCGAACTGCTCTACACCTCGCTGGACGGCTTCGCGTGCTTCGGCGCCACAGCAGGTTTCACGCCACAGCTCAACGACGAGCACACCGCTGCGCAGTGGGCATCCTTCGACAAGCTGCCGCAGCCGCTGCACCCCGGAATGGCCGAACTACCTCTCGCCGCTGCGCGGCTGCATCTCGACGCGCTCTGGCGTATCATCGCGGCCTTGACGTGAGGCGCCGCCGGTCGCAGAACCGGCGAAACAGGGAGCAGCAGATGATCTACGATCCCCGCAGCGGGACTTACTTCCAGCCCAATGACGCCGCGTGCGTCTACACCTACAACGGCCCGGGCGGTGCCGTGGACACGGCCACGCTGACCTACAACGGCGGCACGTGGCGCAAGACGTACACCTACACCGGCAACCTGCTGACCAGCGAGACAGGATGGGTAAAGCAATGAGCGGCGTGAGCATCCCCTACGGTTACGCCGCCACGATCGGCGCAGTGCCTGGCGCGTCGCGCGTTGCGATGCTGGGCAACAACCCGTCTATCGACACCGCGACGCAGCCCGAGGACGTCTGGTCGGGTGCCGAGCTCGGCACGCTCAACGGCATCGACCACAAGTTCATCCCGCGGCCGCAAGGCGCGGCCGTCTCGATGGAAGTGGTCAGCTCCAGCGCGCTGGACACCGCGGCAGGCACTGGCGCGCGCACCGTCACCATCGACTACCTGGACGCGGCCTATGCCGCCCAGTCGGTCGTGCTGACGCTGAACGGCGTGACGCCCGTGGCGCTGCCGGTGCCGGTGCGGCGCGTGAACGGCCTGCGCGTGTCGAGCTCGGGCACGTTCGGCGGCAACAACGCAGGCAACCTGTCCGTGCGCCTGGCTGGCGGCCTGGGTGCGACCTTCGCGTACCTGCGCGTGGGCAACGGCCTCGCACGCTCGTCGCTCTACACCGTGCCCGCCGGTCAGACGCTCGACATCTACAGCATGGTTCTAGCCATCAACCGCGCGGACACGCAGGACCGCTGGGCGTCGTTCGCCCTGTGCATCCAGAACGCAGCGGGCAACCTAATCAAGGGCATCGAGCTGCCAGCGAGCACCATGGTGCCGTACCGGCAGGAAAACCTCAACGTGCCGAGCGTGATCGTGCCCGCGACGTCGGACGTCTGGTGGCGCTGCGAGGCGGTCAGCCAGAACAGCACGAACGTGACGGGTGCGTATGCCGGCATCGTGCGCACGGGCGTGCCCTTCCTGGGCCGTTTCGGCCTGTCGGGATAGGCAGGTAGCCTGAAAGCAGAAAGGCCCGCAGAAGCGGGCCTTTTTTCATTTGTGCACGCGCTCTCGGCGCAATCGCCGCAGCTGCCCCGCGACGTACCGCCGGCGCAGCATGTTGGCCCACGCGCGCCACGAGCTCTCCAGGTACTGTCCGGCCCAGGTCGAGCCGAGGTAGTGCCACTCCCGCAGCCACATGGCGCCGCGGCGGCTCAGTTGGGCCGCGCACAGGCTCGCACGCATGAGCCACACTGCCGCGCGCCACATGAAGCGCACCGCGCCGACCGCGCCCTGCAGCAGCGCGTCGAGGGCGCGCCACAGGGCCACGAGCAGGTAGACGAGCGCCGCGAACGCCATGGGCACCATCAGCAGGAGCATGAGTGCGATGAGCCACATGGCGCGACCTTATGCCTTTTCGAGCTCGTCCAGCGTAGCCATGTGCACGCCGCGCTGGTAGGCCGTGTAGCCCATCACGTTCGCGTCGAGCCCCGCCTTCGCGAACGACTCGCCGTATTTCAGCGTGCCGTGCTTGGCGATGAATGCTTTTGCGCGGGTGATGTGCTGGAACGGCGTCACGACGTCGGACTCGCCGCCCACTGCACCCGCAGCCGGCTCGCCGGCGGGTGCCGTCGCGGCCTGTTCGAAGGGGTTGGCACCGGTGGGAACACCTGTGACGTCGCTCGGGTTCACATCAGGCGGCAGGCCGACGCTGGTGGTCGTGACGGAGCCATCTGCGTGCACGACGCGAGCAACATCCACGTGGGTCACCGCAGCACCGGCAGCAGCTACTGCGGCTTTGTCGGCCTCGATCTCTGCCTTGGTGCGACGCCTGCGCGGAACAGGCGCCACATCGCCGGGCGTAGCGGTATCGGCGGCGGGTTGCAGCGCGGCACCGCTCGGATCGCCCGGCACGGGCGGCGGCATGCCTGCCGATGCGTCGATGGTCGGGAGGGGTCCGTCGTCGACTGCGGGTCCGATCAGATCGCGCGTGCGGTTCGCAGTCAGGTCGACCGCGCGGTACTTGTCGGCCCAGTGCAGGAAGTGGTTGAGGTCGTCGATCGAGTCGAATGAGAGATTCATGGTTGAGGTCTTCAGGTGGTGGAAATCAGGCGGGCGTGGCCCGGCGCTCGCGCTCGGCCTGCAGGCGGCGCGTCACGACGAGTCGGCGGCGGCAGTTCACTTCGTCGGCGCGCACCGCGGCGATGAGCTGCAGCATGCGGTCGGCCGACAGCGCGCTGGTGTTGCGCACCGTGTAGATAGCCCGGGCGCTGGTGTTCAGCAGCGCGGCCGACTCGGCGATGCCGAGCGCGTCCGTGAGGTCTTTCACGCTCAGCTGCTCCAGCGGGCAGGAGGTGAAATCGAGGGTTTCGGTCATGGTTGTTCCGTGTCAGCGTTAACGTGCGGCCAGTATGCCTGTTTGTCAATCGGGTGTCAATGTTTTGTCGCTCATGCCCAACGCCGCCAGCGCGGCCTTGTGCATGATGAACTCCGACGTAAACAAGCGCCCTTGGGGGCTGCTCCAGGTCCAGCGGCAGGATTCTTCCAAACTCTTGCCGGCGGCCGCGGCAGCTTTGGCTTCGCGGCGAATTGCATCATCAATGGTCGTAATCAATCTTTCCTCCATCGGTTGTTGACGTAGCCGGCGGCGTCCAGCGGCAGGCCCGGGCACCAGGCGGGGTTCATGCGCAAGCGGCCTAGCAGCTGCTCCAGGCGCAGCTCGGCGCGCTCGACGGGCACCTCGATGAGCAGCTCATCGTAGACGTGGTGTACGATCGGCTCCACGCGCCCCACGTCTACCATCGCCTCCCAGAACAGATCGCGCGCGAGGCCCTGCGTCTGGTTGTTGGACAGGATCTTGCGGTCCAGCGTCTCGACGTAGCCCTCGGGCTTGTCGTAGACCGCCGTGGGCACGCTGGCGCCGGGCTCCAGCGACAAGCGCGCGTTGTGGTAGCTGATGGCGCGCCCCGAGGGCAGCTCCATGCGCAGTGCGCGATCATCGCGGATGAACGTCACCTTCGTGCACTCGCCACGGCCGATGGGCACGTCAACGGGGCGGCCAGGGGTGTCCAGCGCGATGAGCGCCGCGTACTCCAGCATGGCCCACCAGCGCTCGAAGGCGGGGTGCGCCTCGCGGAATTTCCACACGATGCGCTCAGCCTCGTCGGGCTCGACGTAGACGCCATAGTTCGCCGCCATCGAGGTGAAGGCGCCCACGCCGCCCCCGAAGCCCAGCGACAGGCGCACGACCTTGCCAACCTGGCGCTGGTCCTTGTCGACCGCTTCGTAGGGCACGCCGAAGATGTTCGCCGCCTCGACCTTGTAGCCGTCCACGCCCGACTCGATCTCGGCCAGCATGGGCTCGTCGTTCGCCAGCCACGGCACCATGCGCGTCTCGATGCCCGTGAGGTCGGCGCCGACCAGCGTGTGCCCGGGCGCGGTCGCGCAGAACAGCGGGCGCTGCGCGTCGGCCAGAGCGGCCAGAATGGGCCCGTGGCCGGGCTGTGTCAGGAAGGCCACGCCGCGGCGCTTCGCGGCGTCCAGGAACGCCTCGCACAGCTCGGCCGACTTGCCCGGGCGCGGCCGCGCGACGTTGAGCGTCTGCGCGCCGCCGGCGCCGTGCGCCGTGGAGCGGCCCGACAGCGCGCCGTGCCAGACCGTCGAGTGCTGCAGGCGCCGGTTCACGTGCGCGCGCAGGATGGCCGCGGACTTCTTTGGGGCTCGCGAGGCGTCCAGGCGCAGGGCCAGCAGCTCGCGCAGGTCGGCCGGCAGGTCCTCGCGCGCGACCAGTTTCTTCAGCGACTCCTTGCTCGCGTCGTCCACCTCGGTGCCGAAGTCGCGCGCGAACTCCTTGATCTTCGCGATCTCGGTAGCGGCCAGCACGCCGCCGCCGGTGAGCGCCGCGACCTGGTAGTCGATCTGGGCCTCGGCCAGCTGCTTGAGCTCCTCCATGGCCGCTGCGCCCTCGACGTCCACGCCGAAGCCGCGGTCGTTGATCTCCATGTCCAGCTCGAAGAAGCGCTGCTCACGCGCTGGCAGCGGCACCGTCGCGTGCCACAGGCCGATCATCGCGTCGGTGTCGATGATCGCGTACTTGAAGACGCGCGCGAACTCCTCGGGGTGATCGTCGATGGTCCACTCGGGGTGTGCCGCGATCTGCTTCATCACGTCGCCGCCGGCCGTGTCCTTCTGCACCGGCAGGCCCATCGCGGCGCACGCGCCGGCCAGCGAGCCCGGCAGGCCGTTGTAGCGGGCGCGCGCTGCGCTGCAGCGCACCTGCTGCGGGGTAAGCTCGGGCAACTGCTGGTAGGTCTGGCGGCGCAGAACTTGGTTCCAGATGTGAAAGTCGAACGGGGCATTGTGCGCAACGAACAGACCGCCCGCTGCGACATGTCGCACGACCGCCTCCGGTATGCGCTCGCCTTTGACCCAGATGTCGGTCGCGGCCATGCCCGGCAGGCGGTAGGTGAAGCAGTAGGCGCGCGTCGTCGGATCGACGAGGTACCTGCCGAGACCCTCGGCGGGCAGGTCGGTCTTCGAAGTTGTCTCGAAGTCCAGGAACAAGAGGTTTTCAGTCATTGCGGAATCTTAGGAGTTTATCGCGCGATTGTAGCAGATTAGTCGGAGGCGCGCGACTTAATTGCCTTGAGCACCGCGCCCTCCCGTACGCCCGCGCGCACCGCGCGAGCAGGGCTCACGCCGTGCTCGAGGAGCCACTCCGCGAGTCGTTCGTGGTCGGCTCTCGGCGCCGGCAGTGTCGCGCGCTGGCGCACGCGGGGTGCGGACAGCAGGCGGTTCGCATCTAGCGCGCCGCGAGGTGCACAAGTACGGATACCTTCCGCAAACATTTGCGGAGCGGTCAGGCAACCACTCGTGCGTCGATGCCTGTAGTAGTCCAACATCAGCGGGAAGTGCACCCCGCAGGAAATGCACTGATAGCTGGCCTCGGTGGTCATGCGTAGTCCGGATCGTAGCGAAACGCTTCCATCTTGCCTTCTCGAACCCATCGGATTTCCGTAAGGAATATCTGCCCGTCATCCCACTTCGTCAGCGTGATGTCCACTGGTGGAGGGATCAGCTCACGCGACAACAACACCCGATAACCTTCACCCGGCGCCTTGCGGCCCGTGGCGCGTTCAAAAAATTTCCGCGCCATGGCGTAGAAGCGCGTGTCGGCGCTCGCGCGGTCGAAGTCCAGGCGCAGTGGGTGCGCGCCGAAGTCGGTGATGAACTTGAAGTTCAGCACGCCGTTGCCTTCGGGATCGATCTGCATATCGTGCACGGTCAGCGTGCGCACCTCGCGGCACACCTCATCGGCCAACACGACATTGGCCTCGTCGTGGATCTCGTAGGAGTCATCGTCGCCCATGCCGCGCTCGGCCGTCTCCCGCTTTGTGCGTGTCGTGAGAAAGCCCTGGCGCGGCCGGCCGCACTGGCGGCACGTCAGGTGCTCCGCGTCGTTCAGGAAGCCGCAGGGGGGTGCGTCGGCCTCCATGAGGCCCAGCACCAGGCGCAGGTCGTACTCAGGTTGCGCGGGGCTGTGGATCGGGAAGCGGATGGCGCTGCGCTCGCGCTCGGGCGCCGGCGTGCCATCGTCGCGCGCGGCGCCCTTGCGGAAGGGCGTCTTGATCGTCTCGTCCGTGCACGCCCACAGACCCGCGCGCGAGTCGCCCGAACCGGCCTCGGAATTGATGGCGCCGTGGCGCGCGAAGTTGCCGCCAGCGTCCAGGGCCAGGATGTTGTCCTTGCCCGGGTAGGGACGCAGGCCGCGCCCGACGATCTGCTTCCATAGCACGAGGGAGCGCGTCGGGCGCAGGCACACGATGCAGTCGACGAACTTCGCATTGAAGCCCGTGGTCAGCATGGCCACCGAAACGACGTGCCGGTGCAGCTTCTTCAGGTACTCGTCCACGCCCTGCACGCGCTCGGACTTCTCGAGCTCGCCGTGGATCGTCACGACCGACTCGCCGGCCTCGCGCAGCGCGTTCTCGATCATGTGCGCGTGCTCGATGTTCACGGCGAACCACATGAAGTGTTTGCGCGTCGTGGCGTTCTCCAGCGCGACGCGCACGCACTCGCGCGTGACCTTCATCGCCTCCTGCGCCAGCGCGGCCTCGTCGAAATCGCCGCCCTTCGTCTTCACGTTGTCGGTGTCGATCTGCGGGAAGCGGATGGCCGGCGCCACCACGGGCGAGATGAAGCCCTCGCGGATCAGCCGGTTGAAGTTGCGCCCCGCGGTCAGGTCGTAGACCTTCGTGTCGAACAGGCCGCACTCGGTCAGCGGCACGACCTTCAGGCCCTTCATCAGGAAGGGCGTCGCGGTCATGCCGATGAAGCGTACCTTCGGGTTGTTCTCGCGCAGGCCGTTGACGATCGACTTCCAGGTCTTCAGGTCGATGTTTGCGGTATGCGCCTCGTCGATGATCACGTAGTCCTGACGGCCGAAGCGCTTCACTTGCCGGGCCACCGACTGCGGCGTGCCGATGGTGATCTGCGACAGGCGCTCCTTCATGCCCAGGCCGGCGCAGTAGACGCCCGCGCGCGCAGCCAGCGCGGCCGGCAGGTAGCCGATGGCCTCCTCGACGTTCTGCTTCACCAGCTCCATCGACGGGGCCAGGCACATGACGCGCGCGCCCGGCTGGAGCTGGCACAGCGACTCCATCAGCATCGCGGCCAGCAGCGCTTTGCCGCCGCCCGTGACGATCGCGGCCAGCGGGTTCGTGTTCTGCGCGGCCATCAGCGCGGACAGCACGGCGTCGCGCGCCTCGGCCTGGTACCAGCGCGGTACGAGTTTGGGCATGTTAGTGTGAACTTAAGAGAATGGAGCGCTTATTATAAGCGCACCTGTGTGGCGCTGCAAGCGCGCGTTAGCGCCGCTTCGGCGCCAGCTTGTTGATGATCGCCTGCACCGTGCGCTCGGGTGCATCGGCGAGCCGGGCATACCACGGGTCGTCAAACACCGGCACGAAGCCCGTGCCAAGCAGGTCGCGGAAAGTGCGGGGGCGCAGCTGGTGCAGCAGGTCCGGGTTGGTCACGAACAGCCGGAACATCTCGGCGAACCACTCGGCGTCGTTCGGGCAATAGGACGTCAGCGGCGCCTCGGCGCACCTGGCCCGCATTGCGATGCTGAAGTCGCCGAAGTAGCGGCCTTTGCGCTCGCTGCGCGACCAGTCCGCGTGGTGGCCGAGCTCGTGTGCAATCACGCCGTAGGGCGTGCGGTCCGTCGAGTGCCCAGGAAATGACCAGGCCATGCCCGCCACACCGATCGCTGCGCACTTCTCAACGCATATCGTGACCTCGACCGGGCGATAGTAAGCGCACGCGTCGAACGACCAGCCCTCACGCTTCACGATCGTGAGCTGTGGCACCTCCAGTGCGTTCGCTGCGCAGAAGCGCGCCATCAGCGCTGCGCCGCGAGCCAACAGCGACGCCTTGGTCTCATGTGTCATCGCGGTACCTCGCCATGGAAATACGCCATCGGCAGCGGCGTCAGGTCGGCCGCATCGAGCACGTACCGTGCGCCGAGCCAGGGCTGGTCGCGCTCGAGCACCGCGACGCGCACGCGCTGGCCCGACTCGAGCGCCAGCACCTCGTCCACGCCGCACCAGAGGTAACGGTGACCCTGTTGCGCGGCGATCATTTCCGCGACCCTACAGCCTGCGCGAAGCGTGCCTTTGCACGCTGCTGGGCCTCCCACGCCGTGCAACCGCGGCAAGCCGAGCACAAACCATCGGACAGCGAGCCATACCCGCGGCGGCACTTGGTGCAGGGTTTGGGTTGAGGCGCGCTCACGCCGCCAGCTCCGTCAGATTGAACCACTCGGATTCCTCGCCTGCTCGACCACCGCCACCGAGTACGGCCGGTGCCTTGATGACCGGTACGCCAACCTGCTGCAGGTCATCCAGCGTGGGTTTCGTCGCCCATACCGCGACAAAATACGCCCCTTCCTGTTCGTAGGCGTTGATCTCGCGCGTAAGCACCCAGACTGTGGTCGTCGGTTTCGTCAGAGTGGGTGCAGGTGCCGGCGCGGGCGCGGCGCCAGGGAGGAACGGCCGCGTGTCCGGGTTGGCCAGAAACACCTCCTGAATGATCGCGGCCGGGTAGCCGCGCTCGGTGGGCCAGGACTTGCCTTGCACGGGCACGTCGACGAACGTGGCCCCGCGGATGCGGCAGACCATAGAGCAGTCCTTGCCCAGGCGCTGCAGCAGCGGTAGAGGGATCGGTTGCGCGCAGGTGAGCCAGCGGCTGGCCTGCTCGACCGTGAAGTACGGGGTTTCGGTGGTTATGGTGGTCATGGTGGTTTCAGGTATGTTGCGCGACCCATTCCGGGTTCTCTTTCCGCCAGTCGGTCCAGCTTTCGTCGGTCAACTTCCAGTTGATCCACTCGGGTGTGTCGAGGGTCTTTTCAAAGGGCAGTGCACCAGCTTCACAACGAATGCATAGCGAACCACCGCCGTGCGCGGTGCAGAAGTAAAGGCCGCAGCCGTCATCGCCGCCGTAAGGCTCGCCGCCGCACACATAGCTCAGTCCGCGATCGATCTCCGCAGCGCAGCCGGGGTAATCGCAGCGCGCGGGTACGCCATAGCCGATGTCGCGCTGCCAGTTTGCGTCGTAGCCAATGCTCCAGCCCATTTCAGTTCCTTCAGGTTGCGTTGTCGATGGCTCAATTCTAAACGCAACCTTTCGGAAATGTCAATTCCCGACCTTGGCAAAGGGACTTAGCGGAATGACGTTCGACTCGCCCGGCACCTCGTAGCCCTCTGGTGGCTTCCAGCCTCGGGCGTCCATCGTGCGAGCGGGTTGCCAGCCCCGGGTCGTGAGCCAGCGGGTGTACTCACGGGTGCGAATGGTCTTGCCGCTGGGGCTCGCATCGAGCGCGAGGCGCACGGCCGAGCTGGGCACGAACCCGAGCTGCGAGTGTTGGCGCAGCAGTTTGCGCAGCAGGTCGGGCAGCACGTCATCGACATCCGACACCGGCACGCCGATGCCGTCACGCATCTGCGCCTGGTTGAACGCAAACACGGCGTCGGCCGCGGCGCGCACGAGGCGCAGATAGGCTGCCTCGTCGTCCACGAAGCGCGCCTTGGCCTCTGCGAAGATTTGGCGCGCCTCGCCGGCCCAGGCCTGCTCGATCGGGCGCAGTACATCCACGGGCATCAACCGGCGGTTCCCGGTCTCGTCGCGGTTCATCTCGTGCTTGTTGGCCGTGCCGATGAGCGCGAAGCGGCGCGGGTGCTCGGATGCGCGGCGCTCATAGGGCGCGCGGTACACGTCCTGGCACTCGGTCGTCCATTGCTTGATGTCCTCGACGTCGCGTTTGGCCATGCCCGACATCTCGCCCAGCTCGGCGATGGCGCTCACGCTGGCGGCCATGGTCATGCGAATTTCGTCCGCGAACTTCAGCGACGCCGGCGGCGGCACGCCCAGGGCCTTCGCGAGGTCAGCCACGAAGACGCCCTTGCCCAGGCCGCCCTGACCGATCAGCACCGGCACCACGGGGCACGGCGCCCCGGGGCGGATCTGGCGCATCAGCACGCCCGCGAAGAACAGCTGCGTCGAGAGCATGAGCGCCTCGGAGGGCAGCGCGCCGCACAGCTCGGGAAAAAAGTTGTCCAACCGCGGCACGTCATCCCACTTGGGCAGCGCGAGCACAGCGTCGCGCCACGGGTCGGTCGTGCGGCGGTGCGCGAGCGTCTCGATGGCGTCCTCGATGGGCTTCTTCGTGACGTTGTGGCAGCCGATGCGCGACAGGGCGTCGAGCAGGTCGCCCGGGTCGGGCACGTCGGCACGGTCCATCGTCATCGTGCTGGCGTTGTACGTGGGCAGTGCGTCCAGCTCGGTGAGCAGCACGGACAGGCCGTGCGTGATGTTCACGAGCGGCGCGGCCTTCTTGCCGGCGGGCTCGGGGTATTCGACCAGGCCGCACAGCTTCTCGGCAGCTAGGGACAGCGGCGAGTCGAGGTCGGCCGCGCGGTCGTCGGTGAACTCGAAGAATTCCTGCAGTTTGTGCGACCAGACGCCGGGCCGGTCGCCCATCATGACGATCTCGGCCTTGTCGAAATGTTTGGGCTCGAGGTTCGGATTCCACGTGTCGAACGGGTCCGCGCAGTTGTGCCCGAGCGAGTGCGGCAGCGCGTCAACGATCTGCTGCACCGTCTGCCGGCCGATGTCCTTGATGGCGAGCTCCCAGGTGGCCGGCAGCTTCTTGTCGCCCAGTGCGCGCGTCGCGATCAGGCCCAGGCGCTCGCCGTCTGCGAGCTCCAGTCCGTTCGCTATGGCGTTTTCGCGCTGATAGTTGATCGCTATCTTCTTCGCCTCGCGCCGGCGGCCGTCCCGGGCTTGGCGCTTCATCGTCTCGAAGCGGCGCATGTCGATCTCGCGCAGCGGCGTGAGCAGGCCCACGTCGAGCAGCCCCTCGGGGGAGCGTGCGCGCAGCGGCGCGCCCTTGGGGCGCTCGGCGCGCACCAGCACGCGCCCGCCGTCCGGGATGTTGCGCGGTACGTCCTCACTGCACACAGGCTCGGCCTCGAACATCAGGCGCGAGGGCTGATAGACCAGCGAGTCCGAGAGCTGGCGCACCAGCAGCGCGCCGGACTTCGAGATTTTCACGAAGCCGCGCCCGGCCAGCCATTCCTCGGCCTGCATGCGCACGGCCAGCGCGGGAATGTCCGTGCCGCGCGTGACGGCAAAGTAGACGTGCACGCCGCGCAGCCCGCGGTCGCCGACATAGGAGGACGACGAGGGGCGCGCGATGCGCGTGACGTGCGCGAGCCAAGGATGGCAGGCCTCGAGCGCATCGAGCGCGGCGTCCAGCGACGTGAAGCCGCCGGTGTCGACGTCCACGTCGATCGGGCACAGCGTCGCACCGGGGGACCAGTCGAACGTCGCGTTCGTGCGCGCTACGGCGCGCGGATTGAAGTCGGCCCGCGCTCGGGTCGTCAGGGTCGAATCGCCGGCGCGCGGCAGGCCGCAGGTGATGGCCTGATTGGGCGTGAGGTTGCGCAGCGCCGAGTCGATGTGCGACACGTCCTCGATGTGCAGCACGCGCGCCTCGCCTTCGGTCATGTGCGCAATGGCGCTGCTGGTAACCCTTCCATGTTCGTCGAGGGCGAAGCGTTTCGTGAGGTCGCACGAGTGCGACGTGATTTGGGTAAATCGAATGTCGGTCAAGGTTCGCGGCTTTCTTTAGATGTGTGAGTATTCTCCTACCAGTTTCGCACCGTTGCACATTGAAATCCGCTATCGCCGCGCAGCTCCGATAGCCGTTCCAGTTGGCCCGCATTGCTCTGGCACGCTTCTTGCTACATGACAGAATGACACTATGACACTACTTTTGAACTTATATCTAGAAATAGAGAATATATATTAATAAGGATTTAGGTAGTGTTTCGTAGTTGGTAGAGCTTCCTAGAAATGACACGTCAGTCATGTCATCGTGTCATGGAACGTTAGTGGGCACT
>Ga0247823_10001249_pt1 | contig 21168 bp, 20 predicted proteins | sample 13C_PalmiticAcid_2_FD_192426 | JGI IMG/M metagenome (GOLD analysis project Ga0247823, IMG submission 192426) | Soil microbial communities from agricultural site in Penn Yan, New York, United States - 13C_PalmiticAcid_Day30 | ecosystem: Environmental > Terrestrial > Soil > Agricultural land... | reverse complement strand
TATGGCGTGTTCGGCCTCGAGGCGTTTCTGGAACCGAAAGCCGTTATCGTCTGATAAGCTGAGTTTCAGCGGACCGCGTCACGGATTCCGAATTTGCACGAGGACCTTTCCGACAGCCTTGCCGCTCAGATCACATAGGTTTCCAGTGTGGACGGGTGGAACAGTTCCTCGATCGCCACCATGCGGGCAGACAGGCCCTGACGGTGATGGGAAGCCGTAAAGTATTCCAGCACATGCCGGTTCGGACCGACGCCGTAGGGCCAGAAATCCCGTCCCATCAGGGAGATTGCACGGCGCAGTTGCTCTTCCACGAAGGGCAGCGTGATCTTGGTGGCCGAGGTTTCCGAAAGATGCTCGAGCGCGATCGCCTTGGACTGGGCGAACGCCTTGTAGACCGCCATCGGCAGCCAGGGATGTTGTTCGGCAAGAGCCTTGCGGATGCCGATGACGTGCATGATCGGGAAGATCTTCGTTTTCTCGTAATAGGCCATCGCCTCGGCGGTCGGGTCGGCAAAGAGCCAGCGCAGGCCCTTGTTCGATGGAACGAACGTGGTCGGCGCGCGCGGTCCCATGAAGGCGTCGATCCGGCCATCGGCCAGCATGTCGCGTAGCGTGTCCGTCGCCCCGATTTCCTCGATCCGCACCCCGTCCGGCAGATCGAGCTTGACCTTCTCAACCCGCCCCGCCTCTTCCAGTCCGCCGCGCACCCACTGGATGTCCTGGGGTGCCACGCCATATTCGTCCTGCAACAATGCGCGGATCCAGACATTCGCCGTCAGCTGCCATTCGGGAATACCGACACGACGTCCCTTAAGCTGGGACGGTTCGGTAATGCCGCTGTCAGCGCGCACGATGATGCCGGTATGTCGGAAGGCACGGGAGACGAAGGCGGGAACCGCGATATAGGGCGCATCCCCTCGCGCCGTGCGCAAGGTATGCGAAGACAGCGACAGCTCGCAGATGTCGAAGGCCTCGTGCCGCATGGCGCGGAAGAACATTTCTTCCGGCGTCAGCGTCATGACGATCGGATCGACGCCATCGATTTTGGCGCGCCCGTCGATCAGCGGACGGTTGCGGTCATAGTCGCCGATGGCGACGGAAAGCTGCATCATTTCTTTTCTCCCGCATGGCGGTTCAGCGAGGCCGTCATGGCCGGTGTGTAGCCCGGCTCGACCCGCACATCGACGACGGCGACACCGCCCGCCTCGACATGGGCGAGCGCCTTGGCGAAGACCTCGACCAGTTGATCTGCCGATTTCACAGGCCCGAACCCGGCAGCACCCTGCGCTTCCGCTATGCCGGCGATGCTGATTTCCGGATCGTCCATGCGCATTCCGATCCACTTGTTCTCCACCGGCCGCCCGCGCATCCGCGCCACGCGCTCCTGATGCACCTCGTCGTTGAAAAAGGATTGGTTGTTGCCGACGATATACAGCAGCGGGATGCGGTAATGCACGGCTGTCCAGATGGCGGTTACGCCCATCAGGAAGTCGCCGTCGCCGCCGACGCAGACAGGCAGTCGGTCCATGTCCTTGAGCGCCAGCGCCGCCCCGACCGCAATGCCCGGACCACCGCCGATGCCGCCGCCGCCATCCGAACCGAGAAAATCAAGCGGATGGCGAAAATGCCAGAAGGCGCCATCCCATCCCAGCGGCAGATGCACGAAGGAAACATCATGCCGGGCGGTCACCTCAGCCAGGGCATGAGCGAGTTGTCCCATGATGATCGGCCCGGCAACGAGTGCCGGATAATCCGGCGATGGCTTCGTCTCCGTGACGATGCCGGATGTTTGCGTCACACCCAGCGCCTTGCAGAGACCGCCGAGAATTTGATCCGGATCCGCTGACAGCATCAGATCGATCGCCGGAAGGGCCTGATAGTCCATGTTCCAGCCACGATGCATCATGTGGTCCTGCGAGATCTGGATGACTTTGGCCGTGGGCGCACTGCCCTGAAAGGCTGCATCCAGCGTCCCACCCAGATCGACCCAGTCGAGCGACAGGATCACGTCCGCTGCCGCAATCGCCGCGCGGGCTTCCGGCACGGCATAGATGCCCGGCGCGCCGGCGTGAAGCGGATGGTCCGTCGGAAAACTCGCGCCGATCTTCAGGTCGGTCACTACCCTGGCGCCTAGCGCTTCGGCCAGCGTCACCCGCTGCGCCCAGGCCTGCGGATCGCGCGATGCACGGCCGGCGAGTATCACCGGATTTTTCGCGCCGGAGAGAATATTCGCCACTTCGGCGAGCTGCGCCTCGTTGGCCCCCGCGCTGACCGGCGGCCGAAACCGTGCGCCCGGCGTTTCGGCCGAAGGCGCGGACAGTTCGGCCTCCTGCAGGCCGGCATCCAGATTGACGTAGACAGGCCCTTTTGGCGCCGTATTGGCGATCCAGTCCGCGCGGAAGATCGCCTCGCGCGAGGCGAGCGCCGAACCCGGCTGGTCGTCCCATTTGGTGTAGTCGCGCACCAGCGCGCCCTGATCGCGCGAGGTGTGGATCCACTCGATCCACGGGCGCCGCTTCGAGGCATCGACGGGGCCGGTCGCGCCCAGCACGACAACCGGCATCCGGTCGCACCAGGCGTTGAAGATCGCCATGGTCGCGTGCATCAGGCCGACATTGGAATGCGCGATGGCGGCCATCGCCTTGCCGGTAACCTTGGCCCAGCCATGGGCGATAGCGACGGCATGCTCCTCGTGCAGGCAGAGCAGCATCTGCGGCCCCTTGTTGCCGAGATAGTTGACGAGGCTGTCGTGGAGCCCGCGATAGCTGGCGCCGGGATTCAGCGCGACATAACGGATGTCGAGGTCCCGGATGGCATCGGCCATCACGTCGCTGCCGAAGATCGCGTCGAAGCGCTCCTGCAGGACGGGCTGTTCGACATCGGACGGTGATCCATGAGCCTGCAGGCCTGTGGGCTGATCCTTCATTGCCGGGCTTCCTTCCTTATTTTTCGTCTTCTATGTCCACCGGCAGACCGGTGAGTTCAAATACCGTCGCCTTGGGCCAGCGGTAGCGTTTGCTTTGGGCTCCCTTGGCAGGAGCATGGGCGCAGGTTTCCTGGCGTCGTCCCGTGAGACGACGCAGGTAATGCAGAGCCGACAGGGTTTATTGCTCGTCGAACACTTCGCGGTTGCGGCGGAAGGTCGGCAGCGTCACCACGGCGATCAGCGCGACGATCAGGAGCATGATCGTCAGTGAGATCGGGCGGGTCACGAAGACCGTCGCATCGCCGCCCGAGATCGCCATGGCCCGGCGCAGGTTTTCTTCCGCCAGCGGTCCGAGGATGTAGCCGAGCAGCAGTGGCACCGGTGGGAAGCCGAAGGCGACCAGCAGCACGCCCGCGCCGGCGAAGGCCGAGAGTGCCATCAGGTCCACCGCCGAGAACTCCAGGGAGTAGGCGCCGATGCAGCAGATCGTCAGGATGACCGGAAACAGAATCCGGTAGGGAACGCGCAGCAGCTGAACCCAGAGCCCGATCAGCGGCAGGTTGATGATGACCAGCATGACGTTGCCGATGAGCATGGAGGCGATCAGGCCCCAAAAAAGGTCCGGCCGCGCCACCATGACCTCCGGGCCCGGCTGGATGCCCTGCATGACCATGGCGCCCAGCATCAGCGCCAGTGTCGGCGTCGTCGGAATGCCGAGCGTCAGCAGCGGAATGAAGGAGGTCTGCGCAGCGGCATTGTTGGCGGCCTCGGGAGCAGCCAACCCTTCGACTGCGCCTTTGCCGAAGATCTCCGGTGTCTTGGAAATCTTCTGCTCGAACATGTAGGCGACGAAAGTGGACAGGACAACGCCGCCGCCCGGCAACACGCCGAGAAGAGAGCCGATCAGCGTTCCGCGCGCCGCCGCCGGCGCCGCCCGCCCGGCTTCCTCGCGGGAAGGCCAGAGCCGACCGATCTTCGCCTGCATCACCTCGCGGCTGTCGGACTTGGAGATGTTCATGATGATTTCCGAAAGGCCGAAGAGCCCCATCGACAGCGCGACCATGCCGATGCCCTCGCTCAGTTCCGGCAGGCCGAAGGTAAAGCGGGACGCGCCCGTCTCGACATCGGTGCCGACACAGCCGAGCAGAACGCCGAGGCAGGCCATCGCCAGCGCCTTGGACATCTTGGCGCCGGAAAACACGACCGCCGCCATCAGCCCGAGCAGCATCAGGGCAAAATATTCCGGTGCGTTGAAGCGCAGGGCGAAATTCGACAGGACCGGCGCGAAGAGCGCGATCACGATCGTGGCGCAGACACCGGCAAAAAGCGAGGCGAGTGCGGCGACGGCGAGTGCCGCCCCGGCCCGCCCCTTCCGCGCCATCTGGTGTCCGTCGAGAACCGTGACGACGGCCGAGGCCTCGCCGGGAAGATTGCACAGGATCGCCGTGGTGGAACCGCCATACTGCGCGCCGTAGAAGATGCCGGCCAGCATGACGAGCGACGACAGCGGGTCGAGATAGATCGTCATCGACAGCAGCATGGAAATTGTCGCAAGCGGACCGACGCCCGGCAGGACGCCGATCAGTGTGCCGAGCAGACAGCCGACGAGCGCGAAGCCGAGGTTCTGCCAGGTGCCGGCAAGGCTGAAGCCGTAGAGAATTGTGTCTTGCATAGGTGTCTCCTCCCAATGCGCGTCCGTCCGGTCAGAAGGCCGGGATTGCGACCCCGAGGAAGTCGATGAAGATGAACACGCCGACGGCTGCGAGGCCGATCGGCACGAGGACGAGGTCCCAGCCCCACTTCAGCGGCTCGGCCATGCGTGCGAGAACGGCCGTGACCAGAACCGTGGGCACCATGCCCGCCCATTCGATCATCAGCGAAAAAACGATCGGGCAGGCGATGACGACAAGAAACGGCCGCAGCTTCGGCAATTCGGGAACGGCCGTTTCACCTTTGAGCCCTTCCAGCGCCACCACCGCGCCAAGCACGACCAGTCCGATCGCGGCGCACACGGGCAGAAAACCCGGCCCCATGCGCGTCAGAGAGCCGAATGTCAGCTGCGATCCCACGACAAGGAACAAGAGGGCGATGAGGATCATCGCCCCGCCGGCCACAACATCCCAGCGGAAGTCTTCGAATTTCGATTGCATGGTATCCTCCCCGATCTCCGTCAGACGGCGCGCTTGCCGTAACGGATATGGATATTCTTCTCCCGCGTGAAGCTCATCAGTTCGGCAAGGCACTCCTCCCGCCCCAGACCCGAGAGCTTGACGCCGCCGAAGGGCGCGCCAAGGAAATGTCGGCTGACCTCGTTGACCCAGACATAGCCGACCTCGACAGAGGCCGAGATTCGCAGCGCCGCCGCAAGATCGTTCGTCCAGATGGCGCAGGTCAGGCCGACCTCCACCGCATTGACGTCGCGCAGCATGGCCGCCTCGTCCGACCATTTCAGCACGGAAAGGATCGGCCCGAAGATTTCTTCGCGCGCGATGGTCATGTCCTGCGTCACGTCGGTAAAGACCGTCGGCTCGATGAAAAGCCCGTCTTTCGTGTCCTCGCCGGATGGGATCTTTCCGCCGGTCACGAGCGTCGCGCCCTCCGACTTGGCGGTCTCGATATAGGTGAGAATGCGGCCGTGCTGGACCTTGGAAATGATCGCACCCATGGTGGTCGACCAGTCCTCCGGACGGCCCGGCTGGAAACGGCTGATCTTCTGGACCAGCGCCTCAATGACCGCATCGTGCAGGCTTTCATGCAGGAAGGCGCGGCTGGTCGAGCCGCAGGACTGGCCGCACCATGCGAAGTTCATGCCGGCGATCATCGCATCGGCCACCTCGGCGGGATCAGCGTCCGGGAAGGCGATCAGCGCATTCTTGCCGCCGAGTTCGAGCAGCAGCGGCTTGACCCGATCGGCAGCACTTCGCATGACGCCCTGCCCTGCGCCGACCGATCCGATCAGCGCGACGCTGTCGGTGTCCGGATGCGCGACCAGCGCCTGTCCGGTTTCTCGTCCCGCCCCGGTCACGACATTGAAGACACCCGGCGGCAGCACGTCCTCGAGCAGTTCCGCCAGCCGCAGCGCCGAGAGAGGCGCCTGTTCGGGCGGCTTGACGACGATCGTATTGCCGGCCGCAAGCGGCGCCGCCGATTTGCCGGCTGCGAACATGAAGGGATGATTGAACGGCACGATGCGCGCCACGACCCCGAGCGGCTCGCGCACGGAGGTGTTCAGCCGGTCCGGACCCATCGGAATGGAAGCGCCCTTCATTTCCGTGACCAGTCCGGCGAAAAAATCGATCTGCGCTGCCGCGATCGCCGCATCGCCCACCATGGCCGCCGCCGGATTGCCGCAGTCCAGCGCATCGAGCAGGGCGAGCTCGCGGGCATTGTCGCGCACGATCTGCGCCATGCGGCGCAGGAGGCGGGCGCGCTCCAGCGGCGCCGTGTCGCGCCAGCCCGGAAAGGCGGCGCGTGCGGCAGCGACGGCGGCATCGACATCCGCCACGGACGCATCCGCGACCACACCCAGCGACCGGCCGTTACCGGGGCTCTTCACCTCGAACGTCCGGCCACCCACGGCCTTGTGCCAGGCGCCGCCGTAGAAGAGGCCGCGCCTGTCCGGCAGGACCGACTCCGGGTCGATCCGCGGCGCGTCCTTGATCGCAGTCAGCTGTGCCATGTGTTCCTCCTCATCATTGGCATTGAGGTAGGCCAGTCCCGGCCAGCCGTCCAAAACTGCCTTTTTGGCTCAGCCATAGCGGAACGGTCTGACAGGCGCGGCCAACGGAAATGCTTGGACAGGCAAGCTGAAATACACTTGGACCGGACCGAAACGCTGCATCATCCTTTGCTTGTGAAGGGCGGATGATCGCGAGGAGGAACCGACGGTGCGGCCGGGCGGTGGTGCGCTTTCCTGCCCTATTTTCCAAGGGAGGATATCATGAGCATTTCCAGCCTGACCCGACGCGGTTTCCTGTTCACGACGGCGGCTGCCGGCGCGACACTCGCGTCGCCTGCGATCCTGCGGGCGCAATCCTTCGCCACGCAGCCGATCACCATCATCGTCGGCAACGCCGCCGGCGGTGCCAACGACACGCTCGCACGCCTCATCCAGCCGACTCTGCAGGCCGAACTCGGCCAGCCCGTTCTAGTCGAGAACCGGCCGGGCGCCGCCGGCAATATCGGCCTCGGGCTGGCACTGAAGGCGAAGCCGGACGGCCACACCCTGTTCTGCTCCTCGTCCGTCATGCTGGCCACGGCGCACACGCATATCAATGCGCCCGGCAATCCGGTCGAGGGGCTCGAACACATCACGATGATCGGTGACGGCAATTTCACCTATACGGCGCCGGCCGCGACCGGCGCGAAGAACTACGAGGAGTTCAAGGCGCTGGTGAAGGCCGGCCCCGGCAATTTCCGCCATGGCACGCCAGGCGCCGGCGGCAACATCCATCTGTCGGCAGAACTGCTGAAGCTGCGCGAAAAGCTCGACATGCCGGCGATCCACTACAAGGCTGCCGGAGACCTGATCACCGATCTCCTGTCGAACCAGATCCAGATGGCGATCAACGCCATCCAGCTCACCGAACCACATATCCGCTCCGGCAAGCTCGTCCCGCTGTTCACGGCTTCGAAGGTCCGCGAGACAAGGGTCGAGGGCATCCCGACCTCCGCCGAACTCGGCATCCCCGACATGGACCGCATCACCAACTGGTTCGGCCTCCATGCTCCGAAGGGCACGCCGGAAGACATCATGGCGCAGCTACACGCCGCAGCGGTCAAGGGCGTCAAGGCGCAAGCCGCCGTCGAGAAGATGACGGCCGGCGGCTGGACGCCGATCGGCTACAGCCGCGAGGAATTCAAGGCGCGCCTTGTGTCGGACGACGCCATCTTCGGCGAGGTCGCGCGCGAAACGGGCATCCGCATTGGCTGACGCCGCCCTCGTTGCCCGGCTTCGGGCCATCCCGGTTGCGGAAATGAGCGACACGCTTGCCGCAGCCGGCCTGCCGGATCAGGTTCTTTCCTCTGAATTCAGGCCGGTTTCCACACCATTCGCCTTTTCCGGTCCGGCCGTCTGCCTGAAAGGCGAAGCCTCGACCGACGCCGGCCTGAACATTACCGCGACCGATTCAGCGATCCTGCCCGGTTGCATCATCATCGTCGGCCCCGGCTGCGCCTGTACCGGCGCCCTTGTCGGCGGCAACATGATCACCTCCTGGCGCCGGCTGGGATGCGCCGGGGCTGTCATCGACGGCCTCATCCGGGACAGTGCAGCCTTCGATGGCCTGCCCGCGCTCGCCAGCGGACAGACCCCGATGAACAACAGGGGCCGCTGGCGTTTCGTTTCGGTTGAAGAGCCAATCGATCTGCCGGGCCAGACTGCCCCCGTGACCGTCCATCCCGGCGACTGGCTGCATGGCGACGCCGACGGCACCGTCGTCCTGCCACAGGACTATCTGCAACAGATCGTCGAGGATGCCGAGGAGCTTGGCCGCATAGAACGGCGGATGCGTACGCGCATTCTTGCCGGCGATTGCCGACAGGCGGTCTATGACGGACACGACCGCTTCGGCCACGTTCGTTCGGTATAGTCGGGCTCCGCAGCCTATTCGCGGAAATTGCGGGCGTCGGGCCGCGGGAATTCGCTGAGCGGCCGATCCGTCGCCAGAAAGTCGAGGCTGGCGCGGTCGGTGACGACACGCTTCAGCACGCGCCGCGTCACCTCGTCGGCCAGGGCGAGCGGAATGATGCAGACGGCGCTGTCATCGGCGCAGACGATATCGCCGGGATGAACCGGAACGCCGCGAATTGTCACCGGCCCGTTGATCTCCACGGTTTCCTGCCGCCAGCGGCCGGTCCGCGCCGTGATATCGCTGCACCAGACCGGATAGCCGATGCGGCGCGAATGGCGCACGTCGCGGATGCCGCCGTCGATGACTGCACCGAGCCCCCCTTGGCGCTTGCCCATGGTCGCGGAAATGCCGCCGAGATTTGAAATGCCTTGCCGGCCCTCGATCACCAGTACGTCGCCCGGCCTTGTGAGATTATGCGCCTCGAAATCCGCCTGCCGGTTCATATGACCTTCCCGCGCCACGACGAAGGGATCGGCCTCCAGCGGCCGGTTGCGCAGCGTGATGGCCGGCCCGACCATGGTCGCCCCGGCGATGGTCGGTCGCAGGACGGAGGCGGCAATGACGCCGTCGAAGCCGAGATCGTCCAGCGCGTCGGAAACCAGTTCGCAGGGCCCGTCGATGGCCGCCAGCGCCACCACCACGCCCTCGGGCGCTGCCGGCAGATCGAAAAGCCGGATCAGGCGCGGATCGATCCGGCCCATGGTTTCGCGTGTCATGCGCTCGCCTCCGCCTGCAGTGTGGCTAGAAAGGCTTCGGTCTCGACGCGGGCGATGCGCGCCCTTTGCGCCGGCGGCAAGCCTGCATAGACGGTGTTCGGCGCTTCCACCTCGACCTCGATGTCCCGGGGAAGCGCCCGCAGGAGACCGGGCAGGTCGAATACACCCTGCCCCGCCATCAGCCGCCCGCCCCGCATCTCCGCATAGAGCGCATCCCCGACAGGCGCCTGCGACGGGCCGTCGCAGAGCTGAACCGACAGGAGCAGCGACGGATCCACGGTTTCGAGATCGACGGGCGATCCGCCCGAGCGCCAGAGATGCAGCGCATCGATGACCAGCCCGACATTGTCGCGGCCGGTCGCCCCGGCGATCCGTGCGGCCTGTTCCAAGGTCTTGACGGCACTGACGGGGATGAATTCGAGCGCCAGCCGGATCCCGAACGGCGCCGCCAGATCGGCAATGGCCGCGAGCTTCGATACGATCACCGCCTCCTCCGTCGCGGAGGAGTTGCAGATCAGCGTTGCGATCCCAAGCGCGCTGCAGGCCATCAGCACAGGTCCGTAGGCAGCCGGATCGACATCGGCGGTGACACGGTAGGTACAGGCGTTGACGAGCCGGACGCCGGCTTGTTCCATGACGGCGCGCATCCGCGTGATATCCGCCTCGCTCTGCGGATCGAACGGCCACGAATCGCCGGGCCGGTGGCCGGTCAGGCGAATGCCGCTGGCCTTGAAGCCGCCCTCTCCGGCAGCGCGCACCATCTCGAACGGGTCGAGATCGCCGAGCATCAGATAGCCCATCACGAGATCGCTCATGCCAGCGGCCTTGCACCCGGCACGCCGCCGAACAACGCCCATGCCTGGCTGATCGTGGTGCCGGTATCGACCAGAAGATTGGCGCCGGTGATGCCGGAGGCCTTGTCCGACAGCAGGAAGGAAACGGCATCCGCGACCTCCTGCGAGGTCACCAGCCGGCCGAGCGCCGTCATTTCTATCGGGTTGGTTGTGTAGCGCGTGCCGGTCCGGATCCGCTCGGCGACCCGCTCGGTCATCACCACGCCCGGCGAAACCGCATTGAAACGGACACCGCTCCGGCCCCATTCCATCGCCATGCCTTCGACCAGAAGGTTCACCGCCGCCTTGGAGCTGCAATAGGCGTGCATCCGCGCCGACCGCAGCCCGTTCCAGGACGACAGGGCCACGAAGGAACCCTGCCCCCTTGCGGCCATGCGTTTGGCGAAAGCGACCGAGACGAGATAGGTGCCGCGATGCACGAGCCCGGTGATCCTGTCCCAGTCTTCGACGGAAACCTCCTCTGCCGGCTTCAGTTCGCCGAACGTCGCAGCTGAGTGCACGACGCCGGCAACCGGTCCGATCTCGGCGTCGATGGCGGCGGCAAGATCCTCGATGCCCTTCGGGTCGGTGATGTCGAGAAAGCGGGCATGGCCGCGAACCTCGGCCGCCACCGTTTTCGCTCCCTCGACATTGAGGTCGCAGACGACCACCGTCCATCCCTCTTGTGCCAGTGTTCGGCAGATGACCTGGCCGATGCCGCCGGCCCCGCCGGTCACCACTGCTATCCTCCTCATGAAGTCCTCCCTTTTTGTCTGGCTGGCGCTCCGGCTCACGCCCCGGCGCGAAAATCGACCGGCGACAGCGCCATTGCCACGGCGTCCAGCGCCATCAGATAACCGCCCGGCCCGAAACCGGCTATCACGCCTGTTGCGACGGGGCGCACGAGGGAGACGTGGCGATTGGTCTTTGCCGGATCGCGGTGCACATTTGCGAAATGCAATTCGATCACCGGGCATGTCAGGATGCCGAGCGCATCCGCGATCGCGAGCGAGGTCTGGGTGTAGGCCGCCGGGTTGATGATCACACCCGCGACCCGTTCGTGCGCTTCATGGATCCAGTCGACCAGCACACCCTCATGGCTGGATTGACGGAACTCGAGATCGATCCCCATGCTCGCGGCCTTGGCCCGCATGACGCGCTCGATATCGGCCAGCCGCGCCCCGCCATAGGCCTGCGGGTTGCGGATACCAAGCATGTTGAGGTTCGGGCCGTTCAGGACCAGGACAACGGGATCTGGCATGTCTCCTCCTCCGCCGGATTGTGTTCCGGGCTCGATGAAGGATTAGGCAGCGGCAGCCTCCCTGTCCAAAGCCGCTTGTCTTCGCCAGACCAAAGCGGAATGGCTTACCGGCGGCGGCGGAAACCAGCGGCGCCCGTGCCGGCGACGGCAAGGCCGAGCAGCAAGAAGACGGCGCCGGCCTGCGCGGCCGCGATCAGCCCCGCGACAAGCGGAATGGCAAACTGCCCGGCGCGGTTTATCGCCAGCCGCAGCCCGAGGCTGGTCGACCGCGCACCCGGCGGCGCGAGGCGCATCGTCAGCGCGACGGAGGCCGTGATCGCGAAACCGAGACAGAAGCCGGAGGTTGCAAGCGCGACCGCGAGGAGGAGGACGTTCACCGGCAAGGCCAGCGCGGCCGTCGAGAAACCCGTGCCGAGCACCGATCCCCACAGAAGAAGCGTCGGCCCGAACCGGGCAGCCGCAGGCTCGTGTAAAGCGCGCGAGAGCATCTGTGTCACTGCAAACAGCATCAACAAGGCCCCGACGACGACCGGCGGGACAGACCGCGTCTCGCCCACCACCGGCAGATAGATCAGGGTGAGATCCTGCACGGCGACGCACAAGCTGCCACCGGCGATCACCCAGGCAAGACCCGGGACACCGGCTATGGAGCGAAGGGAGGCAGGCGTTTCCACCGACCGCGGCGGCGCGGCGTTGCGATACAGCAGGATGGACGTCATCGCGCCGAAGGCCGCGAGGGTAGTGGCGACAATGGCCAGATTGCCCGGCAGATTGCCGCCGCGAAGGGCCACGAGGCTCAGAAGCAAAGGTGCGCCGATCTGCCCGACCGCCTGCCAGAGCATCAGCCCGCCGACCATACGCTCGCGATGGGTCTGAACACGAAGCGAACCGATTTCGGCCTGCAGGGCGGTCAGTTGCAGCGTCTGGCCGAGCCCGAGAAGGACGGAAGCCAGCACCAGCCAGGCCATGGTTGCAAGGGGCAGAAGCAGGGCCGCGCAACCGCTGGCTAGAAGAACGGCGCCGGCGAGCGCCGCACCCCCGGCACCCTGACGATCATTGTAGCGGCCCATGCCGACCGCGAGAAAGGCGGGAAGCAGCGCAAAGGCGGAGGACAGCACGAGAACCTGCGCCGGCGAAAGCCCCGCCTCGGTTGCGCGATAACTGGTCGCGATGCGCGCTAGCGGCACGATGACCTGCGCCAGAAAGGCGACGGCCAGCAGGGGACGCGCCAGCCGCCAGACGAGACCCTTGCCGCGCACCTATTCCGCCGCGAGCGCGCTCGCGCGCAGGAAGCTAAGCGTCACGCGCCCCGCATCCATCACCCGGTCCTCGACCGTCCAGCCCTGCTGGTCGCGATGCGGCGCCTCCAGCGAAACCGAGCAATCTTCCGGCAAAAGCGCCAGCATCTCGCGAAGCGGCAGGCCGCCCTGCCCCGGATAGAGCCGCGCCTCGCGGCTCTCCGCCATCTTCGCGGCGTCGCCGGGCGGTATCGCGGCCGGTGCGTCGCAGATGTGGAAATGGCCGATGATCGAGCGATCGGGAATGGCCGCGAGATCGGCGACACTCGCGCCGCTTCGGCTGAGATGAACCGCATCGATCAGCAGCCGCGCATTCGGATGGCCGACCTTGGCATGAACCGACAGGGCATCGGCAAGCGTCTTCATGCCGCGATAGGGCATGAATTCCATCGCCATGCGGATACCGTAGCCTGCCGAGGCCTCCGCCTGCCAGCGATAGTTCTCCGCCAGCCGCTCGAGATTATCGTCGATGCCGGCCGAGACGATGACGCCGGCGTTCAGGGCCTTTGCCGCTTCCAACGCCCGGGCATAGTCGTCGCGGTTGAAATCCGGCCCGATGCCGAAGGATTCGGCCTCGAAGATGCGGACGCCCTGATCCTCCGCCCGGGCCCGAAGGCTGCGGATACGATTCCAGTCACCGGTGACCGGATACTGATCCGGCGCATGGCGCGGCGGAAAGATCCGCAGGCCGACACCCTGGAAGCCGGCCTTCGCGGCCGCATCGACCATGCGCTCCGGCTCGGCGTCCAGCGCCGTCATATGGGAAACACAGATCATGACGCCTCAGAAGGTAAGATTGGAATCCTTGATGATCTTGCCGTAGAGCGCATGATCGGCATTGAGCTTGGCCATGAATTCTTCGGGCGTCGAGCCGACGGGGGTCAGGCCGGCCTTTGCCATGCGGTCGGTCAGATCCGGATTGGCATAGCTGTCCTTGATCGCCTTCTGCAGCGCCTGGATGATTTCCGGCGGCGTGCCCTTGGGCGCCGAGGCGCTGATCCAGAAGGACATCTGGTCGACATCGGCGAGGCCGAATTCCGTTGAAGCCGGCGTGTCGGGCAGTTGTTCGGCCCGCTTGGGCGCGCAGTTGAGAATGGCCTTCAGCTGTCCTGCCTTGACATAGGGCTCTGCCTGTCCGACCGAGATGAAGGTGCACTGCGCCTGATTGGCCAGAAGGTCCGTCATGGCCGGCGCGCCGCCCTTGTACTGCACGGTGTTCAGCTGGATTCCGGCGCGCTGCGACAGAAGCTCGCCGAGAAGATGGTTGACGGAGCCTACGCCGGCACAGGCGTGGACCAGCTTGCCCGGCTCGGTCTTCGCCAGCGCGACGAACTCGTCCCAGCTGTTGGCAGGCGTCTCCTTGTTGACGAGCAGGACATAGCTCGACTGCGTCGCCAGCGTGATATGCTCAAGATCGGCGATCGGGTTGAACGAAAGATCGGGAAACGCATAGGACGCCGCCGCCATTGCGGATGCGGTGCTGAACAGAACCGTATAACCGTCGGCCTTCGCCTCGACGACCTTCTGCGTCGCGATATTGCCGTTGGCACCGGTGCGGTTCTCGACGAGGATCTGCGTGCCGAGCTTTTCCGACAGGAAGGGCGAGAGAAGCCGCACATAGGCGTCAAGGCCGCCGCCGGCCGGGAAGCCGAGAACGGCAGTGATCGGCCGTGCCGGCCAGGTTGCTGCCGAAGAAAGGCGCGGCATGGCGAGCAGAGCAGCGCCTGCGGCGGCGCCGCCCAGAAGATGGCGGCGGGTTATGCTGGTGGTCATGGTATCCTCCCGATACGGCACCGTGTTTCTCTTTGGGCGTATTCTGCCGATCGGCACCGCTCAATTCAAATAACGAATGCCTTCGACAGACCGAAGCAATTTGTCTTGATCGACGCTTTGGGCGGACCACGGCCGATCCAAGCAAAACATATGACAGACAACGGCTTTTAACTCTGGACGGTTTCCGGGGTGCCGCCTATCAACACCCCTGAACCGGGCCATCGCCCGGCCGATGCGACAAGGGAGGAGCGCCATGACCCAGCCGAAGATCCTGTGCCTGAACGGGCCGAACCTCAACATGCTGGGTGTTCGCGAACCGGAGCTTTACGGGCGCCAGACGCTGGCGGACGTCGAGGCGGCCGTGCGAACCAAGGCCTGTACGCTCAATTTCGACATCGATTTCCGCCAGTCGAATTTCGAGGGCGAACTCGTCACCTGGATCCAGCAGGCCCACGGCAGTATCGACGGCGTGATCATCAACCCCGCCGCCTATACCCACACCTCGATCGCCATTGCCGATGCCCTGCGCATCCTGACCGTGCCGATCATCGAGCTGCACTTCAACAATTCCTATCGCTACGCCGACCGCGCCTTCCGCCAGCTTTCCCATGTCCGCCCGGTCGCGACCGGCGTGATCTTCGGCTTCGGCGCGGCGGGCTACATTGTCGCCGTCGAGGCCATGCACAATCTGCTGAACCCGCCTTTTCCCAAGGGCTGAGTTCCCGGCGCCGCTTCGCCGGCCCAATCCCGCAACAGTCCGTTTCAGGAGGAAAAATCATGGGCACTCCCGTCAGGATCGCCTTCATCGGCGCCGGCGTCATGGGCCGCCACCACCTGTCGGTGGCAGAGCGCAACCCCGACATCGAGATCGCCGGCGTCGCCGAATTCAGCCAGGACACCCGTGAAAAACTCGAGGCCAAAGGCATCGCGACCTTTGCCGATCACAAGGAGATGCTGGCCACCGTCAAGCCGGACGGCGTCGTGATCTCCACGCCGAATGCCTATCACGCGCCGGCGGCGATCGATTGCATCGAGGCCGGCGCCGTGCCGCTGATCGAAAAGCCGGTCGCCGATACGCTGGCGGCCGGCCTGCGGCTTCGCAAGGCTCTTGCCGGCGCTGACCTGCCGGCGCTTGTCGGCCATCACCGCCGCCACAATCCGATCATCGCGGCAGCAGCAGCGCATGTGCGCGCAGGTGGGCTCGGCCGCGTCCTCGCGCTGAACGGCATGTGGCTGCGGCGCAAGCCAGACGAATATTACAAGGAAGCCTGGAAAACCGATCCGGCGCTCGGCGGCGGCACGCTGCTGATCAACGCGATCCACGATTTCGACAGCCTGCGTGCCATCTGCGGCGAGATCGAAAGTGTCCAGGCCGTGACCTCATCGGCCTCGCGCGGTTTCGCGGTCGAGGATACCGCGGCGGTGCTGCTGAAATTCGAAAGCGGCGCGCTCGGTACATTCGTCATCTCCGACAATGTCGTGGCACCCTGGTGTTGGGAGATGACCTCGCAGGAGGATCCGCGCTTTGCCTGGCAGCCGGAGGATTGCTACGTAATCTGCGGCACGGAAGGTTCGCTTGCCGTACCGACGCTCGAAACCTGGACCAACGCGCCGAACGGCGGACGCGACGCGACGTTCATCCGCCGCAAGCTCTACCACGTCGCCGCCGAGTCCATGGAGTTGCAGATGGCCCATTTCGTGCGCGTCATCCGCCGCGAGGAGGAGCCGCTGGTCAGCGTCGATTCCGCACTCGGCACGCTCGCAGCGACGCTCGCCGTCTCGCTTTCGGCAAAGGACGGCAAACCGGTGCGGATTGCGGACCTGCTCGCTTGAGCCCACGCAACGGGCTTGCGAGCGCGACCTCGCTTGCTTATCCTCCTTGACCGAGGAGATTTTTCACCATGAATTTGCGGCAGTTACGCTATTTCGCCCAGACGGTCGAAGCCGGCAACATCACGCGCGCGGCCGAGCAGCTCTATGTCGCCCAGCCGGCGCTCGGCCTGCAGATCCGCCAGCTCGAGGAAGAACTCGGCGTGCCGCTGCTGATCCGCCATTCGCGTGGGGTCACCGCAACGGAAGTCGGCAAGATCCTTTACGATCGCGCCCGCGAGGTACTGCGTCAGGTCGACCTGATCAAGCAGGAGGTGATGACCCACAAGGGCACGGCTGCCGAAAGCATCACGCTCGGCCTGACGCCGGGCCTCGGCAAGCTCTTCGGCGCCGGCCTCATGGTGCGCGTCCGCGACGACATGCAGGGTGTCAGCCTCAGCGTCGTCGAGGAAATGTCCTTCGTGCTGATCGATGCGATCGAGCGCGACGAGGTGCATCTGGCGCTCGCCTACGAGGTTCCCGAGCGGCCGGGCCTTGCCCGTGTCCCCTTGTTCGAAGAGGAACTGCTGTTCGTCACCTCCGACATGTCGGAACCGGGACCGATCGCGCTGACGGACGTGCTGAAACAGCCGATGGTGCTGGCCGGCGAGCGCGATCATGTCTACCAGCTGGTGATGCAGGCGGCGGAAAAGCTCGGCATCGAGCCGATCATCGGCTTCGAGGCATCCTCCGTCAGCATCATGAAATCGCTGGTCGTCGAGGGTTCCGCTGTCAGCATCATGCCCTATGGCAGTGTCATCGGCGAGTTGCAGCGCGGCGAGCTGGCAGGCCGCAAGATTGCTGACGGGCAGCTGGTGCGCACCCTCTACCTCATTCACTCCTCGCGCCGCGTGCCGCTGATCCATGAGGACGAACTGGTCGAGCTGATCAAGCTCCACATCCGCGGCGCGCTGCGCAAGGTCGAGCCGATGGTCAACCCGCGCGAGGGACTTGCGCCAAAGCTCAGCGACTGAGCATCCGCCAAGCAATCCCGGCTTCGCACGGAAACACAGACGCTATTGGACCTCCGCACTCCGCCCCGCCTAGATGGGGGCAGAGGAGACAACGGCCGATCGCCGCCAGGCACCAGTGCCCCGGCCACCGCGACCGCCGTCAGTGGAGCAGACGACATGTTGGACGATTTCATTCCGGCGGAGGACGAACGCCGGATCCACCGGCTCTATGCGCTGTACTGCCATCATTTCAATCACGGCAACGCGGAAAACTGGGTCGGCCTGTTCGCCCCGGACGGATCTTTCACCCGGCTGAACCCGAGCAGTGCTGTGCCCGGCAAGACGGCCAATCCGGCCGGCACGACGACCGGCCACGACGCGCTGCTGGAACTGGCCATGGCCCGCCGCGAGATGTTCCGCGGCCTCGTCCGCCACCAGCAGACCGATATCGTGCTGACCTCCGGCAAGGATGCCGACCATGCCGACGGCATCTCCTTCATCTTGTTGACGGACTGGCGCGACGGCCAGGGCCTGTTGCGCGCCGTCGGCGATTGCCGGGCGTCCTTCGTGCGCCTGCCGCAGGGCTGGCGGTTCCAGTCGATCGAGTTGTCCACATTGCCGCGCCCCTGACGCGGTCTTTTTCGAGGAGGAAAGAAAATGAGATTTGCAGTCATCGGATCGCTGGGCTGGGCCGGATCGCGGCATGTCAACGCGCTGGCCGAAATGGGCCAGGACATCGTCGCGCTGGTCGATCCCGGCGAAGGCTGCGCCGCGCAGGCGGTCAAGGTCGGTGCGAAGGCACTCAGGTCGTTCGACGAACTCGACCTGGACACCATCGACGCCGCGACGCTGGCGCTGCCGCCGCATCTGCACCCGGAGTTCACCCGCCGCCTCGCCCGCGCCGGAAAACATGTCATGTGCGAGAAGCCCATCGCCCCGGACAGCACGGAAGCCATGGCGCTTGTCGAATTTGCCAAAACCGTTCCGGTCACGATCATGCCTGGCTATCTGCTGCGCACCAATCCGCACATCAGGGGTTTTCTCGACGCCCTGCGCGGCATGGGCAGCCTGCGCCGCGTCCATCTGTCGACCAATGTCCGCAAGCCGTCCATGGCCGGCTGGCGCAGCGAACCTGTCATCGGCGGCGCGCTTCTCGTCAATGCCATTCACCAGATGGATCTCGCCACCTGGTTCGTCGGCGAAACGCTGACGCCCCGCTTCGCCCAGCTCGACAACGTGCATTTCGAGGCACCGACGGAAGACCTGTTCTTCACCTCGCTGGTTTCCCCCTCGGGCGTTACGGCCTCGATCCTCAGCAGCTGGTCGCCGAACCCGCCGATCTGCGACGACGGCCTGATGATCACCGATGCTGGCCGGCTGCGCATCGAGGCGGAAACCGACGAGGGGTCCATCATCCTGACCGGAACCGGTTATCGCAAGAACGGCGAGGACGTGGCTCTCCCGGGCGTCGTTGGCGTCAACCAGTTCATCAAGGAACTGGAGCATTTCATCGATTCCATCGAGAACGGCACGCCCCTCTGGGTGACGGTCAAGGACAATTACGATGTTCAGAAGCTGATCGAGGATTGCCGCGCCGTCGCGATCGCCCCGGCCGGCCGGGTGGCGAAAAGGGTGGCATGACGGTGCCCACGGGACAGACCGGCACATCGGAACCTGATGAGGCGATCTGCCCTGCGGAAACCGATGTCATCGTCATCGGCGCCGGTGCTGCCGGACTGGCCGCCGCCGTTGCTGCGAAGGATCTCGGCCTCGATGTCGTGGTCCTTGAGAAGGAACGGCACTTCGGCGGCACCTCGGCCCTGTCGGGCGCGGCGATCTGGATCCCGCTCCACGACGGCGGCAAGGCCGACGACGCGGCCAGCATTCTCGCCTACCTCGACGCCCTCGCCGAACCCTGCGACCGGTCCCGGCGGGAGGCCTTCGTGCGTCACGCCGGCGCGGCACTGTCCTTCTTCCAGCATTGCGGCGCGCTGCGCTACACACCACGCGCGATCGCGCCGGACTATCATCCCGAGCTTGCCGGCGCCGTTGCGACGGGCCGGGTACTGGATGTCGCTCCCTTCGACGGCCGCTCGCTTGGCCTGCGCCTGAACGACCTGCGCCCGCCGCTCGCCAGTCATCTCGTCTTCGGCGGGATGATGGTCAATCGCGCCGACGTGCAGACCCTGCTGGCTTTCGGTCGCGAATGGATACCGACACGACGCAGCCTCGCTCTGCTCGGCCGCTATTGTCGCGACAGACTGACCGGCTGGAAGCGCGGTACTCGGCTCGTCGTCGGCAGCGCCCTCGTGGCACAGCTCGCATCCGCGCTTTTCGGCCGCGGCATACCACTGGTCCTGAACGCAAGAGTCCTGCAACTGACCTTGGCGGATGGTCAGGTGAGCGGCGCCGATGTCGCGGTCGGCGATGGAAAGCGACACATCCGCGCCCGCCTGGCGGTCATCCTCGCGACGGGCGGGTTTCCGGGCAATCCCGCGATGTCGCTTGCCGAACGCGATCCCGATATCCCGCATCTCAGCATGGCCAGCGCCTCCTCCGATGGCGGCGGCATCGCGCTGGCGCAGGCCGTCGGCGGGCAACTGGCAGAAACCGGCTCCAGCGCCTTCTTCCGCGCACCCGTCTCCGTTCATCGCCGAGGCGACGAGGAGATCGGCCGCATCGCCCACCTCGTGCTCGATCGGGCCAAGCCCGGTGTCATCGCCGTGAACAAGGACGGCCGCCGCTTCACCAACGAGGCGGATTCCTATCACCGTTTCGGCACGGCGCTCAGCCGGCTGACACCATCCGCTCCTCAACGCCCGCCCGCCTGGCTGATCTGCGACGCACGGGCGCTGCGGCGCTATGGGCTCGGGCTTGCACGGCCCTTTCCCGCGCATCTCGGCAACTGCCGCTTGATCCGCGATGGCTATATGATCGAGGCGCCGACGATCAATGCCCTGGCGAAGAAGCTCGGCCTGCCCGGGGACACGCTCTCGGAAACGCTGGCACGCCACGCCGAGGCCGCAGCTAACGGCAGGGATCCGGATTTCGGCAAGGGCGGCAGCGGACACAACCGGGCGCTGGGCGACCCCGCCATCCACCCCAATCCCTGCCTCGCACCGCTCAACCGCCCGCCCTTCTATGCCGTCGGCGTTGTCAGCGGCGACCTCGGCACGGCGCGTGGATTGCGGACCGACGCCTCGGCCCGGGTCCTGAACGCCGAAGGGGATGCGGTTCCCGGCCTCTATGCCGTCGGCAACGACATGCATTCGATCATGGGCGGCTCCTATCCCGGTCCCGGCACCACGCTCGGCCCGGCGCTCGTCTTCGCCTGGATCGTCGCCAACGCCATTGCCAAGGGAGATGCACCATGAACCCCGCAAATGTATCGCTCGCCCAGCTCGGCATGAACGACGAGGGTCCGGTCGCCCTGATCGCCGCGGCGGCGGAGGCCGGCTTCGGCGCTGTCGGCCTGCCGCTGCGGTCCGGCGCACTCCGGAACCTGAAGGTCGAGATCGTCGGCAACGCCCCGCTCCTGCGTGAAATCACCGCCGCCTGCCGGGATACGAAAGTCGGTGTCTTCGATGTCGAGGCACTGGTGCTTGGCCACTTGCCGCCTGACGATGTCCTCGAACGCATTCTGGAGACGGCGGCAAAACTCGGGGCCTCCCGCATATCCTGCCTCGGCTACGAGCCGCTGCATGGTCCGGGCGATATCCCGCCCGGCGGAGAGGCGGAGAAACTGTCAGACATCTGCGCGCTGGCCACCCGGTTCGGGCTACAGGTGGGTGTCGAGTTCATGGCTTTCCGGTCCATCGACAGCCTGTCCGCTGCCGTCGACATCATCACGGCGTCCGGTGCTGACAATGCCGGCATCGTGCTTGACGCCCTGCATGTCCAGCGCAC
>Ga0247823_10001247_pt1 | contig 21213 bp, 26 predicted proteins | sample 13C_PalmiticAcid_2_FD_192426 | JGI IMG/M metagenome (GOLD analysis project Ga0247823, IMG submission 192426) | Soil microbial communities from agricultural site in Penn Yan, New York, United States - 13C_PalmiticAcid_Day30 | ecosystem: Environmental > Terrestrial > Soil > Agricultural land... | reverse complement strand
ACATCGAGCAGCGCGACGACGGGATGGCGGTCACGATCGCGGCCGGCGAGGTGGGCGCCGTCGCGCTGCTCGATGTCGTCGGCGCTACCGTTCGCGTGCAGACGACCGGCTATGACCAGACGCAGGCCGTCGGCGCGGGGGCGATCACCTTTCTCGACCTCCCCGGCGTCGATGACGATGTCGTCATCACCATCACTGGCACCGGCGAAACCAGCGTCGGCACGCTGCTGGTCGGCCAGATCGTCGCGCTCGGCATCACCGGCGAATCGGCGACCGCTGGCATCACCGACTACAGCCGCAAGGAAACCGACGATTTCGGCGAGGTGACCGTCGTCGAGCGAGCGTTCGCGAAGCGCATGAGCGCCAAGGCGCTGATAGCGACCGACGCTGTCGACCTCGTGGCGAACCGCATTGCAGCGGTGCGGGCGCGGCCCTCGCTCTGGATCGCCGACAGGGCCATCGACAGCCTCATCGTCTACGGCTTCTTCAAAGACTTCTCGGTTGAGGTCGGCGAGAATGTCAGCACGCTTTCGCTTTCGGTCGAGGGGCTTTCGAAGGCGGCGCCCATCGTCAGCGCCGACGACGCGACCGAACCGCCGACGAGCAACGGCGACCTTCCGCCCGCCCCGATCTCCGTCGGGCATGTCTGGTTCGATCCAAACGACGGCCAGCACGGTTACAGGCAGGACGGCACCGCCCTTACCGATGGGGGCTTTCCTGTCACCGACGGCGGCGTACCGGTCACAGGTTCGGGCTGGGTCAGCATTCGCGACGGTGAGGCAGTGCGCGCTGGCGAAGCGGCCGACGCGGCTTTCGATGGCCTTTACGTCCTCGGCGAAGACGGCATCCTCAGCGGCGCCGAGAAGCGCCAGGCGCTTATCCCCCGCTCCGCCTCGCTGGAGGCCGCTTATACCGCCCTCGTCGCCGCTGCGGCGACTGTGGGCGTGTCGTCGGCCGCCGCGACCGCGGCACGCGCCGACTGGATCGGATGGCGCGATAGCATCGTCCCGGCATGGAACGACGCGAGCGTCGACACTTCCGTCGATCGCGTAGCCTATCGCACGAAGCTGGAGGCCTATGACACCGCGCTCGAAAACCTCGCGCGCGCCATCACCGAGGCCGCGTCCGTCGAGCTGACGGTCGCTCCGGCGGCGGTCACGCTGCGCGCCGACAGTGCTGGCGTGATTTCCGCCGACCAGTTCCCGGTCACTTTCCTGCCGACCCTCAAGTCGGGCACGGTAAATCGCAATGCCGCTGCGACGTGGTCGTTCTCGCTCTCGGCGACCCTCGCGGGAACGCAAGACACGTCCAGCAACACCACGAGCGAGGGCGCCGTCTCGATCACCGCGGCGACCGGCGACGGCTCGGTCGTCATCGCGGCCGAAGGGAAGACCGTCACGGCTCGCGTCACCGTCGTGCGCGACGCTGCGCCGCCTGACAGCCCGGCACCGGGCGGCGGAGGCGGCACGGGCTCAAGTTCGACCAGCACCTATGGCTCGGTCACGGGGACCAGCTTTCCGAGCGACCCGCCCGAGATCAAGACGGTGCGCAGCGACGCGAGCGGGAACCTGCAGTTCTTCGGCAACTGGGAATATGGCGGCAACGGCGTCGCGCTCGCGGGGAAGCATGTCTATCGCGTCGCCGGTTCCGGCGGCGCGTGGAACGACGTCGCCGCAGCGACGAACGGCACGTCGAGCATGCGCCTGGTCGATCCGCCCGAGACGCTCAATGGCTACTGGTCGGCCAACGCCACCATCGGCCTCACGGCGGCGACCGATTATGAGTGGGGCGTAATGCTCCGTCGCGTCGCAGGCGCCGGAACGGTGACCCCGTTCGGAAGCTCGACGGGGAAACAGCCGTGAAGCGCTGGGGCATCTTCGCCGGCGGCGTCCTGAAAGCGACCGTTCTCCATCCGACCGAGCCTACCGGCGACGACGTCGGCCTCGAACTTGCCGGGTGCACCGTCGCCGAACTGGCCCGCGTTCCCGACCCGCGTTTCGAGACCGCATCGGCGTCGACTGGCGCGATCATCGCCGATGCCAATCGCGCTGCCGAAGCCTTCGCCGCGCAGATCGACGCGATATTCGAGGCGCGCGCGCTGGCGCTCGCCGTCCCTGAAATGAAGCAGCGGATGCACCGGCGGAAGGAAGCCGAAGCCCGCGCCCTGCTCACCGACCCCGAAGCCGATACGCCCATGCTCACCGCCGAGGCGGCTCAGACCGGTCAGACGGTTGCCGCGCTGTCCGACGCCGTACTCGCCAAGGTCGCGGCCGCAATCGCGGTCGACGCCGATCGCGAGGCCTCCCGGCGTGGCGCGAAGTTCGCTGTGCGCGAGGCTGCCACCCCTGCCGCGATGCAGACCATCACCAACGAATTTAGAGACGAGGTGTCGCTATGGACCTGAGGACGCTTGCCACTCCATCGACGGCGGCACGGGCGACGCTCCGGCTGATCGGGCAAGGTCCGGCGCCAGCCTATGCGGGCTATGAAGTTCCGCTCGACGACATCGACATCAGGATTTCGGCCGCTCTCTCGCTCAGCGGCTACGCCACCAAACTGACTTGGCCCGAGCTGGCCGCAGTGACCGGCACGCCGGGGGCCTTCGCCATCATCCCGCTCCACGCCGGGACGCACGTCGACCCGGTCACCGGGGCGACGGTACAGAACACCGGCGTCTATAAGTGGAGCGTCTCGCCCGCCGGCTGGGAGCGCAAGTTCGACACGCAGGCGCTCGCGGCGCAGCAGGTGCTACTCGATCCGGGTTTCGTGCTCGTGTCGGGCGACCTCGCGCTGGGCGGAGCTTCGAAGATCGGCACGGTGTCGACGAATATCGCTGCCATTACTGGCGTTCATGGCGCTCTCGCTGCGATAAATGCGCTGGTCCCTGCGTTGACCGCTATCGGCACCGTCTCGACCAACATCGGAGCCGTAAACAACGTCTCGACCAACATCGCCGCGGTCAACAATGTGTCGACCAATATGGCGGCGATCCTCGCGGCGCCGACTGTGCTGGCGGATATACAGGCAGCGGTAACCACCGCGAGCACGCTGCTGGGGGCGCTGTTCACGACCAGCTATACGGGGCCGTACAGCCAAGGCGACCGCGTAGCAGCGCTGACCAGCAACGGCGCCTCGATCAAGACCGGCCTGAGCATCAGCGGTGGCGGCAACATCAACAACCTGTTCAACGGGTCGACCACGAACGACAACACCGGCGGCGTCGTGCTGACGGGGCTCGCCCTCACCGCCGCGCAAATCGTCGAGGTCATTTTCCCGAAAGGCGTCTGGCAGCTTTGCGACGAGTTTCAGATCCTGAATAGCGGCACGCAAAGCTATGGCACCGGCATCCTCTATGGCTTGAAACCGGACGGGACATGGGCCGCGGTCAGCGCCGACGCCGCCAACGGCGGCGCGACGACGGTTACCCGTGCCGCGACTGCGACCGAAAAGACCGGCTATGGCGGGTTCCGTCTCGTGGGCACCGGCGGCACCGCTGGCTCTGGCCGGATGCTTGAGATGAAGCTCAAGCTCTGCCCCGGCACGCTCAATGGCACCGTGCCCGTCCCCCCGTCGACCGATCAGGACAAGGTCTTGACGCAAGGCAGTGGCATTCAGGGCGACATGGTCTGGGCGAAGCCGCTCGGCTATCTCGAAACGCGCGTGCAGGGCAAAGGCCTGCTGCGCTCCTTCCCGTTCGATCAGAACGACGACGAAGGCGCGGTTTACGATCGCGCCGGCAGCGGCACGTCAATCGACCTCGCGGCCATGGTGACGGCTTGGGGCGGCAAGATCAGCCGCGTCCGCGAGGGCCGCCTGCTCGAAAAGGCGCTTTTCCAGACCGCATCGCTGACAAACATCCGCACCGCGGTCATGGTGCTTATCCCCGACTATGAGGACGGGTCGAGCACCTACATGGCGAGCACCGCCAATAACGGCGGGCAGATCAATCTGAGCTACGCGACTGGCGGTCGCTTCGCTTCGACGTCGATCGTTCACGCTGGCCATGGCGGCATCGAAGTGCAGCCCGTCCATCACACGAGCGGCCAGTTCGCGCGCAAGCTGGGTCGCGGCGGCCCGATGATGATCTTCTACGAGGCTGCGGCGCAGTTCACGCAGAAGTTCGCGGTCGGCGGACTAGTCGACGTGACCGACCCAGTCGGCCGCGTCGTGCGGATGAAGATCGCCTATCTCGATCTCTACACGGGGCAGCTCGACGCCACCGACAAGACTTTCATCCGGCGCGGTCTACGGCGCACCATGGCGCTGCGCGGCATCTTCTTCGACTATCGCGACTGCCCGACCCAAGTCGTCTGCCGCTTGCTCAACGGCCAGTCGAACGGCAACGGCGACGCCTTCATCGCGGAGATGGCAGCGGGCGACCAGCTGCGCACCTGGACGCCCTACTGCGACATCATGACCGGCATCGCCGATAGCAACGGAACGCCGCTGTGGTCTTTTGCGACGCCGAGCCAGTTCCGCCTCGGTTTTAATCACCGGCTGGTGCTCACCGATCGCATGGGGCCGGAGGTCGGCATGGTCTTCGCCCACGAAGAGGCGGCCAACGTCCGCAAGCTACGGCTCGCGATCAACAAATTCTGCGTGTCCTCGACCGCCCTTGAGGGTCACTGGAAATGGACCAACAGCCCGGCATCCGGCCTCTATTGGCTGGGCATGTCGAACTGGTGGGCGATGGAGCAGCATTATCTAGCGCGCGGCATCGGGCCGAAGCTCATCGGGCAGGACTGGAACCAGTGGCAGAACGACGCGATCACCTCGGGGTTCGCGGCCGCCTATGAGGCCAATATCGGCGCCAACTGGACCAAGACCAAGGAGCAAACCGGATATTCAAGCGGCGGGCTGCGCATGACGATAGCCCAGCCGGGAGACCCCGATAATAACTACCCCTATTTCAGCACGATCGACACGGCGATCACCAACTTCGATAACGCCAATGACGACGTGACGAAGATTTCTGTCGCGGGCCTCAGCTATCGCGAGATTTCGCCGAACAAGCGCGTCCATTTCACCGCTGACAGCTACGTCCTGTATGGCCGCCGCTGCGATGCTGCGAACCCGTCGATATGATCGCCGCCGAGTTTGTCTTTCGCACGATGCAGCTCGCGAACTTGCTCGCGGGCTGCATGACCGCCGCAATAGGCCTTCTGCTCGCCTATGACGCTTGGCAGGCCCGCCGGCGCCGCCATCCCGCAATGATGACGGTGCGCCTCGGCTGGCTGGGCGTGCTGCTGATCCTTGTCGGCGCGGTCCCGGTGCTCGCCTTCTATCCCCGCCTCGCCGAGGTCCGCCTGCTGTGGCTGACGCTTTCCGACGACAGCAGCGCGCACCTCAGCGCGCTCGGCGCCATGTTCTCAATGTTCGCGGCGCTCGGCGTGGCGACCTCGATAGGGAGCCGGAAACCCCGGCGCGTGGCGATTATGTGGATGATCCTTCTTGCAGGCGCCTTCGCGGCGACGGCGCTCCAAAATGTCGCTTAGTGCTGGCACCGCGAAAGCTGCCGTCGCTAGCGGTGGAACGGCCGCGGCGGCGGTCACCCTCATCCCTGCCGACTGGCCGGGGCTGATCGCAATCGCAATCGGCGTCATGGTCGGCACCGCGGCTGCATGGGCGTGGGAAGACCAAGAGGGCCGCCCGACGGGCTGGCGCTGGTTCCGCTGGCAAGTCGCCATGTGGGGCCTCGTCTACGTCAGCGTCCTTGGCCTGCAAGAGACCTTCGGCTGGTCGGTGCGCGCCTCGATCGCAATCGCCGCCGCTGCGGTCTTCCTCGGCCGCGAGGGCCTGTCGCGCATCCGGCGCCGCATCCTCGCGCGCATCGAGGACGAGAAGGAACTGCGCGGCGAAATCCGTCAGACTGCCCAGGTCGATCTCTCTCGCAAGCGCCTGCTCGGCGAATCCGACGAGCCCGAAGACCCGCGCAAATTCTAACGCTCCCGACGACAAGGAACGAACCCATGACCATCGACGATATGATCGACGGCATCCTCGAGCGCGAGGGCCGTTACGTGAACCACGCGAGCGACCCCGGGGGCGCGACCAATTGGGGCATCACGCAGCGCCTCGCGCGGGCGAACGGCTATCAGGGCGACATGCGGACGCTGCCCAAGGCGACCGCCCGGGAAATCTACCGGCGCGAGTATATCGAGAAGCCGGGCTTCCTGCCTATCGCCGAGATCGACCCGCTCGTTGCCGAGGAAGTCATCGACAGCGGCGTGAACGCGGGGCAGGCGCGCGCGGCGCTATGGTTTCAGCAAGCGCTCAACGTGCTCAACCGGCGCGGTGTCGATTATGCCGATATCGGCGAAGACGGGAAGATCGGGCGCCAGTCGATCGCAGCGTTCCAAGCCCTGCGCCGCAAGCGCGGCGAGCAAGGCGCGCGGCGCCTGATGCTCCGCGCGCTGAACGGCCTCCAGTTCGCTCACTATTTCAATCTGGCGAAGGGCGGCACGAAGTTCGAAGACTTCATGGTCGGATGGATCGACAGCCGCATCGGTGCGATCGGATGAACATCCTCGAATATCTCGATCGCGTGGGCCAGCGCCGCCTTGAGCGCGCCAAGGGCCGAACCCCGATGCTGCCGCGCGACTTTCAGGGCTGGCTCGGCCTCGGGCTGTTCGTGCAGTCGTCGATGCTGTTCGGCCTCATCGCCGCCACCCCCGACCTTCGCGAGAGCCAAGGTTTCCTGACCCTCGCGTCGGCCGTCATCGTGACGGGCTGGATCGGCGGCGCCGCGGCGTTCGCCTATGCCGCCGGGAAACGCGACGCTGAGCAGCAAGAGCAGACGCGACAGGCCCTTGCCAGCACCGGCGACGCCATTGCTCTTGCCGGGGCCGCGCTGGCCACCACGGGCGCCGGCCAAGCGGAGGCTGATGCCGCTCGACAGGTTGCCGATGCGGCCGACGCAGACGCGGCGGCGATCGAGGGCGGGCGCTGATATGGCCCCGCCGTTAATCCCTGTCGGCCGGTCAGGGCGGGGTGGTTGGAGGTGAGCGTACTATGAAGAGCTATGCCGTACGCTCCCAAACCAAACTGCTCTTTAGCTTGAAGTATAGCTCAGTTCGGACCTGCTCAAAGTCGGGGTGGTCCTTGCCTAGTCCTTGTGCGACGAGTGACTTGCACAACGCGATGTGCGCGTGAGCTGGATGCTTGTTCCCCTCCTGATCACATTCGCATTCGTCCACTACGCTAAAGGCGCGGTCGGAATCTCGGGATATTGAGCGGATCGTTCCTGCAGGCAGTCCGCAGAGCGCGTATAGGCTTTGACCCGGGATGCTATCCAACCTGGCGGCAAGGTCGTTGATTGCAATGCCGGGCGGGTCCAACCTCCAAACGGAGAGCTGGCCGGTCAGCAGGTGTTCTTTTGGGATGATTGAACTGCGAATATTTCCAGTGGCCGCCTTAGCGCTTCGAGGATCAAAGGCGCCTCGAACGATCACCTCATCGTCCGTTATGATCCCCAGTGAATCCTGATCTTGTTGCACTGTTTCGCGTGGGCAGCCCCCGCTGCAGCCTGTCACGATACAGAGCTTCGCACTTCATCAATCGCAAGAAATCCCGCTACTATGGCGGCGTCTCGCAAAGGTATTTCGCAAGGGAAATTGCCCGTCCTTGGATACATTGTACCGATCGCACGACCGTTGCCATGAAAGGTCAACGCAAGCATCCTATCGTCGGCTTCCCAACGTAAGGACACAGAACCGTCTTCGTCGACTTCCATCTCAGGGCTTCGTGCGTTACCCAAATAAGGAGCAATTGCGCGCAGGTCGCTCTTAACGTACTCGGATGGAGCAAGGGAGGAATCTCCGTTCCATCCATCTCGGAGGCACTCCAAGTCGCTTATCGCGGACATGGCATTTCTGAGAGTGACTGGCGGAGGTCCTGAAGCCCAAGCTACTCGCCATTGTCCGCCACGTGTCATGTGACCAGTCGCGCTTTCATCAACGAGTTCCAAATGCTGAACATTTGGCCCGCAGTAGATGAAATTGGTAATCTGATCGTTACCGCCGTCGGGTTCATGGCCAACCGGGGCGGCAACAGCGGTAGCAGAAGAAATGAGAGAAGCCGCAATCAAGGGAATGCGAAGCCTCTTCGGACGCAAATAAACAGTTGAGGCATTCGTCGCAGAATTGGAATGGGGCACCAATGTCTCGGGCTGAACGATGCGCGCGCCGGCAGGTCCTACCCCGCTAGACGAAGGTATGGACCGATGAACCGCGGAATCAGGAAGCGACATAGCCATATCCGCCTGAGATAATCTTTTTCACCTCACCCGCAATGGCATTCGTAATAGCAAGTGCCTTGCCTTTCTCGAATTCCTGAGCAGAAGCGAGGGTGTTGATGTCTACCAGTAACCCCACGCCGTGGATGAGCGGTCCCGGACGACTCGACGGTCCAGTCGGTGAATCCATATTTACCATCATAAATTGAAGCCGCTGGGTGCTCCATCGGCATAGCCGATTCATAGTCTGGTCCGTACCATCATCGTGTTTTCGCACATTGAGCTGCAACGAAAGATCGATGCCATCAGTGGGGACCGAGAGTCCTCCAACATGTTTTCCGAAAGCCTCAGCCGCGTCACGCTCTGTGTCATATGGCTCATGCAATTGCGCTACGATTGCTAACCTTAAAGCCGGTTGAAAATCCAGCATAGACTCGGCATGAGCCAAAAGAACTGCAACAGCAGTGTCCACATCGGGTATCAGTGGGGTGGAACCCGAGGTCATCGCTTCATCATTGGGCGATATCACAAGGTCGTATCGCCCTTGGGTCGCGCTAACCATGAAGTTGTAATTGCCGACCATTCCTAGGGCCGTAGACTGCTCCTGCTCCGTCCCCGGGCCGACTCTCTGAAAATTCTCAGGGCTTGTGCCAAACAGCTTGAACCACGGTTGAAGCGCGTCCGGTTGGCCGAGTCTGGGCGTAAAAAATATTACAAACTGTAGCGTTTGTGCAGACCACGCCATTCGGGCTCCCCTTGATTCGCTTGGTTCTTACATCGTCAATTAAAGCTAGGCTATCCCCACCCTCGGCCTATCACATCCAGCGTAGGGGCGGTGGAGACATTCGGTCGAGGCGTAGCCCACCCCCGAACCCGATCGGGGGGCCTTAGTCGGGGCGCAGCTTGCGTATGTCGTGGAGCTGCTGGATGTAGCTATTGCGCAGGCGTCGCTGCCCCGGTCTGATCTTAATCAGACGGCTCCCGGCAGCAAGCAACAGGGCGACTGGCGGGCGCAAGCTTCGCAAGAGGCCCGACGCCGCGCCCTGAGGCTCCCGCTTCCTACGACGGACGCCGACCAGCCGGGACGTATTTCCGATATAATCGGAAGTATCACAAGCGGAACAAGAACCAGATTCAGGATAGCTCAAAGCCCTCGTGACAGCCATGCCTCGGCTGTGTCGTCGTCCCACATCGGCAAAAACACTGCGCCCCGATTGCACCAGAAGCGGTTCCACCCCTGACAGCCCTCGGTCATCCGGCACCGGGTGCGCTTGTTGAAGAGCCGGAAGTCGGGCGACGTGCGCTCGATCAGCGCGGGAATGTCTAGCACGCGGCTCGCGTCGCAATGGGTGCAGAAGCTCTTGGCCTTGATGCCGATCCGGAGCATCGCGGAGAGCGTCAGGTCTCTGTTGATGTCGTAGGCCACCGCGAGACGGTATCGGCGTTCCCGATCCGTTCGCAACGATTCGTTGGCAGGGGCGTCTGTTGATCGAGGGCGTCGCCGCTGACGCGTAGGGCGTTGCTCGAAGCCGATCAGGAGAAGATGCATGGTCGTTGTGAAATTCCGGGGGCTGGAGTTATGGGACGTTGACGACGTGCCTACTGATGTGCGCGACGAAGCGACCGCCGCCGCGCTCGCGGTTCTGGATGCCCAGGCGGTGTCGCCCATCGAGGCGCGCTTCGCTCAATTCAACCTTGAGGCAATGGATGATCGCGGGCAGCTCGACGACGGCGCGGACCTCGCTGCCGGCGGCGTTGACGAAACTCATCTGAAAGCGGGTCGGCGGGCGCAAGCCGCTGCGGCGGAGGTCATCCAGAGGTTAGCACCCAATCGCGCGGCGCCCTATCTCATCATCGGTGTCGAACAATGGGCACTCGACCAGTACGAAGCCTTCGGTGCGGATCCCACGAAGTTGCCCTGATCGTTGCGCACTCACGCGTTGGCCGCATTGCGTCATCCATATGCCCTGCGACGGCAAATCAGCGAATGTCCGAAATGGGGTGGAAAGCGGACGGTGCCCAAATCCTCCCTGTCGCGAAGCGATGGGGAGGTGGCAGCGGCGTCAGCCGCTGACGGAGGGGCGATGACGCAACCTTTCGGCCCCTCCACCACTTGCTTCGCAAGCGGTCCCCCTCCCCATGGCTTCGCCACAGGGAGGATCTTTACGTCCGCAATCGGTCGTTTGCTGCCATTAGTCCGGTGCGAAGAGCTAGCCTGCAAGACGGCGCCGTTGATGCGGTTGCTTGTTCGATGCGAACGGATCAGGCGCAAGGTTGGGACTTCGCCTGACCCGCTCGCAGCCCAGCTGTGTTTTTGGGGTCCCCAGCCGGGCCGGCGGGGTGAGGTCCGCCGGTATCTTCAATACAGAGTCAGGCGCGGGCCTGCTAGCTTCTCATTGAGTCGGGAGGCGCGGCCTTCATGGCCACCGACCATCCCCAATTATTCAGCGTCGCGTTTTCCGTACGTCGATGACCGGGCTGCACGAGCCTGAGCGCCCTCAGCTCGTCATCGATCTCTGTCCACGGCAGTGAATTACCCGATGCCAGCAGTTCAATCAGTCTGGCTTTCTGCGGAGCGCTAAGCGCGTCCAGTGTTTCGTCAGGATCGAACATTAGAGGTGTCCTCGAGAGAATCGTCGCGGTGCCAATTTCTGAGGGCGATAATGTGTCGGAAGATGTTGCAGCGCAACACAGGCGCTACGTGTCGAAAAGCTGATCGTCGGTTTACTGCCTCACCTCAACCGCATCGCCAAAGCGTAACCGGCCGACGCGCTCTCGCGCGTGGTTGGTAATCTCAACATAATGGCTGAGCGTCACGTAGCCATGTCGAGCGGTTTCCGAAGCACATGCGCAGGCGATATCGGAAGCGTGAGCGAAGGCCTCTCCGCGTCCGCTAAGCTCGATACCTTGTTCATCGATCGATGGCTCATCGTCAAAGAGATTGAAATAGAACAGAGGTATGGATTCTCCGCAGCGTTCGACCGCTCAACCCCAGCCGACGTCAAGATGTTCCATGACGCACGGACTTTGCCACATGCGCCGGACGTGTTAGCCTAACTCCCCGGCCGCTTTCTCATCTCATGCGAGTAACGGCGAATATAGATTGCAATTTGGAACGGATTTTTGGTGCAGAAATGCCTAGTTTCTGGTTAACAAAATCTTAAATTGCCGTTACAACGCTCATGTTACCCATTGTTACTTTCTGCCTGCCAGCCGCCGAGTCAAAGTTGTTTCGTGGCGGACCCTCCGAATCCCCGCCATGCGAGACTTTGCTCTCGACGAGTTATGTGGTTGGAATGCTGATGGGTGCAGATGGTCCCTTCGCCCGTCACACGGTAATCCAAGCGCATATTAGTGCTTCGCCGGATCGGAATTGGCCCCACCCGATTTCGGTCCGGCAAGCCGCCTCGCAAACCGTCTGCCCTTGTGCAGCGCCTCCGCCTTCCAGACCTAAATAAATTTGGGGCCTCTTAAACGGTCCACGGCGCACTTTGCGACTCACTCACGGCGATGCTAGGCACTTCTCGCGACCCTATGGAGAGCTTTTCTCCATCTCAACTGCGACGGCTCATTGCGGGCCGTCGCCTTTGAACCACTAAGGAGGCCCTATGACGACCGATGCGCACGAAAACACGGGCACCGACCGTAAGGCGTGGAAGGCGCCTGAGGTTCGCGAAGTTAGTCCGGCGAAGCGCACGCGCGGTGGTAGCAGCTTCGTGAACGATCAGGAGGACGCCTGGTACACGGTATCCTGATACTCCGGTTGGGGGAGCATTGCATAGCTATCCCTGCCGGTTCTTGACGCCGATCCGGTTTCCGATACACCCGCGCCCAACTTCCACCTGTCACAGCGACCCGGGGCAGGTGCAGGGGCCAGCATGAAAATGCCGATAAGGCCACGATCCGGGGGGACCGTGGCCTTATTGCTACGCGGAACTAAATGCTCGCTGGTATGCGGTGGCCGGGAGGAGGCTACCGCTATCTATCGGCAGGCCCGGCCGAACCTTCTTTCAGGGTCAAGGCCCTTGGTCTCGATGCGGTATTCGGGCCTGCCGCTCCCAAGGGAGCTAGGGCGCTAGAGCAGAACTTTCGACGCTAGCAGGCGTGACAAACTCGGGATCGAAGGGAGTGCTTCGCTTCCACATCGCCAGCATCATGACAGCCAGCTTGCGGGCCACGGCGACGTTTGCCTTTCCTGCTCCTCGACGTTCGCGCACTTTGAGACCCCATGTTTTCAGCCGGGTATCTTTTGACCTTTTCCCAAGGTGCGTTTTCGCTGCGCTGGTGAGATGGCTCCGGGTCATGTTGTTACCCGTCTTGCTGATGCGAAGTCGCGCGATGGTTGCGCCTGATTGGCGGATGCGCGGGACCAGCCCCAGATATGGGCCAACGTCTTCGTTACGGTCGAAGCGAAAGGGGTCATCGATCGCGCTATAGAAAGAGAGGGCGGTCAGCGGGCCGACGCCCGGGATTTCCATGAAGAGGCGGCATACCGGATTTGCATTCGCCATTGCCGTCAGTTTTTTGCTCAGGCCCTCAAGATGCAGGCGCATCGCCTCGCAAATACGCAGCATCGGCTCCGCTTCCTCTCGCAGGTCTATCTTCTCCTCTTTCTTCACCCGAGCGATCTCGGCGCTGACATTGCGCCGGAGCATCTTGGCTGTCGCACTGTGGCCTAGCTTTCCCCCGTAAAGTTGGAGAAGGCCTCTCAGGCCGGCCTCCCCGGAGACACGCATTCGAACAAAGTTCTGGCGCATCGCTAGGAGCGAGCGGACACGCTGGCATTCGCTGCTTTTGACCAGAACCTCTGAGATTGTGCCTCGCCCTGTTCGTGCGACCTCGGCGATGCCGCGCGCGTCATTTCGATCCGTCTTATTCTGGCGCATCCCTAGGTACGTGCTGAGCTGCCGCGTCTCGAAGACCGCTACATCGTAATTCAGGTTCTCAAGGCCCCGCGCAAGGCGTGTGCTGGTGCTGCCTGCCTCCATCGCCACCACCGCAATATTGCCGCGGCGCATTGATCGTAGGAGCGTGTCGAGTGCGGAGGTCGAAGTAGGTAAAACCTCTTCCCGAACCCGAACGCCTTCCGCGTTGACGATGCACACCACCATTTCGCGCTCGCCGACATCGAGCCCGACCCATAGCTTCTTGCTCACTAACGCCTCCTTTTGGGAACGGCTGTCGGCTGCTCGATCGATATTGGAAGAATGTCGGGTGCGGCGCCAAACCACATCCAAGGTCGCGGCCTTATTCGAGCTTACGGTGTCCGAACCCGCATCGGCATATGCAGCACCAGGTTGAACCTTTCGTGACACTTTCCTGTCATCTGGGTGCGCGCTTAGACATTTGCGGCACTAAGCTTTGTCCCACAGCGCGGCGTCGAGCATCGCAGCATAGATCGCTTTTGCATCCTCCGGGCCTACGTCAACGACGCGATCATACGCCGTCGCTCGCCCGACTTCGGCCATTGAATCGGTGGCGTCGCGGCTCCCAATCAGCACCTCTCGAACCTCCGGCACGTAGTCCTGCCAGAGCGGCTTGCCGTCCATGGTTGCGTTCTCGGGGTTGCCTGCATGGCGACAGAGAGCGCGTGCTGCGGCTTCTATGATCGGGGACATGGCAAACTCCTGCCGAAGGCCGCGCAACATTACGCCCGATCGCATTCTCGCTCCAGCGGAACTGCACCCATTTTGAGAGGAGCTTGCTTAGGCCCCGCTGTCGCTCAGCATGGCAACAGACCAGCCATCGTTATTCAGCTCGGTGGTGGCGGAGCCTCGTTCGGGCCTGCGAATATGCACGAGACCCAGCCCACCAAGTTCGTCGTCGCCATGTTGCCATGGCAGGCCGCGCCGACGTCCGAACAGCGCGGCAAGTCGCTGCTTCTGATCCGAGGACAGCATGGCCGAAATTTCTTGCGCGTTTATCATTGCTTACGGCCTATCATGTTGCCGCGACATGGGAACCAACAATTATCGGGCGCGTATGACCGACGCGCCTCCCCCTATGGGCGTGCAGTGGAGCCGGATCGCCTGGAATGATCCGGCTCCCTTCGCATCTGACAACGGTAAAAATGTCGTGTGGGCGGCGGTAGAGGTCGCCACCGCACCGCCGCCCTTCCGCGACTCAAGGTTTGGCAACACACGGCCACGGCACGGGTAACGTCGCACAAGTTATGCAGAAGCGCAAATTTCGAAGCCCACGCATCCTTTTCGGTCGGCGAGCGCTTCCACGCTGGGCCCGTCTGGCATTCCGCACCCCCACCCCTCGATTCCGGGCGGGCCTTCCTCAAAAGTTGCCATTGCTGTGCGGCAATTTCTTAAGCCGCCTACGGCGCCGATTGACTTGCCCCCAAGGCCGTCGCTTAACCGGCAGGCAGGGATCGCGTGTCTGCGATTCGGGGGAGACTAAATATGAAAGTAGCGTTCGCTTTTGGCGTGGCCGCCGTTCTGGCATCCGCGCCCGCTTTTGCGCAGTCGTCATCGCAGGAAATGCCTGCGACTGTCGCTGTTCCGATGCCCGTGGAAGCACCCGCAGTCACTCCGCCGCCAGTGGTGCGCACGCTGCCCGCCGGCACGGTGGTCAACCTGACGCCGCTCCAAGAAATCACGAGCAAGAAGATCGAGGAAGGCGAGAAATATCGCTTTCAAGTCGTGAACGATGTCGTGGAACGCGGCGAGGTCGTGATCCCGCGCGGTTCGACCGCCATCGGTCTAATCACGTGGAAGACCGGGCGGGCGATCGGCGGCAAGTCAGGCAAGTTCGACGTCGAGTTTCAGTCCGTGGCTGTCAATGGTCGCGATGTCCCGCTGATGGGCACGCATCGCCAAGAGGGCCGCGGAAACACCGTGGGCGCTCTTTTAGGCTCGATCATCATCAGTGGTCGTTCGGCGGTCATGTTGCCGGGCCAGTTGGTAAACGCCGTGACAAGAGAACCTTTCACCTACTAGTTGGCTGCGCGGGTCGTTGATCGCGACCCGCGCTCGCATCTCGGACGCGACGCGGTTCAGAAAGGCTCTGCCCGTGCTGTCACCGAAACTTGAGGAACTTATCGCTTTCCAACTGGTCGCGGAGAGCGGGAGCTATGCGACCGCAGCTCGGATCGTCGGCAAAGATCCAAGCGTCGTTTCCAGACGCATAGCTGGCCTGGAAAAGACCCTCGGCGCCAAGCTTCTGGAGCGAACATCGCGATCGGTTATCCTGACACCGACCGGCGCTCGATACCTTGAGCGCATTACAGTAATTTTGGCCGACCTCGCGGAAGCCAACCGAGAGGCCGCCGCGCAGGCGCGCGATTAGGGCGCGGAGAAGGTTATAGGGCTGGCTGCCATTTTGATAGCCGGCGATGGTGTAGATGCGGATTGCCGAAGAAGGAGAGCGGCAGACAAATGCCCGCCGCTCCTTATGTTATGCCGCCTTGGCGATTTCGCGATCTGATCGCATCGCTTCCGTGATTGCTGTTTTCAAAGCTGCCGCTCGGTCCTCGCTACCTTGCAGATCGCGAATGATATTCCGAAACCCGTCAGAATCGACCCGGCGCAAAGCCTGCACCAGCTCATCGGGATCGAAGTCGCTCGGAGGTTCAGCGAACATGGAAACCAGCGCATTGAACACCGAAGAACCTTGGGCCAGCGCAACGCCTTCAAAGGCCTCCGACAAAGTTGTGAGCGCGGCGGAGACGATGGGTTCATCATGCCGCCGCAGCGCGGCCGCGATTGACGATGTGAACGTGATCTCTCCTGGCAGCCGAGATGCCGCCGACATGTTGCGCGAAACGCGAAGTCCAGCTTCCGTCACCAGACGTTGAATTTCGAGCGCATCCTCGTCTGCTGCTGCGAGAGCAGCGTAGAAGTCATCGAGGCGGTTCATCGATTTCCGCGCTCGGTTGGCAAGGATGAACATGCGGGCTTCATCTTCGGGTGTTTCATACGAGAAGAGGCAACAGGGGAGGTGTGGAAGATCCCCACGACGTATCGCTGCGGCCCAGCGGTGCTGGCCGTCAATAATGACCCTCGTACCGTCGGGCCGGCGCGACACGATCATGGGAGCAAACAGACGCCAGTCGAAGTTGGCTGCAATGCTTCCGATGAGGCGGCGGGACGCGGCATTTTCGATCGAACGTTGATATGTCGGATCGACGCTGAGACTTTCGGCACTTACCCATTCGATGGAAGGCGGGGAGCCAGTTGGGTCCCGGTAAGACGACTTTTTCGCGGCTGACCCATTCTTGCTTTGTCCGGCTTTGCTCGTCGTTCCGAACTGGGCAGATTTACCCGGCCCGATTGCGGTGACCGCTCTCTCGTCTGCGGCTGCAAAGCCTGCAACTAAGTCCGGCACTTCCTCCGGCGTGCGACACCAAAGGTCGCCGCGGTGCTCTATCACGACATGCCCGAGGTGAACGCGTGCAGCGCCCACGCGCGTCTTGATGAGGAACGTGCCGTTCGGGCTCCGCTCGCCGCAGAGGGCTTCCCGCACCCATTCGGGCATAGGCTTTCCGTCATTCGACCAGTGGCGCAGTGTCTCGGGAATATCGATCTGAGTGTGCATGTTCATTACCGTTCTCCTCATGCCTCGTGCGGATTTCGCGCACGGCAGAGGCAGGGTGCATGCCAAAATGAATTTGAGGGAATCGACCAGACTTGCCTACGCACCGCTTCAACCACAGGTGCCGGAGAGGTCCACAGAAAAGGGCGGCGCCGGGATGACCAGCGCCGCCCTTTTTCGTTTCAGCGCTGTCAGGGGCGCTGGTCGGTCCTGTCGCGACCGAGGACCTGTCGCGCAAGATCGGCGGTCATCACAGCCACCCACGCCAGCGTCCCGGCAGCCGCGACGACGATAGCGGTCAGGAGGCTTTCACTGGTCCCGCGCGGGGCGCTCATGGGCGCCCTGCCTTCGCGAGGGGCTGGATGCTCTCGATAGCGATCCGCAGCAGCTCGATTGCCTTCATCGGGTCACGTCCCGCTAGCCTCAGTGCCTCGTCAGCAAGGCGCGGCTCTTTGCAGCGCCGGTCGCCAAGCTTCTGGACCTCGCCTCGTTCAAACTGCGCGCGCCAGCGGTGCATATAGGTCTCGGCGCGCCTGGCAGTGCGCTTGCTGGTCTCGCGCCCTCGCCTGAGGTCCCCGACGAAGCGCGGGTCACGAAGGGCGAGCCGTCCGAAGACAGTCTGAGGCATCCCCGATTCGACCAAAAAGCCCTCGACACGGGCGAGCAGGGGCGCGCTCATACACCGCCCCCGACGTTGTGACCGCCATCAAGCGCGCATAGGTCGAAGTCAGCGATCGGGCAGCCCGCCCCGTGGAACGCCATGCCGTGCATGACAAAGACTGGGATGCCGGTGTTGAAGTCGTCCTCGTCGTCCATCCCCCCGGGGTCGGAAAAAGGACAACCGGGGCCGACGTCCGTACTGCCGATGGCGAGCCCGGTGGACAGTTCGTCTTCGCTACGCTCGCCTTCGAGGTCGGGGTCGCCGTCCATGACGTCCAGACGGTCGATGATTTGTTGAGCGAGCCTTTCCAGCCGCGCGCGGGGAAGCGACGGGATGATGGCAAGGGCGATGTCGGCGGGGAGCCTGTCGGCCCCGCGATACCAGAGCGCGCTCACTTGCCGAGCCTTTCGAGCGCGTTCATCACGTCCAGATTGAGACCACCGCCGCCCTTGGCGAGTTTCATCAGGCCCCGGATCGCGGGATGGCCATGCACCCCGAACGCCGCCAGCCGCTCGAATTGTTCGGCGGGCATGATGTGGAGCATGGCGAGCAGCAGCCACCGCTCGGGCGTCATAGGCGAAATGGCCTTGGCGACCTGCTCGGCCTCGCGGACGGTCGGATAGGCGAACGAAAAGCGATGGCCCTGTGCATCCCTGAGGGCGAGCTTTGCGGCCCGCCCCTCCTTGTTCTGCGGCTGGCTGACTTGGCGACGAGCTGCGCTCGGCAGCTTAACGACGGCGCCGCTCACTTACCCTGCTCCCGCATGGCGCGCAGCGAGCGGATTGCCGACAGGATCAGGCGAACATTCCAATCCCAGCGGCCTTCGTCGAGCAGGAACCAGTCAATGTCCATAATCTCGATGGCGTTGCCCGCCTCGCGATCGGTTTCGATATGGCAGAGCGCCATCCAAAGCTGAATTTCGACGCCGAGCGGGGTCGTGGCGACGGCTGCTAGGACTTCGGCTTCGGCGGCGTCGATGATGGCCGTCTGCGCGGCTTCCTCGGGCGTCTCGGCGGATTTGGGGCAGATCGAAACCGGTGCCGCCCCATAGAGCGCGCTGGCGACGGACCAGCGGCCAAATGCCGCAAGGATCGCCGCGTCGGTCTTGTTGGTCGGGGCGCTCATGCGTCCTTCCTTTTCGCCCAAAGCTGCGCGGGCGCAGCAGCGTCGATGAAGTCGCCGACGTAGTCCTTGAGATGGCCAAGACGGGTTTTAATCTCGAAGGCCATCGTGTCGACCCGCAGCACGTCGGGCCGGACTGCGGCTTCGGAAGTAGCGTCGAAGTCGTTCCTCTGAAGGTCGAGGATGAAGCCTTCCAGCGCTTCGACGAAGACGATCAGAGTGCCGACGTCGCCGTAGGCGTGTTCGATATTCAGCAGCTCGGGCTTCGTGGTTAAGGTTGTGGCGCTTTCGGGCGCAGGGGTGCTATCACCGCTCATAGTCGTTTCCCTCTGAAGCAGGGTTTCGATCAGCGCCGGGGGAAGGACGGCAATCCGACCCCCGGCGCGCCTCGGCTTCTGGCCTTGGTGATATATGGTTTATCAGTCGGTAACCATTGCGTCAATCCACTATCTGATATACCGCTTATCAGCATGAACCCGAAACAATCCCGGATGGCCCGCGCTGGCTTGGGCTGGCGTGCCTCAGACCTCGCCGCCGCCGCTGGCGTAGGAACGGCCACCGTCGCCCGCTTCGAGCTTGGCGAAACCGTCGCCGAGAAGTCGATCGCTGCAATGAGGGGCGCACTCGAAACGGCGGGCGCTGAATTTATCGACCAGAACGGTCGGACAGGGGCCACGGTCGCGGACTGACGTGTTGCATCCTTGTTGCACGGACTCGCGGACAACGAGCGGGAACGGACGGGAAACAGCCGGAAAAGCGGTGAAACATGGTGGCACAATTTGCGGCACACAGAAACGCCAAAATGCCGCTAAGTTATTGAAATCATGGTGCACCCGGCGGGATTCGAACCCACGGCCCCCAGATTAGGAATCTGATGCTCTATCCTGCTGAGCTACGGGTGCGCCGCCGTCCGTGTAGCGGCGCGGGCCGCGCAGCGTCAATCGGCCCTTATGAAATCAAAGGCCTTCAATTCGTCGCCTCGGGCGGCACGAAGGGCACCAGCAGCGGCATCGCCGCGATGCCGTCGTCGCGCAGCGCCTGCGCCTCTTCGGGCGAGGTCTGGCCGTGGATTAGGTCGTCCTTCGCCCGGCCCTCGTGCATCGCGCGCGCCGCGTCGGCGAAATCGCGGCCGACCCAGCGCGACTGCGGCAGCATCTCGGCCTGCTGCGCGGCGATCCCCGCCATCACCTTGCGGACGAGTTCGGGGGATATTTCGGGCGCACTGTCCTTCGCTGCCGGGGCCGGGGCCGCGGTCGCGGCAAGCTGGTTCGACTTGGCGCCGACGCGCGGCGCCATCACCGCTTTCCTTACCTCGCTGTCACCGCACACCGGGCAGCCGATCAGCCCACGCGCCTGCTGGTCCGCAAAGCCGGTGCTGCTGTTGAACCAGGCTTCGAACCGGTGATCGCCGGCGGCGCAACAAAGATCGAAAACGATCATGGCGGATCTCAGGCGGTGCCGAGCAACGGGTCGAGCCCGCCCTTGGCGTCGAGCGCCGCGAGGTCGTCGCTGCCGCCGATATGCTTGCCGTCGATGAAGATCTGCGGGACGGTGCGGCTGCCGCCGGCGCGCACGACCATCGCGTCGAAGCCGGCGCGGTCCATCGTCAGGTCGATTTCCTGATAATCGGCGCCCTTGCCGTCGAGCAGCGCCTTGGCGCGCGAGCAATAGGGGCAGAAGACTTTCGTAAACACTTCGATTTTGGGCATGCGCCTATCCTGTCATGATCCGGTCCCCGATATCGGAATCCAACGTGGCAACGTCAAATATGTTTCTCGTCATCAGCGCCTCGGGAACAACGCGCGCCCAGCTGAGCGCCGAAACGCGCGCCGCGCCGCTACGCCGCAGCGCTTTGGCCGCCGCGCGCAGCGTCGCCCCGCTGGCATGGACGTCGTCGACCAGGATCAGGTTGCGTCCGGCCGCCTTCGCCTTGGCATCCTCCGCCAGTACGAACGCCCCTGCGACGATCTTCTCGCGCTCGCGCCGGCTCTTGCCGCGCAGCGACGCGGTCGCCCTCGCACGCAGCAACAGATGATGGTCGTGCGGCGTGCCGGTCAGCCGCGTCAGTTCGTCGGCAACCAGCGCCGCCTGGTTGAAGCCGCGCGACCACAGTCGCCAGCGGTGGAGCGGCACGGGCACGAGCAAGGCATCGCCCTCGCCTGCCAAATTCGCCAGCGGCCGCGCCATCAACCGCGCCATCAGCCGCGCATGGCCGAGCCGCCGCCCATATTTGAGCCGCAGCGCGACCGTCCGCGCCGCCGGCCCATAGGCCACCGCCGCCGGCGCCCCATCGAACGGCGGCGGCGCTGCTAGGCACGCGCCGCATTGCATATCGCCGCCGGGCAGCGCGCGCGGCAGCGGGATCGAACAGCGCGCGCAGGCCGGGCCATCGAGGAAATCGAGCGATTGCCAGCAGGCGAGGCAGAATTGCCGGTCGCCGCCGACGATCACACCGCAGCCGGGGCAACGCGGCGGCAGCGCATAGTCGAGGATCGCGCGGCCCGCCTGTTTGAGGTTGCGGGCCAGCACATCGGCCGGTCCTGCCGCGGGTCCGCTTTCGACATCCTGCGCCGCTGCCCCCATGTCCGAACTTGTGAAGCATCGTGCAAGGCGGCACAAGCGCCGCATGCCGCAGCCCCCCGCCCCGCTCTTCTCC
>Ga0247823_10001246_pt1 | contig 21222 bp, 23 predicted proteins | sample 13C_PalmiticAcid_2_FD_192426 | JGI IMG/M metagenome (GOLD analysis project Ga0247823, IMG submission 192426) | Soil microbial communities from agricultural site in Penn Yan, New York, United States - 13C_PalmiticAcid_Day30 | ecosystem: Environmental > Terrestrial > Soil > Agricultural land... | reverse complement strand
ACCTCGAGGATGGCATGCAGGTGGAAGTGGTGTTCTACAACGACAAGGCAATCTCGGTGGAACTGCCGACCGTGGTGGTGCGCGAAATCATCTACACGGAACCGGCTGTCAAGGGCGATACCTCGTCCGGCAAGGTGCTGAAGACCGCCAAGATCTCGACCGGCTTTGAACTGCCGGTGCCGCTGTTCTGCAATATCGGCGACAAGATCGAAATCGACACGCGTACCGGCGAGTATCGTTCGCGCGCCTGATCTACGTCTGGTGAATCACGGCGGCTGCGTCTGCCGTGATTCACCGGGCCAAATGCCGGTCGCTGCCCGAGAGACACGCAGTACATCATCTCACGGGCCAACAAAAAGCCGCCTCACATTCGAGGCGGCTTTTTGTTGGGATGGCCGTCCACGACGATGATACGCTCAGGCGATCAGCTCATGCTCGCGCAGCAGGCGCAGGGCATTGCGGTAGTCCGTGGATGCCTCGAGCTTCTTCCAGGTGACCGGCTTGCTGGCGGCAAACAGCTTGCGGATACGACGCTGGGCCACCTTGTCGATCACCACCGGGAGTTCGCTGAGCAGCTTGTCGGCCTTGTCCGGGCTGTTGCAGATCAGCACCATGTCGCATCCCGCCGTCAGCGCGGCGTGCGCGGCATCGGTGACGCTGCCGGCCACGCTCGCACCTTCCATGCTCAGGTCGTCGCTGAAGATCACGCCATCGAAGGACAACAGTGAACGCAAGATGTCCTGCAGCCAGAAACGCGAGAAGCCGGCCGGGTTGGGATCGACCTTGGGATAGATGACGTGTGCCGGCATCACCGACGCCAGCGTCATGCCGAGCCAATCGTAGGGGCGCGCATCCTCGGCCAGGATCTCGTCGAGCGTGCGCTCGTCGATCGGCACCGCTACATGCGAATCTGCGGCGACAAACCCATGCCCCGGAAAATGCTTGCCGCAGTTGGCCATGCCGGCCAGCCGCAGGCCATGCATCAGGTGCGAGGCCAGCATGGTGGTCACACGCGGGTCACGCGAAAACGCCCGGTCGCCGATCACTGCACTGCCGCCGTAGTCGAGATCGAGCACCGGCGTGAAGCTGAGATCGATATCGCAGGTACGCAGCTCGGCCGCCAGAACATAACCACAGGCCACGGCTGCCTTGGTCGCCAGCAGCACATCGCGCTCCCACAATTCGCCAAGCTTGCGCATGGCGGGCAGATGTGTGAAACCATCGGTCTTGCAACGTTGTACGCGGCCGCCTTCGTGATCGATGCAGATCAGCACGTCGTCGCGCACGGCGCGAATGGCCCGCGTGAGCGCAGACAGCTGCGCGCGCGATTCGAAATTGCGCGCAAACAGGATCACGCCACCTGTGAGGGGATGCGAGATGCGGCGGATGTCATCCGTCTCGAGCTGGACGCCAGCGACGTCCAGCACGATCGGGCCGGGTTGCGGTTTACGGCTTTTGTTGCTGGTTCGAGTCATGCTTGCCCCGGATCGGAAGAAGTCGAAGAAGAATCTGGTGAATGCGGTGTGACACGCGCCACGTCCACTCCATCGGATGGATGTGCGGTACCCTGCGACGCGCCCTCTGGTATGCCCTGTTCGGCGACCACGAATGCGACCGCGTACTCACGCTCGTCGGTGAGCGTGACGTGGAAGGTGAGGCCGCGCGCCCGCGCCCATGCCTCCAGTTCGCCGTTGCAGCGGACCACCGGCTTGCCGGATGGATCGTTGAGTATCTGCACGGCGCGCCATGTCATGGGCCAGTGCATGCCGAGGCCGATGGCCTTGGAAAAAGCTTCCTTGGCCGCGAACCGGGTCGCCAGAAAGGCCAGTCCGCGGGCCGGCACGCGTGCGCGACGCGCATGGTAGACCGCCAGTTCCTGCGGGCCCAGCACCTTCTCTGCAAAACGCCCGCGCGTGCGTTCCATCACGCCCGTCACGCGGTCAATCTGCAGGATATCGGTGCCGATGCCGTAGATCATCAGGCTGGCCGCCCGGCAGCGGCCAGCGCGGACAGGCGCGCGGCCACCATGATAGCTTTCATCTCGCGCACCGCGTTCTGCCAGCCGGCGAACACGGCATGCGCGACGATGGCATGGCCGATATTGAGTTCATGGATACCCGTCAGAGCTGCGATAGGCTGCACATTGGTATAGTGCAGGCCGTGGCCGGCATTCACGCGCAAGCCCAGGCGCACGCCCTCGTCCACGGCATGGGCGATGCGCGCCAACTCGCTCGCTGTTTCCTCCACGGATTCTGCATCGGCATAACGGCCGGTGTGCAGCTCGACGACCGGCGCACCACACGCTTGCGCGGCCTGCAACTGTGCCGCATCGGGATCGATGAACAGCGATACGCGGATCCCGGCATCGGCGAGTTGGCGGCATGCAGCTTGCACACGCTCGAAATTGCCGGCCACGTCGAGTCCGCCCTCGGTGGTGACTTCCTGGCGGCGCTCCGGCACCAGGCACACATCCTGCGGACCGATGCGGCAGGCGATGTCGAGCATCTCCTGCGTCACTGCGCACTCGAGATTCATGCGTGTGCGCAGCAGCGGCCGTAGTGCGGCCACGTCGGCATCGCGGATATGGCGGCGGTCCTCGCGCAGATGCAGGGTAATCAGGTCCGCACCGGCCTCCTCGGCCTGCAGCGCGCCCTGCACGGGATCGGGATAGGTCGTGCCGCGCGCATTGCGCAACGTGGCGATATGGTCGATGTTGACCCCGAGGTCGATGACGCCGGGCGAAGCATGAAAAATCATAGATTGTGCAAGTCGATCAGGATCTGGCGCGTCTTCAGGACGGCGCCATTCAGATAATAATCCAACAGGAAGCGCATCAGCATACGACTCTGCGTGGCCGATACCGGTCGCGAGAAATCGTTGGCCGTCATATCGAGCAGGGTCTGCCCCTTGACCACCGGCCAGGCGGCGGGGGCATCCTGCCCCGCGAGCCGCACGCCCTGCTCCGGATCGTAGACATACTCGCCCTCGGGCTCGACCAGCGCGCGGTTGGCGCACCGGTCGAAGCGCACGGCATAGCCCGTCTCCTGCAGCAGCACACGCTCGAAGCTGCGCAGCGCAAATGCAGCACGATCACCCTGCCCCAGCCGCGCCAGTGTTTCAGTGTATTGCGCGAACAGCACGGGATGCGGATCCTCGCGCGCGCAAAACTTGATGAGCAATTCATTCAGGTAGAACCCACTGATCAAGGCTTCACCTGCCAACGGGAGCATGCCGCCCACCCATTCGGCCTTGGTCAGCGTGCGCAGTTCGGCGCGGCCGCTCCATGACAGCAACAGCGGCTGGAAGGTCTGGAGCACGCCGCGCAGGGCCGAGTGCGGACGTTTGGCGCCCTTTGCGACCAGCGCGAGCCGGCCATGATCGCGCGTGAGCACGTCGACGATCAGGCTGGTTTCGCGATACGGATAGGCGTGCAGCACGAAGCCCGGCTGATGCTGGATGCGCAACTCGCTGCGCGGGGGCGTCCGGCGACCGGCTTCCACTGCCGCGGTACCTTCCGTTGCAGCACCTTCGCTCAATTCATGCGCCGGTTCCTTCGCCGGTTCACTCATACCCGTAGGCGCGCAGTCCCGCTTCGTTGTCGGCCCAGCCGCTCTTCACCTTGATCCAGACTTCCAGGTAGACCTTGCTGTCGAACAGCTTTTCCATATCGAGCCGGGCTTCGGTGGAAATCTGCTTGAGGCGCGTGCCCTTGTTGCCGATGATCATGGCCTTGTGCGCATCGCGCTCGACCAGGATGGTGCAGAAGACACGTCGCAGATTGCCGGTGGTTTCGAATTTGTCGATGACCACGGTGCTGGTATAGGGCAGTTCGTCGCCAGTCCAGCGAAATACCTTTTCGCGCAGGATCTCGGAAGCCATGAAGCGCTCGCTGCGGTCCGTCATAGCATCCGCATCGTAGATCGGTTCGCCTTCCGGCAGGTAGGCGCGCACGATCCCCAGCAGGCGGGCGATATGATCGCGGCTCTTGGCCGACATCGGCACGGTCTCGCGGAACGGATACACGCCAGCGACCTTCTGCAGGAACGGAAACATGACGCGGTCACGCGTCTCGCCTTCGAGACGGTCAAGCTTGTTGACGATCAGCAGTACCGGCGTGTTTTTTGGCAGCAAGGCCAGCACTTTCTCGTCATCTGCACCGAAGCGCCCGGCCTCGATGACGAACAGCACCACATCGACAGAGGACAGCGTCGACGTCACCGCGCGGTTCAGCGAACGATTCAAAGCCGTTGCGTGCTGCGTCTGAAAGCCCGGGGTATCGACGAAGACGAACTGCGCGTCGTCCGTGGTCTGGATGCCGGTAATGCGGTGCCGCGTGGTCTGGGCCTTGCGCGAGGTGATGCTGATTTTCTGTCCCACCAGGGCATTCATCAACGTCGACTTGCCGACATTGGGGCGGCCCACGATGGCGACGGTGCCACAGCGGAATGCCGGGCCATCGGCCGGCGTGGTATCCGCGGGATTGCCGGCACCTGCCGGCGGTTGTTGATCGGTCATTCCTTGAGCCTGAGAGACAGTTGCGGGTCTTGCGGTGCCGGCTGCTTGCGCGTCTTGCCAGTACGTTCGGTACGGCTGCGCTTGAGCAGCTGCGGTACGAGGCGGTGCGCCTCATCGAGCGCCAGCTTGGCGGCCGCCTGTTCAGCCGCACGGCGCGACGCGCCAGTGCCGAAGACGTGGATCTCCAGCTTGGGAATCAGGCATTCGACCTCGAACTGCTGGTTATGCGCTGCGCCGTGGGTGGCCACGACGTTGTAGGTCGGCAGCGCGATCTTGTGCCCCTGCAGGTATTCCTGCAGCAGCGTCTTGGCATCCTTGCCGAGCGTGCGCGGATCGACCTGTTCGAGAATCGGGATGTACAGCTTGCGGATCAGCGTGCGTGCGGCGTCAAAGCCACCATCGAGAAACACAGCGCCGAACACGGCTTCCAGCGCGTCGGCGAGGATCGACGGACGGCGAAAGCCACCGCTGCGCAACTCGCCTTCGCCGAGTTGCAGCACTTCAGACAGCTGTAGCATCTGGGCGATCTCGAACAACGCCTGCTGCTTGACGAGATTGGCACGCACACGCGAGAGATCGCCTTCGTCGAGCTTGCCGAACATGCCGTACAGCATGTCGGCCACGGCGCAGTTCAGCACGGAATCGCCGAGGAATTCGAGCCGTTCGTTGTGATGCGCGCTGTGGCTGCGATGCGTCAGCGCCTGCTGCAGGAGCTCAGCCTTGACAAACTGGTAACCGAGGCGCTGTTGCAGGACGTCGAGACTCATATCACTGCGCCGTGCCGGAGTATTGGATCGCGAGAGTGACCGGGCCGTACAGCAGGATCTCTCGACGATAGCTGAAGCGCACCGCATCCACCGCGCCGTTGGCATTGGTCTGGATGTCCAAGTCACGCCCGCGCACGACCTGCACGCCATCCACCAGCGCCTGCCGGTCGAATGCTGCAATGGCGGCCTGCACCGAATTGCCTTCAGTCTTGGCCTGATAGGCAGCACGCTTCACGGACTGGTACTCCAGCAAAGTCGGCACGACCTTGACCAGTGGCACGAATATGCCCACCGCCAGCAAGACCGTCACCAGCAACCCCAGCAATGAAAACCCTGACTCCCGTCCGCTCCCACGCATGACCCGATTCCCCTGGTGAATGACTTATTGTGATGTATTTGTCATCGGAACGACCCGATCCGGCCCAGATCGCCCAGGTTCATCCAGATGAAAAATGCCTTTCCAACCACATTTTTATCCGGAACAAAGCCCCAATAGCGCGAATCCAGGCTGTTGTCGCGATTATCGCCCATCACGAAATAGTGCCCTTCAGGAACCTTGCAGGTCAGCCCACGTTGATTGTAGGTGCAGTTTTCACGAAAGGGAAAATCGTCCGCGCCGATGATGAACGGCGGCCGGTCAGCATCGTTGAGGATCTGGTGGGACGCACCGCCGATGGTTTCGGTGAACTGCTTGGAGTACGTCAGACGCTCTTCATCGAGGAAATCAGCCTTAGGCTGGTATTCCGCCGGCTGGCCGTTGACGGTCAGCTTCTTGTCCTCGTAGCGCACCACATCGCCCGGCACGCCAACGACGCGCTTGATGTAATCGAGCGAAGTGTCCTTGGGAAAACGGAAAACCATCACGTCGCCACGCTGCGGGTCGTTCAGCGAAACGACCTTCTGGTTGACCACCGGCAGGCGAATGCCATAGGTGTACTTGTTGACGAGAATGAAGTCGCCGATCAGCAACGTGGGAATCATCGAGCCCGAGGGGATCTTGAATGGCTCGACCACGAAGGAGCGCAGCACGAACACCGCGAGGATTACCGGGAAGAAACTGGCCGAGTATTCAAGCCACCACGGTTGCCGCAGTTTTTCTTCGGCCAGCTTGGTCCGCGAAGTGTCGATGTCGCTGACACCATAGCGGTTCTGCAGATCCTGGCGGCGAGCGTCGAATGCGGCTAGCGCATCCGCGGCCGCGGCTCGGCGTTTCTTTTCGAAGTACAGCTTGTCCGCCACCCAGGCGATGCCGGTAATGACCACCAGCACAAAAAGAATCAAAGCGAAGTTCATGTCAGGATGTTCCCCATGTCCTGCAATTGCCTGCCAGGTGTGGCGCGCACTCTCCTGCCGCGCGCCGCACCGGCATTCCGGTTATTTGTCTTCGACACGCAGGATGGCAAGGAAGGCTTCCTGTGGGATCTCCACAGTGCCTACTTGCTTCATGCGCTTCTTGCCGGCCTTCTGTTTCTCAAGCAGTTTCTTCTTGCGTGTGATATCGCCGCCGTAGCATTTCGCCAGCACGTTCTTGCGCAGCGCCTTGACGTTCTCGCGTGCGATGACATTGGCGCCGATCGCCGCCTGGATGGCCACGTCGTACATCTGGCGCGGAATGATCTCGCGCATCTTGGCGGCCACCTCGCGGCCGCGATACTGGCTGTTAGAGCGGTGCACGATCACCGACAGCGCATCGACCTTGTCGCCGTTGATCAAGATATCGACCTTCACTACGTCAGAGGCGCGGTACTCCTTGAACTCATAGTCCATCGAGGCATAGCCACGCGATACTGACTTGAGGCGGTCGAAGAAGTCGAGCACGATCTCGCCCATGGGGATCTCGTAGGTCAGCTGAACCTGCCGGCCGTGGTAGCTCATGTTGATCTGCGTGCCACGCTTCTGCGTGCACAGCGTCATCACCGCACCAACATAGTCTTGTGGCATGTACAGATTGACTGTGACGATCGGCTCGAGAATGGCGTCGATCTTGGCCGGATCGGGCATCTTGGCCGGGTTCTCCACCGTTACCATGGTGCCGTCACGCTGCTGGACCTGGTACACCACCGTCGGCGCAGTGGTGATGAGGTCCATGTCGAACTCGCGCTCAAGACGTTCCTGCACGATCTCCATGTGCAGCAATCCGAGGAAGCCGCAGCGGAAGCCGAAGCCCAGCGCCTGTGAGACTTCCGGCTCGTACTGCAGCGACGCATCGTTGAGCTGGAGCTTTTCGAGCGACTCACGCAATGCGTCGTACTGGTTGGCTTCGACCGGATACAGGCCGGCAAACACCTGCGGCTTGACTTCCTTGAAGCCAGGCAGCGGCGTGGCAGCCTTGGCGGCAGTGTGCGTCACCGTGTCGCCAACCTTGGCGGCCTTGAGCTCCTTGATGCCGGCAATCACAAAGCCGACCTGCCCGGCGGTTAGCGCTTCCCGCGGGACGGATTTCGGCGAGAACACGCCGAGATGTTCGACCAGGTGCTGCGTGCCGCTGGCCATCAGCGTGATCTTGTCCTTCTGCCGCAAGGTACCGTTGACGACACGCACCAGCATAACCACGCCGACATAGTTGTCGAACCAGGAGTCGATAATCAATGCCTGCAGCGGCGCCTCAGGGTCACCCTTGGGCGGGGGCACGCGCGCAATGATGGCCTCAATGACATCGTCTACGCCGAGACCGGTCTTGGCGGAGCAATGAATCGCATCCTGCGCGTCGATGCCGATCACATCCTCGATCTCCTGGATGGCATTGGCAGGATCAGCCGACGGCAGATCGATCTTGTTGAGCACCGGCACCACTTCCATACCGAGTTCAATCGCGGTGTAACAGTTGGCGACCGTCTGTGCCTCGACGCCTTGCGAGGCATCCACGACCAGCAGCGCACCTTCGCAGGCAGAAAGCGAGCGGCTCACTTCGTAGCTGAAGTCGACGTGCCCCGGCGTGTCGATCAGATTCAGGTTGTAGACCTTGCCGTCACGCGCCGTGTAGCTGAGCGCGGCGGTCTGCGCCTTGATGGTGATGCCACGCTCTTTCTCGATATCCATCGAATCGAGCACCTGGGCCTCCATCTCGCGGTCAGACAGGCCACCGCACATATGGATGATGCGATCGGCCAGGGTCGATTTACCGTGGTCGATGTGGGCGATGATCGAAAAATTGCGGATATTGTCCATCTGGCTCAGAAAATGCCGGCTGACATGCAGCACGCGGCATGGGTCCTCTGTTCATGGGGCAGATGCCGCCCGCCCCAGGCGGGCGACCGGGCGGCATCGAAGGAGTGCGTTGGAAAAACTGCAGAACGCGCATTAACCCGCCATTTTACCGGAATTCGGGGTTTTCCCGATGCGGAATGCGGCGATATTTATGCGCTGGCGGGATCGGCGAGCCAGGCGCGAATCCCCGGCAGATCGGCAAAGTAATGGCACAGTTCGCGGCCCGGGTTCGCTGGCGTGCCGGTCATCAGCACCGGCACCAGCTCCCCCAGCCGCTCTTCGATGGCCGGGTCGCTATCGACGTCGACTTCGTGCAGGGTGAAGGTGAATTCGCCTTGCAGCGGCTCGAGCGCCAGCTTCATGTCATCGCACAGATGACAATAACCCCGGCCGTAGAGTGTCAGGTCAGCCATGCTCAACGAGTAGCGCCATTGAGACGGACCGTCAGCACCTGCGTCGCCTCGCCCCGGCGCACGAACACCGCATGTGTCTTGCTCTTGTCGAGCGCGCGCACCACAGCCTCGAACTGGCGACTGTCACGGATATCGGTGTCGCCAACCCGCAGGATCACATCGCCCTGCCGGATGCCAGCGCGTGCCGCCGGCCCCTCGGCGCGCTCGACCTCGATGCCCGACTTGAGCTTCAGTTCCGCCTGCCGCGCTGCACTCAGATCCTTGACGGCAAGGCCCATTGCATCGACTTTCTGCACCGGCGTCTTGTCGGCCCCGCCTTCGCTGTCGCGGCTGGCACGCGCGTCGTTCGGTAGTTCGGCGACAGTGATGCTCATATCGCGCGTCGCACCCTTGCGCCACACCTGGATCGGCACACGGCTGCCCGGCTTGGTATCGCCGACGAGGCGCGGCAGGTCCGACGCCCGCTCGATGTCGCGACCATTGAAGCGCAGGATGATGTCACCGGCCTCGATCCCAGCCTTCTCCGCCGGGCCTCCCGCCTCGACACTCCCCACCAGGGCGCCGCGTGCGCGGGTGAGACCCAACGACTCGGCTTGTTCCTTGGTGACATCGCCGATGGCAACCGCAATGCGGCCGCGGGTTACCCGGCCCGAGGCCTTCAACTGGTCGGCCACGCGCATGGCTTCGTCGATTGGAATCGCGAACGAGATGCCCATGTAACCGCCGCTGCGACTATAGATCTGCGAGTTGATACCGATTACCTCGCCGCGCAGGTTGATCAGCGGACCACCCGAATTACCGGGGTTGACCGCCACGTCGGTCTGGATGAACGGCAGGTAGTCGCCAGTATCGCGCCCCTTGGCCGACACGATGCCAGCCGTCACGGAGTTGTCGAGACCGAACGGCGAACCGATTGCCAGCACCCATTCACCGGCCCTCACCGAATTCGAATCACCCAGGGCCAGGCGCGGCAGGTTGGTCGCCTCGATCTTCACCAGGGCCACATCGGTACGCTTGTCTGAGCCGATCAGCTTGGCCTTGAACTCACGCTTGTCGGACAAGGTCACGTAGATAGTCTCGGCATCCTCGACGACGTGCGCATTGGTCATGACATAACCATCAGCGGAAATGATGAAGCCCGAGCCAACGCCGCGGCTCTGCTCCGGCCCCGGCTGCTGAGGCTGCTGTGGGGAGCGGCGGCCAGGCGGCGTTCCGGGAAGCGGTACGCCGAAGAAGCGGCGGAAAAATTCGGCCATCTCTTCTTCTTCGGTGCTGGCACCGCCCGAGGAACGGACGCGCTCCGTCGTGCGGATATTGACGACCGCCGGACTCGCACGCTCGACCAGATCGGTAAAGTCCGGGAGGTTGTAGGAGCGAGCAGTATTCTGTGCCAGTGCGGGCGCCGATATCATTGGCGCAATCAGCAACGAGGCAGCGAGCATGCAAGCACTCGCCAGATGGACAGGTTTCACCGTGGGCATGGATGACAACTCCCTAGAAAAACGATCGGGTCGCCCGGACGAAAGCGCAGCAGGCGCCCCCACCCTTTGCGGACCAACCCGGTCCGCGTAGAAGGTTACGGCTTGGCGGCAGGACGATAGCTAACGGCGGCAGCAAACTGGCGAACCGTGGACGCTGGAACCTCACCAACCACCGTGATCCAATGGTCGGCTACGCGACGGACCTGGATATGCGTCGGCCCTTGTGCGGCAATGCCTTCCTTGCGCATGCGCTGCTGATCCACCGGCTCGATGAACACCGAAAGTCCTGCGAGCCCATCACTGAACACGACCTGATGCACCTCAAACGCTTTTTCATTGTCGGTATTGAGGGGACGCCGGACTTCACGAATTTTCTGGAAACCGCGCACCGGTGCAGAAACCTGCCAGCCCTGCTCGGCCAGGTTGGTCGGCTGATAGTGGATATCGTATTTGCGCCAGCCGCTCAGGCCCTTGATGGCGCTGATGATGCGCTGCTTGCCCGACGGCACGCCGATATCCACTTGGGAGAATGCAATCTGTTCGAGGACCGTCTCGGCATCGCCGAGCGTCTGCGCGCGGATCAGCAGGCCGCTGTCCTTGTCTGCCCAGATACGGTATGCAAAGCGCTGGCTGTCGCGCGGATCGAGTGCGAATACCTCGCACTCCTTGCCCGCGACACGCTCGCGCCCAAAATGGCGCATGTCGTACTGCTCGAGAACATCGCCCTTGGTCGTGGCCAGTAACGCCGGGAAGCGATCCTTGCCTTCCTGCTGTTCCACGACTACCACATGGGCCTCGTGGATCAGCGTATGCACCTGGGAATTCTGGCGCAGCACCTCGCGCTGCTTGCCGTCGAGCATTTCGAGGCGCTCGTACTCGTTGCTCAGCCCATCGGAGAAATGCTGGATGCGCGAGGAATGGATGGTACTGCCGCGCTGGAACGTCAGCGTGCCGACATAGTTCTCACGCTTGGCAGCCTTCTGGATGCGCGCCAGCCACTTGGCGGCTTCGTTGCGCTCCAGGCGTGTCGGCTCTTGCTGGCGCTCCTGCGCGTGCAACGCACCGAAGCTGGAAACACACAGCACCAACACGAGCGTGCGGCAGACTGCCGCAACCTGATGCGAACGCACCGCATGACAGATCGACCGCGGGATCGACCGCGCGGTATGCAACGAATGTGCCGCCATTATTCCTTCGAATTGTCCTGTGCCTGCGTCGTTTGCGCGGCTGCCGCGCGGATATAGGGCATAGCCACGCCCGTGGTCGCGGCCTGCCGGTGGGCGCGCAGATAATCGTCGAGACGGGCGTCACGAATCATTGTGGCATCCGCGGACACTGCCACCACCGGGCCGCGCGCCGCCATTTCAGACGATGTCGGCGCCATGGCCACTACGGTTGGCGAAGCATTCGGATTGACTGACTGCCCCAGTTGCGGGACGGCAATCCATGTCACCGCAGCCACCGCTGCCGCCACTGCGGTAGTCGGCAAGACCCGACGTACCCACGAAGGACGGAGCAGCAAGCGATGGCGCGATACTGAACGCGCGGCCGCGGGGGCCAGCACGTGGGGTTCGCTTTCGAAACGCGCCGCGAACGATTGCAGGAATGCATCGCTCGACTCAGCCTGGATCAGATCCTCGGAACGCAATGCGTCGCCAATCAGATGATAGGACTGCCAGTCAGCCATCCCCACATCGGACTTGGCCGCGTCGAACACCGCATTGACTTCATGGCTGGCAATTTCGCCATCCATCAGGGCGGACACGTGTTCCGCGACTGCGGTGAGCCGCACTGGTTGCTGTTGAGCCTGACCCATTTCCCGACCCCAAAAAAATCCTGATAACCGAAACAATCCCGTTTTTTCGTTGCTGACCTGCCGGATAGGGGCAGTTGGCTGCGCAACGTTTATATACCGCTCATACCGCTCGATCACGCCTGGCAGTGCGCATCGCTCTACCAGCGTTTCCCCTCGACTGTTCCCAGCAAAGGCCGCAATTTCTCCGCAATTGCCTCGCGTGCGCGGAAAATCCGGGAGCGTACCGTACCGATCGGGCACTCCATCGCCTCGGCGATTTCCTCGTAGCTCAGGCCTTCTATCTCGCGCAACGTGATCGCAACCCGCAACTCCTCGGGCAGGCTTTCCATTGCGCGATTCACCGTATCGGCAATTTGCCGTGTATGCAGCATCGATTCCGGTGTGTTGATGTCTCTTAGTTGGTCAGCATCCGCAAAAGTTTCCGCTTCTTCATTATCAATGTCACTCGCCGAGGACGGCCGCCGGCCCTGCGTGGCAAGGTAGTTCTTGGCGGTATTCACGGCAATCCGGTACAGCCAGGTATAGAACGCCGACTCGCCACGGAACTGGGGCAACGCCCGATAAGCCTTGATGAACGCGTCCTGCGCGACGTCCTCGACCTCGGCATGGTCCCGGATCAGGCGCGAAATCAGGCGAATGATCTTCCGGTGGTACTTGACCACCAGCAGCTCAAAGGCCTTCTTGTCACCCTGCTGGACCCGCTCGACGAGAAGTTGATCGGCTTCGCGTTCACTCACTCAGTGTTCACCTGATAATTATCGCTTCAATTGTTGCGTTCGCTTTCGGCGTTGCATATTACCAACGGACGCCTGCTTCGGGTTGCGCCGACGTCGCATCGCGCAGCCTGCGGTGAAATCCGGCCATCTCGACGGCGGATGCGCCGCGCACGTCGATCAGAGCCCATGTGGTGGCGCACTTCTGCCCCAACCCCAGCAAGACCAGTCGTCCGCCCCACCACCAGCACCAGCGAAGCGGCAATGGCGCAGGCGGCGCAGCGCCTCGATACCATACCTGCAGAGTCGGTACCGTCGCACTCTCCACGAAGGCCAGTGCCCGGATGTTCGCGGAACGCCACAGCGGCGGCCACGCCAGCACCAGCAATCCGACACTCGTCAGGGCAATCGCCCACCCCGGCACAGACCCCGCCAGTGTCGTCTGACACCTCAGCCAACCGAGAACTGCCCCTTCCCCCACTGCCAGCAACGCGCAGCCTTGGCGAAACCAGGCCGCGCCGACCAGGATGGGAGTGGAATGCACGGAAATTTAGCGAGGGCGACGGAATACCAGCGTGCCGTTGGTCCCGCCAAACCCGAAATTGTTCTTCACGGCGACATCAATCTTCATGTCCCGCGCGGTATTGGCGCAGTAGTCGAGATCGCACTCCGGATCCTGCTCGAAGATGTTGATGGTGGGTGGCGAAGCCTGGTGGTGCAGGGCCAGAACCGTGAACACGGATTCCAGGCCGCCTGCGCCACCCAGCAGGTGGCCGGTCATCGACTTGGTCGAGTTGACGACCATTTTGTATGCATGCTCGCCGAATGCCGCCTTGATGGCATCGGTTTCGTTCTTGTCACCGAGCGGGGTCGACGTGCCGTGGGCATTGAGGTAATGCACCTCGTCGGCATTCATGCCGGCGTCGCGCAGCGCGTTCTGCATGCAGCGGCGCGGACCGTCCATGTTGGGCGCGGTCATATGGAAGGCATCCCCACTCATGCCAAAGCCAGCGAGCTCTGCATAGATGCGAGCGCCACGAGCCTTGGCCGACTCGTACTCTTCCAGCATCATGACACCGGCACCCTCGCCCAGTACGAAACCGTCGCGGCCCACATCCCACGGACGCGAAGCAGTTGCCGGATCATCGTTACGGGTGGAGAGCGCACGCGCTGCGGCAAAGCCGCCGATACCCAGCGGCGACACGGTCGATTCGGCGCCGCCAGCCAGCATGGCATCGGCATCGCCACACTGGATCAAGCGGGCGGCCAGGCCGATGCTGTGCAGGCCAGTGGTACACGCCGTGACGGCAGCCAGGTTCGGGCCGCGCAGGTTGTGATTGATGCTGAGATGTCCGGAGATCATGTTGATGATCGAGCCCGGCACAAAGAACGGCGAAATACGGCGCGGACCACGGTTCAGCATTTCGATCTGGGTGTCTTCGATCATCGGCAGGCCACCGATACCCGAACCCACCATCACGCCGATACGATCGGCGTTTTCCTCGGTGACTTCATATCCGCTGTCCTGCAGGGCCTGCATGCCCGCGACGATGCCATAGTGGATGAAGGTATCCATATGGCGGGCTTCCTTGGCGGGAAGATAGTCTTCCACATTGAAGCCCTTCACTTCACCGGCGAAGTGCACGGACAGTGCGGAGTGGTCGAACTTGGTGACCGTGGCAATACCCGACTTGCCGGCCAGAAGATTCGGCCATGCTTCGGCGACCGTGTTTCCGACGGGCGAGATGAGTCCCAAACCAGTAATGACAACGCGACGACGGCTCACTCTGTATTCCTACGTTTATAACGGACAAAAGCCACAGAAGACGTCACCGGCTGCAGGCCATGGCCCACTCCGGCACCTCTTCTGTGGCTGCAATTCTGTGCGCAGGGCTTCAGGCCTTGCTCAAGCCTTGACGTGTGCCGTGGCGTAGTCGATCGCCTGCTGCACCGTCGTGATTTTTTCGGCTTCCTCATCAGGAATTTCCATACCGAATTCATCTTCCAACGCCATCACCAGTTCCACCGTGTCGAGCGAATCGGCGCCGAGGTCATTCACAAAGGAAGACTCGGTCTTGATGTCGGCTTCAGCGACACCCAGTTGCTCAGCCACGATTTTCTTGACGCGTTGTTCGATATTGTCCATGTAACCCTCCAGGGAAGTTCGACAAAAATGTGGGCGCATTTTAGCAGGTTTAGGCACCAAGATGCCGTCCAACCCGATATGCAAGAAACACACCCGTTCTTCAATTAAAAAACATTCAACAGATGCCTACAGCGTGCGTACTGCCATAGCCCGCGGCGCGGGAGATTGCCGCACGCGCTCACTCAAGGCTCAGTTCATGTACATGCCGCCGTTCACGTGCAGTGTAGTGCCCGTGATGTAGCCGGCCTGCGGCGAGGCCAGAAAGACCACCGCATGCGCGATATCCTCGGGCTCGCCCAGCCGTCCTAGGGGGATCTGCCCCTTGAGTGCAGTGTGCTGCTCTTCCGACAAGGCCTTCGTCATGTCCGTGTCGATGAAGCCCGGTGCAATGCAGTTGACCGTAATGTTACGGCTGCCGATTTCGCGGGCCAGTGCACGCGACATGCCCGCCACCCCAGCCTTTGCCGCCGCATAGTTCATTTGACCAGGATTGCCGGCCGAACCTACGACGGACGTGATATTAATGATGCGGCCGCCGCGAGCTTTCATCATCGGCCGCAGCACTGCACGAGACAGACGGAAAACCGAGGTCAGATTGGTGTCGATGACAGCGCTCCAGTCGTCGTCCTTCATCCGCATGGCCAATTGGTCCTGCGTAATGCCGGCATTGTTGACCAGAATGTTCAGGCCGCCATGCGCCTTGACGATATCATCGATCACTGCTTCGCAACGTGCGGCGTCATTGACGTTCAGCACCACGCCCCGGCCCGCCAGGCCATCGACCGACAGGTATGCGCTAATGGCTTCAGCACCGGCTTCGCTGGTCGCCGTACCGATTACCTGCGCACCGGCACGTGCCAGCTCCAGGGCAATGGCCTTGCCGATACCGCGCGAGGCACCAGTCACCAGTGCCACTTGTTGTTCGAGAAGTCGTGTCATCTATCCGATCCTTATTTCAGCTGGGCCAGCGCGTCCTGAACGGAAGCAGGGTCAGCGATCGACAGGGCCGTCAGGTTGCCGTCGATACGCTTCGTCAGGCCGGCCAGCACCTTGCCCGGTCCACATTCCACGAGATGGGTCACACCCGACGCTGCCATGGTCTGCACCGACTCCACCCAGCGCACCGGCGCAGCCGCCTGGCGCACGAGTGCATCCTTGATAGCAGCAGGATCCGACACGATGGCCACATCCACATTGTTCACCAGTGGAATCTTCGGCGCCTGGACGGCCAGATTCGCCATGTATTCGCGCAGGCGATCGGAAGCCGGTTTCAGCAACGAGGAATGGAACGGCGCCGAAACCGGCAGCGGCAGCGCGCGCTTGGCGCCCTTGCTCTTGGCGATCTCGCACGCCTTTTCCACCGCAGCCTTCTGGCCAGCGATCACGACCTGGGCCGGCGCGTTGTAGTTGACGGCCTCGACGATGCCCGCCGCCGACGCTTCGGCACATGCGGCACGTACATCGTCGTCGCTCAGGCCGAGAATCGCCGCCATACCGCCCTCGCCCACCGGCACGGCCTCCTGCATGGCCTGGGCCCGGAAGCGCACCAGAGGAACCGCATCCGCAAAGGCAAGCGCTTCCGCCGCGACCAGGGCGGAATACTCGCCCAGGCTATGGCCGGCCACCATGGCCGGTGCGGCGCCGCCTGCATCGCGCCACACGCGGTAGCATGCCACGGCGGCCGTCAGCATCACCGGTTGCGTATTGGTGGTGAGATTGAGTTCTTCGGCGGGACCTTCGGCAATCAGCTTGCCGATATCGAAACCGAGCGCAGACGAGGCTTCTTCCAGCGTGCGCTGCACCACCGGATGATCGGCGAAGGCATTGAGCATGCCTACGGATTGCGAGCCTTGGCCGGGAAAGACGAAAGCGAATTTCATGATATCTGGATTGGGTAAAGTCATGACGCACTACCTACCACGAGCGTCCTGATCCGGATTGAGGGGACCTCTTACATGCGCAGCAGCACTGCGCCCCAGGTGAAACCACCGCCGACACCTTCCATCAGCACGTGGTGGCCAGGCTGGATGCGGCCATCGCGTACGGCAGCGTCGAGCGCCAGCGGAATCGATGCCGCGGAGGTATTGCCATGTTCGTGCACGGTGGCAACCATGCGCTCGGGCGGCAAGCCAAGCTTCTTGGCGGAACCCAGCATGATGCGGATATTGGCCTGGTGTGGCACCAGCCAGTCGATCTGGGCGGCATCGACCTGGGCCTGTTCCAGCACCTCGCGCGCGACCTTGTCGAGCACGTTGACGGCGAGCTTGAACACGGCCTGGCCGTCCATCTTGAGCAGCGGATCTCCCGTCACCGTGCCGCCCGATACATGACCCGGCACGCACAGAATATCCACGTAACTGCCATCGGCATGCAGCGCCGTGGACAGGATGCCCGGCTCCTCGGATGCCTGTAGCAGCACTGCACCCGCGCCGTCACCAAACAACACGCAGGTGGAACGGTCATTGAAATCGAGGATGCGCGAGAACACTTCCGCGCCGATCACCAGTACCGTGCGGTACATGCCGCTGCGGATGAACCTGTCGGCGGTCGCCATCGCGTAGATGAAGCCGGAGCAGACGGCCTGCAAGTCGAATGCAGCACAGCCACTGGTGATGCCCAGCTTGTTCTGTACCATGCAGGCACTGCTCGGAAAGACGAAATCGGGCGTCGAGGTGGCGACAATGATCAGGTCGATCTGCTGGCGATCGACGCCTGCGGCTTCGATGGCGCGCTCGGCCGCCTGCACTGCGAGATCACTGCTCGTGACATTGGCGTCGGCGTAGTGTCGCGCCGAGATGCCGCTGCGCGAGGTAATCCATTCATCGCTGGTTTCGATACCCTTCTCCGCCAGCATGGCGGTCAGATCCTGATTGGTCACGCGGCGCGGAGGCAGATAGCTGCCGGTGCCAATGATCTTTGCGTATGTCATGAAAATCCTGTCGATGTAAATCGGCGTCTGCTACAGACATGTCCTGGTCAATCAACCCACACGCGGCACGACGGCGGGCGGATCGGCTGGCACGTCACGCGGTGCGGTCTTGCTGGCAAAGACCTGGGCAATGCGCTCCACCACGCCATTTTTGGCCGCATCATACCCGCGTTTGATCGCCCATTCAAAAGCGTAGGCGTCCGCCGAGCCGTGGCTCTTGATCACCAGGCCACGCAGGCCCAGCAGGGACGCGCCATTGTAACGGCGATGGTCAACGCGGTGGCGGAAACGGTTCAGCACGGGCATCGCCACCAAGGCCAGTAGCTTGGTCAGCCACGACCGACTGAATTCCTCGCGGATCATGCCGCCGATCATCTTGGCAATGCCTTCGCTAGCCTTGAGTGCCACATTGCCGACGAAGCCGTCGCACACCACCACATCGGTGGTGCCGCGATAGATGTCATTGCCTTCGACATTGCCGTAGAAATTCAGCGAGCTGGCGCGCAGCAGCTCGCCTGCCTGCTTCACGACCTCATTGCCCTTGATGACTTCCTCGCCGATGTTCAGCAGGCCGACCGAAGGTCGCTCCTTGTTCTCGACGACGGCAACCATGGCTTCGGCCATCTGCGCGAACTGCAGCAGATGCTGGGGCTCGCAGTCGGCATTGGCACCGAGATCGAGCATGGTCGTGCCGCCGCCTTTTTCATTGGGAATGGCCGTGGCGATGGCTGGACGGTCAATGCCGTCAAGCGTCTTCAGGACATAACGTGAAAGCGCCATCAGCGCGCCGGTATTGCCAGCGGAGATGCAGGCATCGGCGTCGCCATTCTTGACTTGCGTGATGGCCACGCGCATCGAGGAATCTTTCTTGCGGCGCAGCGCGGTTTCTACGGAGTCGTCCATCGTGACCACTTCGGAAGCGGGCACGATGCTCAATTGCGCACTGTTTGCGGCGCCGAGTTTCTTGAGTTGCTGCTGGATGGCAGCGGGATCGCCGACCAGCACCATGCTGGCATCCGCGTGCTGCGAGACGAAATTGACGGCAGCAGTGACAGTCACGGTCACGCCGTGATCACCGCCCATGCAATCGATAGCAAGTCGGATCGTCATGTATGTGAGGAGTGGATCGAGAACCGCAGCCCATGTTGCCGGCCCGATCGTGCGCGGCAACGGCAATCCATCATCGTGGCTGCCACCGGATGTCGAACAGTCATGTCAGGCGCGCGGAAACAAAAAAGCGGCAACGCAACTGCCGCTTTCCTATCAGATCGAATGACAAACCAGCGCGGGAAAAACCGACACGCCTGCCCGGTTCATCAGTCGTTCTTGGTCTTGACGACCTTCTTGCCACGATAGTAGCCGTTCGGGCTTACGTGGTGGCGCAGATGCACTTCACCGGTCGTCGGCTCGACGGCCAGCGGAGCCTGGTCCAGGCCATCGTGGGAACGGTGCATGCCGCGCTTCGACGGCGTCTTCTTGTTTTGCTGAACTGCCATGATCTATGACTCCTAAGAGAATGTCTTGAATTTTATCACATCACATCCGTGGCCAACGTAGCCGGGTGCCGCGGATGCACGATACTGCTCGACCCGAAACCGCGCACCCGCGTACCGGCAGGCGCTACGCCACTGCATCTTCAATGGCGGCGTTTCAGGTCAGCCAGCGCCGCGAACGGCGATGGCTTGGTTTCTTCTGATACTTCTTCGGGCACCTCTTCAGGCACCACCTGGCCGTCAGCACCCGTGACCAGATCCGGATGCACGGCCGGACAGACGTCATGCTTGACCGCAATCGGCAGCGCCAGCAGCAATTCGTCCTCGATCAGCTCGGCCAGCTGGAAATGTCGCGAACCGACGATGACATCGACCTCGTCGTCATCGACCGGTGCCGCGTCGGCCTCCGCCTCGGTACGCACCAGCTCCAGGACCGTCCGTACGGAAAGCGATTCCGGCTTGACGGTCAGACAGCGCTGGCACACGAGCCACAGCACACCGTCGACCTCCAACGCCACGAACTTCCGCTTGCGTCCATCCAGGCCAGCCATCGAGGCTTCCTCGCGCACGAAACCGCGCAAGCGCCAGTTGAACTGCGCGTCGCGCGCCTCGGCCGGGGCCTCGGAGGCCAGTTCCGCCAGCACACGCGGCAGCGCAGTCAGCGGGAGCGCACCCTGCGCCTCTTCGCCAGCGACACTGAAGTCGAAAATATCGAACGGTCTGAGCGGATTCAACTGAATCATGATGCGGAATCCCTGGTCTGGCGGCCTCTGGCGCCGTGCCTGCATCACCATGCCGGCACAGTCCGCGCGGCTACGATCCGTACTGCGCCTCGTATTGCCGCAGGATGCTGCTTGGTCGCCAATCTGGTTTGTTGATAACATGCGCGGTCAGCCCGGCACGATCAGCAAAACGCGCGATTATACGCTGCTTTTTCAGCCGCCGTCAAAGCCACCGGGGCAAAATCCATCTTTTCCGTCAATGACTTATGACTGACCCGCGCCTTCCGGCACTGATCCTCGCCTCCAGTTCCCGTTACCGCCGCGAATTGCTGGAGCGGCTACGCGTGCCATTCACTGTGGCGGTACCCGATATCGACGAAACGCCATTGCCCGGCGAGCGCCCCGACGCGACCGCTATGCGACTCTCACTGCACAAAGCACAGGCCATCGCTCGCCAGCAGCCGGGCGCGCTGATCATCGGCTCTGACCAGGTGGTCACGCTCGATGGCCAGCAGATGGGCAAACCCGGCGACCACGCTCGCGCTCTCCAACAGTTGAAACGCATGCGCAGTCGTACCGTCACCTTCCATTCCGCGCTCTGCCTGCTCGATGGCCGCACAGGACAGCACCAGATCGAGGATATCCAGACCCTCGCAACCTTCCGCGACCTGCCCGATGCCGAGCTGGATGCCTACCTGCATCTCGAACATCCCTATGACGTAGCCGGCAGCGCCAAGGCCGAGGGGCTGGGCATTGCCCTGCTGGAAAAGGTAACGTCGGATGACCCGACCGCACTGATCGGGCTGCCTCTGGTCGCCCTGACGTCCATGCTGCGCCGGATTGACTACCCCTTCTTTGGAGCTTGAGCATGTCCGGCACACTGTACCTGCTGCCCAATACCCTGGGTGCACGCGACGTCTCGGATCCGCTGCCCGCGGTCATTCCGGCCGAGGTGCAACGGCAAACGGCAGCCCTGGACTATCTGATCGCAGAAAACGCCAAGACGGCACGCGCGTACCT
>Ga0247823_10001244_pt1 | contig 21226 bp, 18 predicted proteins | sample 13C_PalmiticAcid_2_FD_192426 | JGI IMG/M metagenome (GOLD analysis project Ga0247823, IMG submission 192426) | Soil microbial communities from agricultural site in Penn Yan, New York, United States - 13C_PalmiticAcid_Day30 | ecosystem: Environmental > Terrestrial > Soil > Agricultural land... | reverse complement strand
CAGAGGTTCCCGTCCTTTTTGCGAAGCAGCAGCACTGCTCGGCGTCCGTATCCCCTGACTCGTGGGACGCCCTCAGGAGCAGATCTCTCCGCGTCTGTGCCAGATCGATCATCCGACGCACCCCCCCTCGCAAAACGAGCCAGGCTGGACCCGTCAGCAAACGACCGGCCAATACAATCTGGCCATGACTCCCGGGCAGAGCCACTTGGCTTGACACCGGCCGGTAGTCCAAGCCCTACCGCCGGGAACCGCTCCGCACAGGACGAGACTAACAGTGCTTCCCACGGGAACGGTATCACCAACGCTCTCAGTCCCAACAAGGCGGAAGATCCTTGGGCAGGCTCTATCATTGATCCACAGGATCTCTTCGCCTCCTTGGGTTCCTCCTTGGGTTCTTGGGGTTCACCACCGTCTTCGTTCTTGGCCAACGTTGGCACGTACAGATATTTGACCCCAAACGATACACCAGAGTCGAGCAAAGACAGCGGCGCATCCGAACCCAACACCGACATCTCGGAGGAGGTACACCTTGATCTTGATTTAAACTGGCAGATGCACGACTGTGATCTTGTTTTTGACGCCGTCGTTTTGGAGAACTTTGAGGCGCTTGACGGCGAGGATTTGAAAGGGTTTGTGCTGGATGACATAGCGGACGACTGTTCGTCTTTTCGCTTTGGCCCAAGGTAGACTGGAGCGGGCGGTCTTGGGATAAGATGTTCCTTGGGTAGTTATCGGAGTCACAATTCCAAACTAGAAACGAAGCTAGTCTGAAGATGTTCCAGTGTGTTCCATTGTATATCCTCCACCTATCCTTGATCTCAGTATCTAAAAGTAATATGGTGTCTTTATCCATTCTGTGCTATCAAGATTGCTTCGTGATTGTGTACGCTGGCTGGTTTATTGAGATTAATAACACGGCGCCATGATTAGCTACCTCTCATTGAGAGATGTAAGTTCTACAGTTGAGGAAAGGTAGCTGAACCAAACGACTTCGCATTCGCAGGCTATCTTTGCGTTTACAGGGGAAGGCAAATTACCACTCTATGGAACCAGAGGACGTAAGGCCTAGCTCAATTCGAAAGACTCGAGGCAACTATACCACCACGGCAGTGAGTAGTAAGACGGCTGTCCTGCTAATTGACTGTAAGGCGAATGCTGTTTCGCAACATCTTGCTCAACCTATCCTCAAAAATATGGTCGCCAGTTTACCGAGGGGAGTGCGGACGGGATCCCAAACTTTCTAATGCTCATGGCCGTATGTACATGAGGGCAGGATGGGTGATAATTATTGGGATTATGGAAAGATGCGTTGGGTTTGGGGACGCAGAGACCACCAACCACCCACACCGACAAAACCCACCACATCCACCCCAGACTCTTCGATGGGTATTACTCGATTCCATCCTCTACCGTAGACCAGGAATAAAAAAAACACATCTGTTGCTGATACGAAAACCATCCTGCTACACAGAAGTACACACACCTGCACGGTCATTTGCTCAAGCAGGAGAGCGGAGAGCCCGAGGTTAGTGCGGTGTTTCAGTACATTTCTCATTAGGGCACTGCCGGGATGGTATTGCTGGTTTGGTGCTTGTTACGGCGGAGTTGAGGGCCTTGCTGGTGGCGTCTTTGCTGCGAGTTTGGAAGCCGGCGTGTGCGGCCGCAGGCAGAAAGGGCTATTGCCAATTCATAGACGAAGAAATGAGAGATCACAGGATGTGATTAGCTGCTAGGCCACACTTGCTCATCCAAGCCTATTTCACAAAGTATCAACAACAGATGGAGTAATTCTCGCCCCAGTGGACAAGAAACACCCGACAAGGTGATGCAGGCGAACTCGGCCGCATCAAGGATGAGCTCCAAGCGGTTAAGGAAGGGAAGAGTGACAGCCGGCCAAGGAAGAGTGCCAGGTGACTGTCTCCGTAGTGACCACACCCCTGGCAACTGCTGGCCAGGATAGCCCAAGGCCACCAATATCATCGCACGCCAAAGTCGCCCGTTCACCACCGTCGAGCCAACCGAGGAGAGCGCCGCTTCTCTTCATCAACTCCAACAACAGCCTGGACCTTCGCCGTACACCCCATTTTGCACGGTTGATACAGCCCCCACATCAATTGGCACTATCATTCGTCTTGCAAAGGGTTGCTGCTCCCGGTGGTACTGGCATCCCGCTCCTCCAGCTGACCCTCCATGACCAGGCGCTCCCTATTTTGCAGCTCCAACCATTGCTGCAGCCGAAGCTCATCCTCTTGCTCCTTGATCGCCCTCTCGAGGCGCTTCTTATTTTGCTGCACCAGCTGCATGTGATAGTCGTGCACAGGGTCGCTGCTCTGGGTGGTGGTGCTGGACGCCTGTTCCTGCTCCTGATGCGCCATCTTCAGGCGCTCCTTATGTTGCTGCTCGAGCAACAGCAGCTGCATTTGGTAGTCTGGCAAACGCTGGCTGGTGTGGGTAGTACTGGGGTTGTTCTGCTCCTCCAGCTGACGTCCCATCTCCAGGCGCTTCTTGTTTTGCTGCTCTAGCAACATCAGCTGTGTTTGGTGGTCCTGCAAACGTGGGCCGCTGCGGGTGGTGCTCGGGTCTTGATCCTGAGGCGTCATCGTCGTCGTACTAAGCTCCCGCTCCCGACCCTCCATTGCCCGGCGCTTCTTCTGTTGCTGCTCCCACAACGCCAGCTGCGTTTCGTAGTCTTGCAAAGCCTGGTTGCTCTCGGGGGTGTGAGTGAGGTCGTAATGCTCTTCCGGCTCAGGCGCCGTCGCCCGGCGCTTCTGCTTTTGCTGCTCCCACAACGCCAGTTGCGTTTCGTACTCTTGTAAAGCCTGGTTGCTGTGGGTGGTACGAAGCTTCTGCTCCTGAGACACCCTCGCCAGAGCATTGAGGTTTTGCTGCCGACGCTCCCTCGCCAGGCGCTCCTCCTTTTGCTGTTCCAGAAACAACCGCTGCAACTGGTAGTTCTGCTCCTGACGCGCCATTGCCAGGCGCTCCGTCCTTTGCTGCTCCAATATCGTCTCCGGCGTTTGGTAGCCCTGCAAACGCTGGCCTCTGTTTATGACACTGAGCTCCTGCTCCCAGCGCTCACTCTCCAGGCGCTTCTCCTTTTGCTGCTCCAGCAACAACCGCTGCATTTGCTTGCCCCGCTCATGACGCTCCATTGCCAGGCGAATCTCATGACGCTCTATTGCCAGGCGATTCTTCCTTTCCTGCTCCAATATCATCAGCTGCGTTTGGTAGTCTGGAAAAGCGCGGTTGCTTCCGGCTGTGGGCTGTTGTTCAATGGGCACTCCAGGGCTCGTGCCGCTGAGTTCCTTCTTCCCTGGGTACCAAAACTCAAGAGGGAAGCGTTCGCGGATCCTGGTGCAGGAATGGTAGTTTAGCAGGCCGAACATGCTCGCTCCAGTGCTGCTACGGACATGTGTATCGGCTCCATGGTCCACGATGAGCAAGCAAGCAACCTCGAGATCATCGTTGACCACTGCTGCCCACAGAGCCGTTATTTTATTCCTCGTGCACTTGGCGTCCACTTCGGCGCCGTGCTCCAGGAGCCACCGGCACACCTGATAATGTCCGGCACGCGCGGCCAGGAACAACGGGGTCAATCCGTCCTTCTGCGTGGCGTTGACGCTGGCCCCGCCGGCGACGTGCTCCTGGAGAAGCTCGAGTTTACCTTCCAGAGCAGCCTTGAAGATGTTGCCGCGGGCCACGCCGGAGGGGAAGTGCACCGAGATGGCGTCGGAGTGGACGCGCGCGTTGTGCCGGGCAAGCTCCGACTCCTTTGCGAAGCCGACCTGGGAGCTGAGACACCCGTCGGCGCCGCATTTGAAGGGGCGCTCGTGTTGTCGGACGTGTTGATCGCGTGCGGGGGCGGTCTCGAAGCCGGCGTGGAAGAAACAGCACCACGGCTTGGAGCACTTGTACGTTACGTGGCCGTAGAGATGGCTAACCTCTTCGAGGTCTGCTGTGGGCTCGGTGCCTACTTGGGCCAGGAGCGGCTCGAGACAGGCCCGGATCCGCTTCACCCGGAACTCGATGGGGAAAGCGTTTTCAAAGTCTCTGCCATCGCCGGGAATTTGGTGTATCTGGGTCCGGATGGCGGCGGTATCACCGGTCGCCGTTTGATCACAGGGATTTAGCGCGTCTGCCAACTTGGCGAGAGCCGCAAGGATAGTTGTGTCGTTGGAGCACTCGATGTGCCGTGCATGCTTCCACCAGTTCGCTGCCGCGTAGTCGAGGAACCCATAGTAGCCGGTCCGGCAGTGCGCTGTGACAGCGAATTCGCCCATGCCGAGGCTGAAAGGTGCAGAGGATAAATATTGGGCACAAAAGAGGGCCATGTCTGCGTGGAGGTTGGGCAAGTGGAACCTGCGAGTGTGCAACAAGTATCTAAGCAACAACGGGTTCAGTCTCCAAGGCTCTTCAGAAGACTACAAGGAGGGAGGGGTTAGAGCGGCTTACTTTTGGGCGGTTTCGTGAACGAGTTCTACCAAGTCGTCGGGTTCAGATCCCTGAGATCCAGGGACACCCTTTCGACCAACCTCGATCAGAGCGCCGCAGTACCTCTTGCCTGGCTCCAGGAGCCGAAAGTCAGGGTCGGCGGTTCCTGATTCAACGTTGATGCAAAATCGGGCTTGGATCTCCTTCCAGAACAGCGGCCGTTCGGCGCAGATGATGAGGTTCAGGACACGTCTCGCCAAGTCGGACTGGTTCTCGTCTGGTCCTTCCAGGATGTGGACAGCCACCCGCTCGTACCTAAGTCTATTGCGTTAGCTCTTCCGGGCTTCGTTGCGATGGTGGTGTCTGGGAACCATACGCTTGGTCCATGCCCTTGGGGAAATTTTCCTCCTGCAACTCCATCTTGAAATGACCACGGGTCGGTTGGCTCCAGAGGTTGCTGAGAACGACCTTGGCATAGAGAAACATGCCTGATCGCTGTCAGTTTGTCAACAGGATATAAAGACCAATCTGGCACCCACCCTTGGCCGTGGACGTCACTCTGCCGACGATATCCCGCCTGACGTCCTCTAGTGCACCAAATTTCTTCTGTATCCGGAGGCTTTCCGCTTCGCAGTATGACTTGATATCGTCCATGTGGGAAAGCGAGGAGTCCACTTGCACCGTGGGCCAATGCCTCAGCCGTTCTTCCAACACTCCGTTTCTTTGCCCGCTGATGAGCAAGCGCATGCACCTGTCATTCGGTCCGCTGCCGGCCTCGTGATCTCCGCTGGGTTGCGAAGCGCTGATTAGAGACTCGAGCCAGTCGATGACTTGGCCCTGCGCATCCTCCGCTGTCACGCTCTGGTCTCCGGCACACTCGTCGAGCGCATCGACAACGACAAAGCAAGTAGTTTGAGCCTCCAGGACCAGCTCTGCTAGTTCGCGCAGAAGGGAAGCCGACCGGATCTTGTTCTGGTCTGCCCGGATGCAGCGCTGGTAGACAAGGTCGAGAAGCACTTCGTCCTGAAACACAGCTTGGGCCAGGAGGGAAAGTAGCATGGGGACAAACCCCCGCTTGTCGGGCTGGTGGTGCTTGAAGAAGAAATAAAGCAGCAAAAAGGGGGGGCCGTTGGCGTTTCCTCTCTCTCGCAGCTGTTGGAGGCGTTGCACAACTCTGGACGTGAGAATCGTCTTGCCTGACACGGCCCGCGTCAGAAGAGCTGCTGACCACGCATGTTACAACACGTACCTGTCCCCGGCATGCCGGTCAAGTAAAGGGCTCGCGACTGCGTCATGGTCGTATCCACCCATTGGGCGAAAGCAGGGTCCGCCTCGAGCCAGTCGCCAGAGGCGGAGTTCCATCGCTCATTTGACGCTCTCTCGAGGTCGAAGTGGTAGTCTGGCGGGTCGAGCTTGGAAAGGACGAACTGGCGTTTCCCGTCGACGTCTTCGCGATGCCGTCGGGCTGCTTGGTCGTCGTCGACAACGTGAAGACGTTGGAGATGCCGGGACAGCTCGTCAATCTTGTCCTCGACGGTTTGCACAGAGTGGTGGACGTCGGCAATGGTAGCCGTGAGCTTCTCGTCGGACAACAGATCTCGGTGCCGCTTGAGCTTGGTCAGGACGGGTCCGAACTGGGTTTTGAAGGTCCTCCAGGCCGAGTGAAAAGCAGTTTGCCAGCCTATCAAAGAAGCAATGTTAGGGATAATCCAGAGGCCGGGAGCTATAAGGTCATGGTCACTTGGTCTTGAGAAGATGGCTAGGGCCTTCCTGTGGAACTCGAGCACATCGCAATAGTATTTCTGCAGGTAGATGCCGATGCTGGAGTGCTTTGCAAGAAGGTTTCCGTAGTTTGACAAGCTGGGAAGAAAGTCGCCGATTTCGGCGTAGGTATCGAGGAGACAATCCAGCGTCTCGACCCAGGTGCCTGCGGCCTGGGACAAGGCGCGTGTGCATGTTTAGTTCAAGGCGCTGGTAGAGGTGTTTTGTGAGAGGGAGGAGTTTCCGACGTACGAGCAGGACAAACTTGATGGGGGCCCAAACGAAGGCCACGGTCGCGTCGACGTTGACAAAGAGCTCGATGACCCTCCCTAGCTGGTCCATTCCCTCGACAAACTTTGCAATCCTCTGCATATTGCGCTGCTTTCGCTGCGAGGCCAGACGGCCATCGATGGCCCGGATAGTGTCTTCGACCTCTTTCCGGGAACATGCGCGGAACTCGCGTCGCTGCTTCTCCGTCAGGCTTGCCTCGAAGCTGGCGACAGCCGCCTGAAAAACAGCATCAAGTGATGCGGAGGTACCAGATAAAGCCATTTTCAGCAAGCACTCAGCCAAGCACTAAAGCGAGACCAAACAGAGCCGAGCCGGGGAATTTTGAATCGAATCTCGAGGGTGCCTGCTGACTTGAAGTACGGATTCTGACCTTACCTCTAACCCCTCGCTTGGGATGCGGGAAGCCCGCCTGTGCAAGGTATGATTGGCCGACAGTGCAGCAAGAGCCGAGTGCTGGCAGCCCAACATGGCACGACGTCTGGTGGCGTTGGTGCACAGCCTTCAAGGCTTCTCAGGGACGAGGTGTCAGGCAGATTCGCTCCGAAGAGTCACCGGTCCGGCAAAACCGCCCTGGATTTTGTCAGGCACATGGGTTCCATTCCAAACAGCGCTGTGAAAGAAAATACGACTGGACGAGACCACACAGGGAGGAAACGCTTCCGGGATGCAACACCAACATCAACATCGGGGGAATTGGCAGGCGACCTATCGGGCCCCGGATGCTTCGGCCACCTTGCGGCCGCCCAAGCGGCACGGGGAGGACGATGTCACACCGTCAGCCTCCCCGAAACGGTACTGCCCGTCGCCGTCGCCGTCGCCGGATCCCAACTGGCTGAACCCGGGCCCGCAGTCTGGATCCGAATCCGACGTGTGCACCGACGCCGCCTCACCACTCCCGCCGCCGTTCACCCTAAACTCAACCTTCCCCAGAGACCGCTACGGCGAGACTTCTGACGCAAGATCCAATTTTTTCCCTACTCATTCGGCACAAGATGACCTTGGATCAATGGACTGGGTCCCAACCCATGCAACTCCTGTCCACGACGACACCACGCACAGCGATCCCATTATCTGTTATGGAGCGGTAAGCAACAGCCTCTTTTCATTTCATTTGCGAGACGCCTCGGATTGACATCCATCGAGCTATGCAACGCCAAAGCCCGCTTCAACCCCCCAGGCGAGGCAAAGCGACTGGTGTCAGGCAACAGACGGTTTTGTCTGCTTAGCGTTGCCCGCTCCGGGCCGTATTACGTCTTGTCGACCCGGTCCAACAAGGTTGTTGCCCGTGTCGACCTGACCACCTGTCGGGCTCTGCAAGGCCTGGAAGGCCTGCCACACGTGAAATCAGCAGGCGTCATCGAGTCCGCGGTAGTGTCCCACAACCAAGAGAAGGGTGGGATTGTGCCGCTGTCGATCAACGTGTACGGGCCATTGTCAAGCGCAGATCAAGTCGGCGGCGTGCTCTCCGCAGCCTCTGCTTTTCTTCAGCACCCGTTCTTCCTCGAGCCCAGCTGCAAGGGGTACTTCAACCCCCAGTTATTCCGGACTGGGAATGAGTTACAGAATCTTACCCATCTCGTCGGCTTGACCGAGAAGGATATCAGGGCGAAGGCGATATCCGACGAGGTTCAGCACATTCTTGAATCTCTCGATGATGTTGCTCAACCCGGCCATCCGAACTTTGAAACTAGCTGGCAGCCACAAGATTTACTGCTTACCTGCCTGACCGAGTTCGTCCCCGTCCCCCCGAAATACTTGCCATGGCTAATACGACTGTACTAGTCACCAGGCCACCGCGCTCAGGTTCATCCAGCGCAGGGAGACTCATCACTACTGTCAAGCCATGCATCAGAGGTTGCGAGGCCTCACGAATATCCCGTGCGTACAGTTTCGTTGATGTAATCATGGATAGCCTCGTGCTGACGCGGCACAGGTTCCATTCCAACTTTCCCTCCTACTCGACCGGCGGCATACTAGCTGACGTGATGGGGCTCGGTAAGACACTGACCATGATTGCCACAATCGTCTCAACTTTGGAGCTCTCTCGACAGCACTCCATCAATCCTGATGCCGATGACTCTGGCCGGAGGACTGGAGCGACACTGGTCGTCGTGACTTCCATGCGTGAGTTCCTAAAGCAGTTGAAAATCGTGTCGAGAACAAAGAATTAATCTTCAGCTTTTTCTTTTTAATTAGAGGTCTTGCATGTTTGGGAGACCGAAATTGGAAAGTAGGCGAGCCTCCGCTGGTCCCTTTGGTTGAGTGAAGATTGGGTACTGACATCGACGTCCTTAGACACGTCAAGGCCGACACGCTCAGGACATGCAGGTTTCATGGGAAGAACCGCCCGACGTCACTTAGTGATCTGAACGGCTTCGACATTGTGCTTACCACCTATGCCACTCTGTCTGCTGAGCACAAGAACCGGGGTGTTCTGCACCAGGCAGACTGGTACCGAGTCGTGCTCGATGAAGGCAAGACATACTTCCACTCCTGAGACATTCGAAGTCTTTCGTATCTGCCCCATTAGCTGCTAATCAGAGGACAGCCCATTGGATCCGCAACCACCGTTCCAAACAGTTCAAAGCCACGACGGGTCTCGCATCCGTCCGGCGCTGGTGTCTCACGGGAACTCCCATTCAAAACAGCCTGAACGACCTCGTCGCACTGCTCGCCTTTCTTCATTTCGAGCCCTTCTCGTCCCACGCCATCTTCCACCGGCACGTCCTGGACCCCATGACTAAGGAGACGGAGAATGGAGGGCACAGACTGAGGGAGTTGCTGCGCACCATATGCCTCCGGCGGGACGAGCGACTTCTGAAGCTCCCCGAACCACGATTCGAACAGGTCGACGTGGTCCTGCAGGAAGAAGAGAGAGCTCTTTACGACGGATTCACCGCGCAGTGCGTACGCGACATCGACAATACTGTGAGCTCTCGCGCCAAGGTCAAGAAGTACGCCATCCTCTTCACCGCCATCATGAAGCTGCGAAGGCTGTGCAACCTCGGGACATTTGCCCGGCCCCCAACCACCGGTTCCACCGTCGAGACTGCATCTGGGTTTGAAAACGAACAAGGCTGCGAGTTTTGCAGCGGAGCCGACGAAGACAGATTGGAGCTCGTCAGCCAGGAGAGTTGTTGTCCCGAATGTGGAAGGCAGCTCCTCCCAATAACAGATTCAAGCGCATTTCTTCCCGAGATGACAGCAGGGTTTGGAGACGCACCAAGCAGACACAATGTTTCGTCGCCAACGGGGGTCTCGGATAGCAGGATGCTCGGAAACGCCGTCTCAACAAAAATCCAGGTCGTGATCAACCGGCTGGACCAGACCGAATCCGGATCGAAGAGGTAAGCCCACGATGCTGATGGATCGGATGACCCGCACTCCCAACTGACCGCCGCTGCCTCAAGTCTTGTATTCTCGTACTGGACAGCAACCCTAGACCTGCTGGAAGCGCACCTGAAGGCACGGGGCATCCGCTGGCTCAGAATCGACGGCAGCGTCGCCTACGCCGCCCGCCTCCGCATCCTCGAGGAGTTCAAGACCACGGACGTGCCGGTTCTCCTGATGACGGTTGGAACAGGCGCTGTTGGGTTGGGAACCCCTCCTCCTCCCCCTTCAACCCGTCTTTTCACCTTCGAGCGTTGAAATAAGAAATAGACTGACACCCCCTGAACAAAAGCCTCAACCTCACCGCGGCCAACTACGTCCACCTCGTCGAGCCGCAGTGGAACCCCTCGGTCGAGGAGCAAGCCATTGCCCGCGCACTCCGCATGGGCCAGACACGGACTGTGACCGTCATCCGATACATCGTGGAGAACTCGGTCGAGCAGGTCAGTCGTCCGGACAAGCCACACACACACACACACACACAACCAAAACAGTCAGCTGGGGGCCAACCGATGATATGATATTAACGTGTGTGGGACGCAGAATATCGCCTGCCTCCAGAGGCGGAAGCGGAACCTAGCCAAGTTTACGCTGGACGGTGTCTCGCAGGACGAGGCGTCGGGCACGCTGGATGTGAGTAACTCGCGTCTCCATTTCGCAGATGGGGGTTGAGAGGTGTCTGAGCTGACGCGGGGTGTGTGCTACGAAAAGGACCTGCGGTTTGTGTTGGATCTCGACTTCGCCGGTTAATGAGAGAGAGGCAGGAGGAAAGGAAGTGTCCGGGTTCGCGCACTTGATCCCACCCTCTATCCTGAACCAGGGTTCAAACAAACACATCTGTTGCTCATACGGAAACCATCCTGCTATACAGAAGAAGTACACATCTGTACCCTACAACTCATCCCTCCCGCTCCCCGTCTCCACCGCCTCCTCGAACCGCCTACTCTTCGTATTCCTCTCCACCCTCTCCTCCCTCCTCCTCCTCGCCAGCGCCGCAATCTCCTCATCATACTCCGTCCACTCCGGCACCTGCCTCCTCGCCCTGTCCAGCTTGGGCTCCTTGGTCTGCGGGTTATTGCACAGATCAATCGTCTTGGCCTGCCCCAGCGTGTCGTCGCTGCACCACGTCTCGCACCACAGCCACTCCTGCGGCAGGCTGCGGATCGGGATCTGGAACTGCATGTGGTTGGGCAGGTCCTGGTCGAGGTTGGCGAGCGACCCCGGGTCGGCCGACAGCGTGTGGTACTGCTGGCGCAGGCGGTCGCCGGCCGCGAGCTCGCGGAAGCGCCGCAGGTCGACGACGTAGAGCGCGCTGATGTGGTAGGGCAGGCCTTTCAGGTAGTTGGCCCAGTAGCCGGTCTTCCAGAAGCGGAACCCTTCCATCTCGGTGCGCGAGTCGCACATGGGCGTGAAGCCGTAGGGGGCGCCGTCGAGGGGTAAGGTGACGAGCTCGTGCAGGTCGGCGCGGACGATCTGGTCGGCGTCGACGAAGATGACCTTGTCGAGGGAGAGGGGGAAGAGCACGTCGAGGAAGAGTATCTTGTAGCCCCAGATCTCGCGCTGCTTTTCTTTCTGCTGGCGCAGCCAGTGCGGCCACTTGTACGTGACCATTTCGTACTTGAAGTTGTACTCGGCCGCGAGGTGCGGGATGAAGTCCTTGAAGGAGGGGGAGAGGAACTGCTCGATGAACCAGAATTTGACCGTGTGGTTGGTGTGCCGCATGACCGAGACCATCATGATGTTGAGCATGCGCTCGTATAGGTGGCCGCTGGCGACCGAGAAGATGTTGATTTCGGCGTGCTCCGTGTCGGAGAGGGATTTGGTCGCGGTGGCTGGCTTGGCGCGCCCGAGGATACCTTCGGCAAACTTGAGGCCTTTGGAGACAAAGTCCATGGCGCCGCCGCCCGTGGAGGGCTCGGCGTGGGTCTCCTCGAGCACGTCTTCCTGCTCCATCCCCGGCTTGCGCTTCAGGCGGGGGTAGAGAGTGGTGCCCTGGAAGTCCATGAGCGCAATCTCGGTGGTTTCATCACCAGAAATGGGCGTCCAGCCCTGGGCGCCGACGCTTTCCATGGTGAAAATGTCGGAACTCCGGCCTTCCTTGAGCCGAATGTTGTAGACGCCTGGGTTGGCCTTGAACTGGAAGAAGCCGATGTTGGCCATGACGATGGTGTCGGCGAAGTGCTTGTTCTTTTCCGTGGAGAGGACGAGCTGAACACCTCGCGGAGGCTGCCCTGCCGGAAGCTCACGGGAGTGGCCTTCGATCAAGATGTTTTCCAGCTCGTAAACCGCCTCGATGTGCTCGGTGCCTCTCTTGGCTTTGATGTCCTTGATACGGAGGTTGTCCAGGTCGTCGACCGAAACTTTTGAGGTGACGAGCCAGGCGGGGGGTACGTCCATGCCCGCGACAAGCAGTGTGTCCTGCGGGACGCCGGCAAAGTTGGCTGAAAGAGACTTGACCTTTCCATGCTCGTCAAAGCTTGGCGAGGACTCGAGGACATAGCGGTAGAATCGCTTGACCGGGAGCTCTCCGAGTTCGCTGACGGGATTGAGGAAGACTTGGAGGTGGACGCCTTCGAGCTCCGAGAGCACCTTCAGGACGGCCGCCCACTTCTGGCCGACCTCGCTCGCGGGGTTGATGACGGCAACAAAGAATATGCTCGCCTTGGAGGCATCGCCGACTTGGAATGAAGTGTGGGTCGACTTCAAGTCCTTGAACCCGGTAGTCCTGACCGAGGTCGCCGAGTCAAAGATACCCTGGGGAAGATCCGAGATGCCGGACAGGGCGGTCACAGAGGTCAGCTTGGCAGCAGCCAACGGACTGGATACTTTGTCACCCAGTCCGAGTTCCTCGATGGCTTTGTAAACGGGCAAGATCCGGCTGGCCCGCTCGGCTTGAAGCAGCTGCTCAAAGTCCTCCTTCTTGAAGTCCTCTGCGGACACGATGGGCCCGACAAGGCGGCCGTTGAGCATCAGGGCGTTGGAGCCAGCCTTCAGGTTGGCGCTTGCGAGGAAGCTGCCCAAAGCCGCATCGTACGCATGGTCTGCCTCCGCCTTGCCGCTCTCCAGGATAGTTTCCAAGTCAAGGAGCTGGTTGACCGTGACCAACTCATTCTCCCTGGCCCTGAGGCGCTGATTGAGTTCTGAGGGGGAGCGCGAGACATCCTTGGGGTTATGCACGATATCCACACGGACGCCAGAATGTTCCTTGCGGAACTGAATGGCGTAGAAGAGGAGTTTTTGGCCATCGAGGCTGTCGAGATCAGCGACGACGGTCAGAGCCGCCCAGTCTTCCTTCGTCGACTGCTCATCGGCTTCGATGACAGGGACCTTGGTGAGGACATCGTGATGCTCGGTGTATACCTTGTTTACGTTGAGCACTTTGAGATCCTTCGCATCCTCAGGGAATACGAGCGTGTTGCGCCTGGCGATGGCGCCCTCAAGGAAACGGCCGGGTATCCAGGTGTCCTCATTGATCTGTCCAAAATACGCGGCTTGTTGGAGGGATTGCATGTCACTCATGAGCTTTTGGTTCATGACTCTCAGCCAGTTTTCGTCCCGAGGAATGGCAAAGCCGTTGAAGAAGACGGAAGGAGTCTCGCCATCGGCACGCAAGCGCTCAGCCCAGTGCTTGGCGAGATGAATCTGCTTCTCATAGTTCTCGGAGGTGAAGATGTCCTTGAACGACAGTGCGGTAGCCTCCGGCCGCAGAGCCCGGTCCTTGATGGCTTCGTTGAAGAGAGCCTCGTCCGGCTGGGCAGTTTTCTTGTGCTCGAGCGACTTCTCAAGGTAGGAGGCCGCGGCCGACAAACCATGGCTCTCCAGGAGATAGTAGACAACCTTGGCCTGCTCGATGGCTTCTCCCGAGGGAGTAAGCGGAACCAGGCCGAAGCGGATGGGGATCAGCCGCTTCACGAAGGTCAAGAGCTTTGTCGTAACGAGCTCAATGTCTTCGGGCTTGGTAAAGTCCACAGGAACAACCAAGTTGAAGATATCTTTCCGTATCTGAGGCAGCCCCTGTCCAAAGTTCTGGATCAAGGACCAGATGCTCGGCGAGAAGTTCTCATACCGCTTGTCTTTCTCGAGGTTGTTCAGCCAGACAATGACTTGGCCGTCCTCAATCTCATCGCGCCAGTCAAACCGGCGCTGCTCGTCATCACTCGACTTTGCTTGGGCCACTTCTGTGTGACCCAGCAGAGAGATGGCCTGTTCGCCGGTCAGACCAAGGTCGAGCACGCCATTGATCAGTTTGCGCTCGCGTTTGAGCAGATCGATCAGGCCAAATGGCTGGATCTGGCGCTCAATCAACTGAAGGCCGTTCATCCACAAAACGTTCATGCCTTCAGGGACCAGCACCTGTCGGTTCCCGTCATGCTCCGCCTTGAACTCGGCCGACACGTTGTGAGCCCCGAGGGACGTGGAGTACTTGGGGAAGTCTTGGGTGAGCTTGAGGAGAGTCTCAAAGGGCGCCTCGCTCTGCATGATGAAAGAGGCAGCTTTCATGCCTAGGAGTGCAAGCTCGGATTTCTCCAGCGGCTTGATATCTGTGATCTCCTCCTCGTTCAAGACAACCTCGGAGGCAACGATGGGCTTCTGGGCCTCGTCTGTGGGTGCCTTTGCGGCGCCTGTGTCCCGATCGTCGATGACGATGTAGTCAGTCCGTTTGAGTGTGAGCTCCACGCCGTAGCCATTGACGGAAAGGGCCTCGTCCGGATGGGCCGGGCTTCTCCTGTACCTGACGCGGTATGACCCCTCCCCATTCCGTGCCAGTTTTACGGCAGCTTCATGGTACGCGCCAAAGCTCTCCGACGTGATGTCGGCGTATAGAATGACATCCCGAGAGCCAGCACCAAACTTGCGGTCGAAGGGCAAGGTCCGTTCTTGGGAGTTCTGTTCCACAACACCGTGCGCAGCATCAAGAGCGGGCGTGCAGTATTGTTTCCCGCCCACAAGGAACCACTGCGCACACCCCTCCTGGTCTCCGGAGATGGACGATTCCACGGCGGTTGTGTAGTATTGGTAGTGTGCTTCGATCCGGGGCGCAGCCGTCCGCATCGAGAGGGCTAGCTTGAAGGTCGATAGGGCCTCCCCATCCATGTGCCCATCGTCGCGCAGCACCTCGACGAACTTCTCGTACAGCGCCTTGTCGGTCTTGGTCTCGACAAAGTGGCCCTTCGCGATGCGGTCGAGGAGGGCGAAGTAGGCGGTCGCATTCTCGGAGGCTGCTGTTTCTCTGGGTGCTGTGAGCCGCAGTCCTCATTGGCAGATGGGAGTACCTACAGCAGCTCAACCAGATAAGGAGGCGAGGGGAACGCCGCCTTCAGCCCAACATTGACCGAGGGCGACGCAGCAACTTGGGTCGAGGGAAGCCATGCAGCAGCAAGGAGGGCGGCGAGCCCCCACGGGAGCTGGGAGAGTCGGGTCATGGCGCCTACAGCTGCCCCAAGGCGCCGTCACAGTATGTTTGTGTGGTTGTGTGCTCTCCGGATGCCGTCAACTGCTGATGGATTGCAAGCGTTTTAGCACGTAGTAGAATGGCGACCTCTGTCTATCGAGATGCGCCACAACTGATTTGCCGCGGGAGCTGCTCCCTCGAGATGTCCAAAGCTAGGAAACCCTCGGTACTGCCAAATATGGTGAACATGGACAACAGGAAAGGTCAGAATGGCCTCAATCCCGTCTGCTTTTCTCGCCCTCTCTGTCGTCTCGTGGTGCATTCATGACAGTTGGTGGGGCCCTCGGTTGTAAGTTGAGCTGCCCTTGTGGACAAGCTTCTGGACACATCACAGGGAACGGCCTGGCCAATGGCTTTGGAGCTTCGAGGCCAGGGAGCTCAAACGCCCAAAACGTCCAGCAGGGGCCGGTTGGTGGGGGTTGGTGGCCCCTGGCGTCGGCAGGGGGTAAGCTGGAGTGGGTCCGGAAAATTGAATGTGCGTTTTGGCGCCTGAGGCTCACAGGATGCGCCAAGTGAACCCACAGCTCTCATTGAGATGCCACGGTTCCCTATGATTTGATTGACGGTGGAGAGAGAGGACACGACCAGCAGCCGGCCCCAACTCCTCGAACCATCACCCACGCCGCCACACCTCCGGCTGCTGCACTTTGCACGCACGTTCCTTGCGACCCGAATCACGGTATTCGCCATTGCCGTCTCTTTCTGCGCACCCTCCCTCGACCCCCCGTTGATGCCGGGAGCCTGCTAGGCCTCGGGTCCCCTCAGCCAAGATGCAGGCCTCCTCAGGAATGCTCACAAAGGTGCGCCCGGGACCTTGCGATGCATCTGCTTGCTCTGGCTTGGTGCCACACAGTACAAGTGAACCGTTGCTGACCTGCTGCTGCAGTTCGAGTCCAAGTCGTCGCGCGCAAAGGGCATCGCATTCCACCCTAAACGGTCCGCACCTACACGAGCTTCCCCGCCACATACACACCGAGACTAATGCTTTGATGCCAGACCATGGATCCTCGTCTCCCTCCACTCTTCCACCATTCAGCTGTGGGACTATCGGATGGGCACCCTGATTGACCGATTCGAAGAGCACGATGGCCCGGTCCGCGGCGTCGACTTCCACAAGACACAGGTGAGGAGAGACGGCCGAGGGCAGGACGGCGGGATGCTGACGCGGTGGTAGCCCCTTTTTGTATCGGGCGGTGACGACTACAAGATCAAGGTCTGGTCGTACCAGACACGCCGGTGCCTCTTCACCCTCAACGGCCACCTCGACTATGTCCGCACCGTCTTCTTCCACCACGAGCTCCCCTGGATTGTCAGCGCCAGTGACGACCAGACGATTCGGATATGGAACTGGCAGAACCGCTCTCTGCTTTGCACCATGACGGGCCACAACCACTACGCCATGTGCGCCCAGTTCCACCCTAAGGAGGATCTCGTCGTCTCGGCGTCGCTCGATCAGTCCGTCCGTGTTTGGGATAGTACGTCATGGCTTGTCTCGTGGCCGAAGACAGCGAAACTAACCGCCTGCAGTTTCCGGTTTGCGCAAGAAGCACTCTGCCCCGACATCCATGTCCTTTGAGGACCAGGTCTCCCGCGCCAATGCGAACCAGACCGACATGTTTGGCAACACAGATGCAGTCGTCAAGTTCGTGCTTGAGGGCCACGACAGGGGCGTCAACTGGGTCGCATTCCATCCCACCATGCCGTTGATTGTCTCGGCAGGAGATGACCGCCTGATCAAGCTGTGGCGCATGAGCGAAACCAAGGCTGTAGGTACCCAGCGTGCTGCAGTGGATACCTTGGAGGTCACGGTACGCTAACGGTTCCTAGTGGGAGGTCGATACTTGCAGAGGCCACTTCCAGAACGCCAGCGGCTGTCTCTTCCACCCACACCAGGATCTCATCCTGTCCGCAGGCGAGGACAAGACAATCAGGGTCTGGGACCTGAACAAGCGGACCGCTGTGCACACCTTCAAGCGCGAGAACGACAGATTCTGGGTCATCGCCGCCCACCCCGAAATCAACCTCTTTGCGGCTGGCCACGACAATGGCGTCATGGTCTTCAAGCTTGAGCGCGAGAGACCGGCATCGGCCGTGTACCAGAACAATCTGTTTTACATCACGAAGGACAAGTGTGTCAAGTCTTACGACTTCCAGAAGAACGCAGAATCCCCGACAATGCTGTCGCTCAAGAAACTCGGCAGCCCCTGGGTCCCACCCCGCACACTGTCGTACAACCCGGCTGAGCGCTCCGTCCTGGTCACGTCTCCGGCAGATGGCGGCACCTACGAGCTTGTCAACCTCCCTCGTGATGGCTCCGGCGCGATCGAGCCAACCGAGTCCAAACGTGGGCAAGGCAATTCGGCCATCTTTGTGGCCCGCAACCGCTTTGCTGTGTTGAACACATCCACACAGACGGTGGATATCAAGGACCTGACCAACAACACGACGAGGTCATTCAAGCCGCCCGTTGGGACCAGTGACATTTACTTTGGTGGTACCGGCAACCTCCTCATCATCACCCCGACAGCCGTGCACCTCTACGATATCCAGCAGAAGAAGACGACCGCGGAGCTCGCGGTCAACGGCGTCAAGTACGTGGTCTGGTCCAACGATGGCCTCTATGCCGCCCTGCTCAGCAAGCACAATGTCACCATCGTCACCAAGACCCTGGAGCAAGTCAGCACCCTGCACGAGACGATCCGGATCAAGAGCGCCACCTGGGACGATGCGGGCGTGCTCCTGTATTCAACCCTCAACCACGTCAAGTACACCCTGCTCAACGGCGACAATGGCATCGTTCGCACCCTCGACCAGACTGTGTACCTGGTCCGTGTCAAGGGCCGCAACGTCTACTGCCTCGACCGCGCCGCGAAGCCGAGGATCCTCCAGATCGACCCGACCGAGTACCGCTTCAAGCTTGCGCTGGTAAAGAGGAACTACGAGGAGATGCTTCACATCATCCAGAATTCTAGCTTGGTCGGCCAGTCGATCATCTCGTACCTGCAGAAGAAGGGTTACCCCGAGATTGCACTCCAGTTCGTCCAAGACCCCGCCACACGGTTCGAGCTCGCGATCGAGTGCGGCAACCTCGAGGTCGCCGTCGAGGTGGCCAAGCAGCTGGACCGGCCCAAGCTCTGGTCAAGGTTGAGTTCCGAGGCTCTCGCTCACGGCAACCACTCCGTCGTTGAGATGTGCTACCAGAAGCTCAAGCAGTTTGACAAGCTTTCGTTCCTGTACCTCACAACCGGTGACAACGCCAAGCTTTCCCGGATGGCCAAGATTGCCGAACACCGCGGAGATTTCACCTCGAGGTTCCAGAACGCTCTTTATCTGGGCGAGGTTGAGGACCGGATCCAAATGTTCAAGGAGATCGACTTGTGTACGTGATCCCCTTTTCTACTCTTTGAACCCCCGCTAACGATTCCTAGACCCCCTGGCCTACATGACTGCCAAGGCCCACGGGTTGGAGGAGGAGTGCCAATCGATCCTTGAGGCTACTGGCCTCACAGAAGACCAGCTCAGCCTCCCCACCTTTGGCGAGCCGCTCACCCCTCCCAAGCCGGTGGTGCCGACTTTCCAGGACAACTGGCCGACCAAGGCGACCTCGCAATCCATCTTCGAGAAGGCACTCCTCGGCCAGGTTGAGGGCCTCTCATTAGAAGACGAGCCGGCCGCGGCCAATGGGTTGGGCGAGGCCGAGGAGGAAGCCAAGCGGGATCTGCTTGGAGAGGCCGACGAGGACGAGGATGCCGCCGGCTGGGATATGGGCGAGGACATTGTTGCCGAAGTGGAGGAGGGCTTTGTCAACGTGGAGAGCGCCGATGCTGGCGGTGCTGGCAGCAGCGAAGCAGACCTGTGGGCGCGCAACTCTCCCTTGGCTGTCGACCACGTGGCTGGCGGTTCCTTCGAGACTGCGATGCAACTCCTCAACCGCCAGGTCGGCGCCGTCAACTTGGCGCCTCTCAAGCCGCGGTTCTTGGAGGTATACCAAGCATCCAAGACCTACCTTCCGGCATCGGCCGGCCTGCCGCCCTTGGTCAACTATGTTCGCCGGAATGTCGAGGAGTCGGATCCCCGGAAGGTGCTCCCGATCATTCCCAGGGACTTGGAGTACCTCGCTTCCAACGACCTTCAGCGTGGCTACGACAGCATGAAGGCGAACAAGCTAGAAGATGGTCGCAACATCTTCAAGGGTATCTTGCACTCGGTGCTCGTCAACGCTGTGGGTAGCGAGAGCGAGGTGGCCGAGGCCAAGAAACTGATCGCGTCGGCAAGCGAGTACGCCGTCGCCATGTCGATCGAGCTGGCGCGTAGAGCGCTAGGCTCGCCTGAGCAAGTCAACCAGAACCCACAGCTGCTGAAGCGGAGTCTGGAGCTGTCGGCCTACTTCACGATCCCCAAGATCGAGGTACCGCACCGCCAGCTCGCGCTCCTAAACGCCATGAACCTGGCCATGCGCAGCAAGAACTACAACTCGGCGTTGAGCTTTGCCAACAGGATACTGGCGAACGGAGGCGCCAGCAAGATCATGGATAGCGTAAGCCGCACCTTGAGTGACTCAGTTCGCGACACAGCTAACAGAAATACAGGCCCGTAAGACCAAGGCTCAGTGCGAGCGCAACCCGCATGACGCGGTCGAGATCGAGTTTGACCAGTTCGCCGAGTTCGAGATCTGCGCGGCCAGCCACACCCCCATCTACAGCGGCACCGCGTACGAGGAGTGCGCCTTCGACGGGTCCAAGTACCACACCAAGTACAAGGGTACCGTGTGCGCCGTGTGCGAGGTCTGCGAGGTCGGCAAGCACGGCAGCGGCCTGAAGCTGTTTGCTTAAGGCACGAGGTGGACAAGGGGAGATTTTAATAGTCTAACGAGCGGCGCCTGATGAGCTGACGAACCAGGCGGGGCTTTACGGAGCGGAAAAGTCTGGGGTTTAGAATAGCTGATTATGGCGAGGCCGGCATGTTTGGTATGTGGAGTTGAGTTTAGTCGCAGCAAGAGCAAGAGCATTTGATCAAGATCCTGTTTGTCTCCGAATGACCCTGCAACGCCATCTCATTACCGACTGCATGGCCCCGTCTCGCCGTCTATGGCCGATTGTATGCGTATCAATACATAACTCGCTTGTTGTCTCCTCGTCTCTAAACAATCGTCTCCAGCTGCCGGGCGTAGCCCAGGGTATTCTCGATCACCATCTGGCTCATCTCCTTCTCCTGCTCCTCCTCGCCCGTCTCCTGTGCCGAGGGGAAGTAGATCTGGCCGTCTTTGACGGTCCAGCCGCGGCTGCGCGCGAACTCGACGACGGCGCCCTCCGACTCGAGGAAGAGCAGCGACTTGGTCGAAGCCAGCGGCAGCGAGGGGTAGGCGCGCTCGCTCGATGAGGCGATCTCGGAGCGGATCTGGGAGGTGAGGATCTACCACACCCCAAAAGTCATCAGCATCATCATTCATCAACCCCCCCCCGGGAGAAAAAACGACAAGCAAACATACCTCAGAAAACACCCCAAACTCCTCGCACGGCACCTCCCCCTTTTTCATCGCCTTCCACACCCGATCATAGCTCCCCTCCATCAGCCACCGCTCCAGCCGGATCGGATACCCCAGGTACCGATCCCCCTCCACCTCGCCCAACCCTCTCGTAGCCGACAGCGCCTCCAACTCGCTGTGAAAATCACCGTACAGCCCCTGCGTCAGCAGCAGCAGCAGGTACAGACCCGTCACCTTGTTCCTCTCCCCCCCGTCCTCCTGTGTCTCGGTAGTCCCGGAGGAGAGCTCGTAAAACGGCCGCAGCTGCGCGACGTAGCGCGTGAAGGCGTCGGGGTTCTTGGCGCGGATGGACGCCAGCGCGCCCTGCTCGTAGGTGGAGCGGGCGAGGCCCAGGAGGGGCGCCGGGGTCGAGGGGG
>Ga0247823_10001243_pt1 | contig 21227 bp, 16 predicted proteins | sample 13C_PalmiticAcid_2_FD_192426 | JGI IMG/M metagenome (GOLD analysis project Ga0247823, IMG submission 192426) | Soil microbial communities from agricultural site in Penn Yan, New York, United States - 13C_PalmiticAcid_Day30 | ecosystem: Environmental > Terrestrial > Soil > Agricultural land... | reverse complement strand
ACCGAGGTGTCCCTCACCGACAGCTACACGCTGCGGAGCCAGTATTACGACGTCAAGCCGTCCGACTCGACGACGTGGTCGGCGTCGGACGTGAACGCGGCGGAGTTCGGATTCGAGGCGGGTAGCTGATGGCCGACGCTCGCTCCACACTGGTCGTCACCGAGGTGATGACCACCGGCACCTCCGACGCCCGGTCCACTCTCGTCGTCACCGAGGTGATGACGACCGGCGTTTCGGACGCCCGCGTCACGCTGACCGTCGTCGAGGCCCTGGTCTCGACGGATCTGCTACAATTCTACCCGAACCACGCGGCCCTGGGGCTCGTGGCGGTCCCCACCGGTTGAGTCGAGGAGTCAGTCATGCCGATCGTCTTCGAGGCCGCGCAGCCGCTCGACCCGCGGGCGGCCGCCAGTGCCGGCCGCCTGAACGCCCGCTCGCAGATCGACGCCGAGGAGACGCGGCGGATGTCGATCTACGCCGACCTCGCCGCCCGCGGGGCCGAACTCCAGAGCCGCTCGGGTCTGGCCGGCGTGGAAATGCAGAGCCGCGAGCGGATGCAGCGGGAGCAGTCCGCGCAGCAACTCCAGGAGCAGGCGACCCAGGTCGGCATCAACAACACCCGCGTCGGCATGCAGGAGTCGATCGCCGCGGCCGAGATGCAGAACCGGCTGGCCGTGCGGAAACTCGACTTCCAGTTGGACCAGCAGGCCCTGACGCGCAAGGAACAGGGCGAACTGGTCCAACTCCAGTCGGCCTTCAAGGGCATCGACAACGACCCCAACTTGACCGCCAACCAGAAGTACGAACTGAAGAGCCTGATGGGCCCGAAGATCAGCCGCCTGATGGCCCAGGAGGCGGTCTCGAAGAAGCACTTCGAGGAGGAGCAGGTCAAGGGCTTCCGCATGAAGAACGAACTGGCCCAGACCGAGCAGGCCCGGGCCGAGGCGTTCCAGGCGGCCCAGATGAACAACTCGTTCAACTTCGAGCCCGACCCGACGGCCCTCCCCGAGATCGAGCGGGAGGTGGGGGCCCTCTACAACATCCCGTCCGGCAGCCCGGAGTTCAAGAAGAAGGTCGAGCAGTTGGCCCGCGAACGCGGCCTGGGCTACCGCTGGTACCCGACCAAGTCCGGCCGGCAGATCCACCCGGCCGACGAGAACAAGCTCAAGGCCGGCGGCCAGAAGGAGAAGGACGAGGCCAAGATGCAGGAGGTCGCCTTGAAGCAGGCCGACTCGATCCGCAAGAGTACCAACGACTACATCAAGACCGTGACCGACGCCACCGGCAGTCCGCCGTCCGACGAGCAGGTGCAGAAGCACGTCGAGCAACAGGTGCGGATTTCCGCAGCCGTCGAGCAGGCGCTCGGCATCGGCAAGAAGAACGAGGAACCGCCCGAGGTCCGGATGGCCAACGAGGTGGCGACCGTGTCGAACTTCCGCAACCGGACGCTGGAGCGGACCGACCTGCCCGACCAAGTCAAGCAGATCGCCAAGGAGAACCTCGACCAGGCGGCCCAACTGATCCAGTCGTTCAAGCCGGGCAGTCGTTCGAAGGAGGTCCAGGCCCGCATCAAGAACTTGGTGGACGGCGTCAAGATGATCGTCGAGCGGGCGGCCCCGGCCGGCGTCTCGTCCTCCGCGAAGGGACTGGGCGCCGCCCCGACGCCGACGCAGAGCAAGATGGACAAGGCCCGGGAGGCGGTGGCGAAAGGCATGGCCCCGCGGACCGCCATGTCGCTATACTCACTGACGGCGAGCGAAGCCGCGCAACTCACCAGACGGTGACTCACCCGACGCTGAGGGTCTCATGGACGAGATCGACATCCTGGGCTCGATCCAGGAGTTCAAGCCACGCCAGCCCGAGACGGCTGGCGTGGCGTCTTTCGGTGACGACATCGTCAAGGGCACCTACTCGCCCGACGACCCGCTCGCCTCCATCCAGGACTACGACCCGCGCCTGTCGCGGGAGGAGTACGTCGATCGCACCCGGCAGGCGGCCGTGCGACTCCAGGTCGGCACGGGGCGGGAGGACAACGCGGCCGCCGCCCGCCGGCAACTCCAGTCCCGCGGCATCAGCCCCGACGCCCTGGGCAAGGACTTCGACGTCGAACTGGAAGGCCGCCGCATGGAGGTGGCCGGCGAGATGCCCGGCGGCATCGGCCGCCAACTGGAGCGTCACGTCACGCCGTTCGCGGACCTGTGGGACGCCCGCGACACCAAGGGCTACCACGCCGCCCGCGAGCGGCTCAAGGCCGGGCAGGCGACCGACGACGACGTGAAGACGATCGCCGAGTACGACCGCCTCAACGCCATCGACCACGCCGCCACCCAGACCACGATCGGGGCCATCGGCCACTCCGGCGGCAGCATCCTGAAGACGCTCGGCGAGTTCGCCGCGGGCGGCCCGCTGTCCCGCGTGGCCCTGAAGGGTGCGGGCATGGGCGTGCGGGCCCTGGGGCTCGGGCGGGGTGCGACGCAGGCCGCCCCGACCGTGGCCGAGGCCGCGGCCCAGGCCCTGACGAAGAGTACCGGACGCAAGATCCTGGACCACGCCGGTCGGATGGCGGCGATCACGCCGTTCGTCCCGAGCATGTACGTCCAGGAGGCCCGCGAGCGGAACATGGCGGCGGGTCTCGCCCCCGACGACATCGCCGGATACCCCAAGGCGGTGGCCCACGCCTACGCCAACATGCTCGTCCTGGGCAGCTTGCAGCACCTGGGCAACTCCGCCAAGACGTTCGCCGGTCAGATCGGCACGAAGGCCGGACTGGGCCTCGTCGAGCAGGCGGCCGCCGACGTGTACGTCGGGCTCGCCGAAGAACTCCTGACGAAGGAGGGGGCCGCGGGCGGCACCCGCTTCGGCGTCCTGGGCAAGGCCCTGTTCGAGGGCGAGTGGGGCGAGGCCGCCCACGACGCGGCGGTCCAACTGTGGACCTTCGGCGTCTTCGCCGGCATGCACGGCAAGCAGGGTAAGGCCGGCAAGCCCGACCCGCAGAAGGCCCGCGACACGATCGCCGCGGGCGAGGAGGTCGTCGAGGCACTGAAGAAGCAGGGACTGGGCCGCGACAAGTCGGTCGGCGAGTTCCAGGTGCTGGTCAAGAAGCTCGAAGGGGCACTCGACGCGGCGACCAAGTCCGGCAAGGACCTGACCCGGGCCGAGGCCAAGAAGCTGTTCGAGGGCGTGGAGGACCCGCGACTCAAGAAGTCGATCGAGAAGTTCATCGACAACGCCATCCCCGAGGCCGAGGCGGCCGCCGAGTCCACGCCCGAGGCCCCGGCCGACAAGCCGACCCCCACGCCCAGGCCCGAGGCTAAGCCCGAGGCCAAGCCCGAGAAGGGCATCTCCCGCGAGGCCAGGAAGGAGCGGGCCAAGGACCTGGAGCAGGTCGCCACGACCGAGGGCGAGGCGGTCCTCGACATCATCAAGAAGCGGGGCGTCAAGGAAGAACTGGCCGTCGAACTGGCCGACGAGATGTACGAGCGGGTCAAGGCCGGCGAGGACCCGATCGAGGTCCGCAACGAGATCCTGAACCGACCCGGGTACGAGGTGCGGGAATCCGCACCCGAGCCCGGCAAGGAAGGTCCGGTTGTGCCGAAGGATCCGGTCGTACCCGAAGGCCCGGAAAAGGCCCTGGAAGGCCCTGGGACGGGCGAGGCCAAGGGGGGTGAGAAAGTACCCGGCGAGGGGGAGGTCGTCGATCCTGCGAAGCGTAATGAGAAAGGCGAGGCCGACAGGGAGGCCGAGGCGGCCAAGGCGATGGAGCGGGCGTTCAACGAGGCGTACCGGGAGGCGAAGGAGGCGGGCTGGAGCGAGAAGGCGGCGATCGAGCGGGCCGAGGCCGCGGGCGAGGCGGCGTACCTCGAAGCCGTGGGCGGGCCCAAGGACGCCGCGACGCTCGGGAAGGAAGTGGACACGGCGTTCGAGGACGCGATGAAGATCCTGGGGCCCGACGCCAACGCCCGGGCGATCTTCCAGAAGGCCCAGGAGTTGCTCGGCCGGGAGTTGCCCGAGGGCGAACTGTTCGACGCCCTCGAACGGGTGGACCAGAAGGTCCGGGCGAAGCAAGCCGAGTACAACGCCAAGCGGTCGGATCGGCTGAGGGAGTTGGCCGAGGAGGCGGTCCGCGACCTGCCGCGGGGGCCGGAGACGGCCGACATGGTCTCCTTCGTCAAGGAGCGGCTGCACGGCGAGTACGACGTCAGTACCGGCGACGTGATGAAGGCCCTCGACGCGGCCGAGGGCAAGTTCGGCGACGTCAACAAGCGGTGGAACAGCCGCCTCAACGTCGAGAAGCCGGGCGCGTCCGAGCCGCCGAAGAGCGGCCTGGGCAAGTTCGCCCGCTGGCTCTTCGGCAAGTTCAACGCCCGGGCCGCCAGCTACGTCTCCATGCTCGGCAAGCAGAGCGACGCCGACATCGCCAGCCAGATCCGCTCGATCGAGGGCATCCGGGTTTCCGAGGCCGACGTCCAGGCCATCCGGAAATTCCTGGACGAGTTCAAGATCGGCGAGACGGGCGACCCGACCGTCATCCGCAACGCCGTCGCCAGGGCGAACGCGATGGACAAGGGCAAGCCCCTGCCCGAGCGGATCGACGCGGCCGCCGCCCGGGCCGAGGGCCTGACGCCCACGCAGCAGAAGCTGTACGCGGCCATGATGAAAAACGTCGTGTCGCGGATGCCGGAGGAGGCCCAGAAGCGGTTCAACGAGAACCTGACCGACCTCGTGTTCGCCAAGGACGTGAAGACCATCACCCTGGAGACGATGGAGTCGTGGCGGACCTACGACCCCGAGGGCTTCAAGGAGCAGGACGGCGACCGCATCATCCGCGAGATGGAGGAGAGCGGCTCGACGGCGATGGGCTTCGCCACCGAACTGGGCCAACTCGTCGTGGACGGGCTCACCACCGGCAGCGGCGTCAAGGGCAAGTTCGGTCAGGTCAACGCCGGCGGCGAGGGCACCTACGCCCACGAGGTCGGCCACATCATCGACGGCCCGAACTACGGACTGTCGAGTACGGCCCGGTGGAAGCAGGCATACGAGGCGGAGATCCGCACGACGCCCGAGAGCCCGGTGCCGAAGCTGACGGAGTACGCCGGCCGAGACCACTTCGGCAAGGTCGGCTACCACGAGGGCTTCGCCGAGTTCGCCCGACTGCTGTACGGGTCGAACATCTCGACCACCCGCATCGCCAAGGAGTTCCCGCAGTCCTCGAAGTTCTTCAAGGACATGGGGCTGTGGCCGAAGGAGCGGAAGAGCGGAAAGACGACGCCCGAGTTCGACGACATCTTCGACACCTCGCTCCAGATGGGCGGCACGCTCGGCGACGCCCGCAGCCGGTTCTTCTCCGAGATGCTGGCGGCCAAGACCAAGAACAAGGAGTTGTACCTCGAAGACACGAACGCCGGCATGACCACCCGCGAGGCGACGCGGCGGTTCCACGAGCGCGGCCAGAAGATGGCCGAGGAGATCCGCCTCAAGTACGAGAGCGAGCGGGCGACCGAGGAGGGGAAGAAGAAGGCCGACGCCGCCGCCAAGCGGAAGGAGAAGGCCGCCGCCAAGAAGGCCGAGCCCAAGTCCGAGCCCAAAGACGGGGTGCAAAATTCCGCACCCGCCAAGAACCGGTCGGCCGAAGAGGAGGCCGCGGCGGAAGCCGTCGAGCGGGCCGAGCGGGCGATGGAGGGCCAGGACCCCGACGGCCGGCGTGCGGCGGCGGCCAGCGGGTGGCTGCACTGGAAGCGCTCCGGCGACGAGGTCCGGGCCGGTGCCCTCGAAGCGGTACTCAGGAAAGAAGGCGTCGAGTTCTTCGGCGAAGAGGGCGAGGTCGTCGCGTTCGACGGAAAGATCCACCAGAGCGAGCGCGGCGTGTCCGACGGGCAGAACGTCCGCGTCGTCCGGCGCGGCCTGTTCAACTCCCACGTCAAGGACCCGAAGAAGCGGTCGTGGCTCCAGGAGCGGGCGGCCGTCGAGCCGGTCGAGGCGGAGGCCGGGCCGAAGGGCGAGGTGCAAAATTCCGCACCTGCGGAGCGGTCGGCCGCGGACCAGGCCCCGGCCAGGAGCCCAAAGTACCAGGACCGCCTCGACGACTTCCGCCGCAAGGGCATGAGCGTCGAGTCGGCCGAGAAAATCGCCTCCGCCTGGGACCTGCGGGAACTGTCCGAGGACGCGGCCGCCAAGCAGTACTTCGACGTCGCCGCCCTCAAGAAGGCGACGAGCCCCGAGGACGCCGCCGCCCGCCTGGAGGAGGCGCTCCGGGTGGCCGAGGAGGAGGGAAGCGAGGCGGGCCGGAAGCTCATCACCGAGGCGCTCGACGTCCTGCGGAAGGCCAAGGAGGAGCCAGCCCCCACGCCCGAGCAGGCCGCCAAGGCCAAGGCCGCCGGCATCCGCGGCGAGCGGCAGGCGCAGCGGGAGAAGGCCGAGGCCCTGAAGAAGGAGCAGGAGGCCAAGGCCCGGGCGGAGGCCGACGCCAAGGCCCGCGAGGAGGCCAAGGCCCAGGTCATCTACGACCAGTTCGCCGAGCGGTTCCGCGACGGCGAGAAGCCCGAGGACCTCCCGCCCGAGGAGGCCCAGTTGTGGGAACTGGCGGCCAAGGCCCTGGGCAAGGACCCCCGGAAGGCGGCCCGGGAGGAGTACAACCGCGGGGCCAAGACCGGCAAGGGCGAGGAGGCGACCGAGGAGGGCGACGAGGTCAACACCCTGAGCCGCGACAAGGACGCGGTCCGCCAGTCGATGGGCAAGGGCGAGAGCGACGTGGCGAGCGACGTCGCCGACTTCGTCAACGGCTCGGGACTGACCGCCGCCGAGAGCCGCACGGTACTCGCCCGCCTGGGCGGCCTCACCAACAAGGCCATCGCCGAGCGGGACGGCGTCAAGGAATCGACGATCGAGAAGCGGGTCAGTGCCGCCTTCAAGAAGATGAAGACGGCCGACGCGGGCGGGCTCTACGCCGGCAAGCACAAGACCCTCGCCGAGTGGGTCAAGGACCTGGGCCGGAACGAGGCGGCGCGGAAGACGCAGGGCGAGAAGTCCACCGACAAGGGTCTCGAAGAGGCCCAGTCGGGCGAGGACCGGCAGTTCTCCCCGGGTGCGAAAAACCGCACCTCGAAGACGGCCGGGGCCAAGGGCGGCGCGAAGAGTGGCCCGCCGCCCAGTCCGCGGAAGATCGCGAAGACGGTGTACAAGGACTTCGGCCTGCCGCACTACGAGGAGGCCCGGCCCGAGGGCGGCAGGGAGGATCAGGCGGCCTACGAGCCGGGGCCCGGCGGCGTGGTCCAGGGCAAGATGACGCAGAACGCGGCCGACGTGGCGATCCACGAGGCGGCCCACCACCTGACGGCCACGAACAAGTGGGAGGCCGACCCCAAGAAGTTGCCGGCCGACGTGCGCGAGGGGCTCAAGCAGTTCGACTACGACGCCGGCCGCAAGGGCGGGCCCGCCACCCGCATCGGCATGATCGAGGGCATGGCCGAGTGGTTCCGCCGCCGGGCCGAGGGCGACCTGGACCCGGCCACGCTCACGCCCGAGATGCGGGCGGCCGCCGAACACATGGAGAAGTTACTCGCCCGCAAGCCCGAGCAACTGGCCGCGGCCGACCGCCACCGGGAGATGGTGTCGGCGTGGCTGGCCGCCGACGCCCAGGCCAAGGCCCGCGGCCTCATGAGCGGATCGACCGAGCAGGTCGGGCCCGAGCAGACCCGCGGCGATGCGGCGCGGGAACTGGCCGGCGACTTCGGCCGGCTGACGCAGGAGCAGGTGTTCGACAACTTGGCGGCCCTGCGGCGCATGGAGGCCGACGTCAACGCGGCCCGCAAGGCCCGCGGCATGAAGGAACTGCCGCCCGAGGAGTTGGCCTCGACGAAGTATCAGGTCCTCATGTTCAAGGCCGGCGGGTGGGCGGCGGAGTTCGGCCGCGACGGCGTCAAGACTCTGGACAACGGGGCGATGAAGAAGATCGGCCTGTCCGACGCCGAACTCCTGGGCGACGCCAAGCCCGAGTGGTACACGCCCGAGCGGAAGGGGGAGACGACGAAGGCCGGGCTCTTCGTGACGGCCCGGCACGTCCTCATGGAGGCCAGGCGCGGCTTCCGCGACAAGAAGGCCGCCAACCGCAAGATCCGCGAGGCCCGCAAAGTCGCGGACGACCCCAAGTCCACGCCCGAGCAGAAGGACGCGGCCCGGGCGAAGCGGCGGGAGGGCGCGGCCGAGCGGAAGCGGGCCGTCGCCCGGACGAAGCTCGTGCCGGCCGAGACGCTCCGGGTGTTCCGCGAGGCGTGGGGCGAGATGAAGGCCGACCGCGAGTTCTACCGGTGGGCCGTGCCGTTCGCCAAGCGGTTCACCGACGCCAACAACGCCATGCTCCGCGGGCTCGCCGCCCCGGAGGTCCACCGCCTGTCGCCCGAGTTCGTCGAGCAACTCATCGCCGACCGGCCCGAGTACGCCCCGATCATGCGGGTGGTGAGTGACCCGTCGTGGATTCGCTCGACGGGCGCCAGCAAGGGCGAGCGGGTCAAGCGGCTGATCCAGTCCCGCACCGGCGGCGGCGAGACGATCCTGGACCCGCTCGTCAGCTACCACAAGAAGAAGTCGGTGTACGCCAACGCCCTGGCCGAGCAGATCAAGATGAACTCGCTCATGCTCCTCAAGCGGCGGGCCGACGAGGTCGGCGTGGGGGCGAAGTACGCGATGGAAGCCGGCTCGAAGGAGCCGATCGGGCCCGAGGCCAAGCGGGCCCTGCAAGAGGCGATCCGCAAGGAGTTCGAGGGCGACCCCAACGTCGAGGCCCTGATCGAATCCCTGGGGCTCTCCGGCGACCCGAGCCTGTACGCGTCGAAGCCGTGGCCCGCCGACCCGAACAAGGCCACGAAGGACTGGCACGGCCCCGACGGCAGGGTGACGAACGTCCGGGTGCGGGACCGGCAACTCTACGACCTCCTGACCAACCAGCAGGTCGAGTCGTCGAGCGTGGCCAAGCTGTTCAACACCCTGGCCCGCATGGGCTTCACGATCCCCAAGGTCGGCCGCGTCGAGCCCCTGGGCGACATGTCGTGGCTGGTGCGGAATCTGGCAACCAGCCTCTCGCCGGCCTTCCAGGTGTGGGGCTCGGTCCGCGACGTCAAGACGTTCCTGGCCAACACGTCGAGTGGGCTCAACGTGGTCAAGAACCTGAAGGATCTGGCCAAGTCCTACGGCGAACTGTTCAAGGCGTCGTTCCAGATCCTCCGCGGCAAGTCGGTGGACAACCCGCTGGTCAAGTACTTCCTGGACCAGCGGGGCGACCACATGAAGCAGTTCGCCTTCGACCCGGCCCGGCCGAAAGCCGTGGCCCCGAAGGAAGTCCGCAGCGTGTGGGGCGTGGCCCGCGACTTCGTCAACATGCTGAACTCGCCGGAACTCGCGCCCCGCTACCTGGAGTTCGTCAACACCCTGACCCGCCTGACCGGCAAGAGCAAGGAGCAACTGGCGAAGGAACTGGCGGAGGCCGACGCGGCGGTCGGGCGGGGCGAGCAGGCCAGCGAGCCCGTCCCGTTCTGGGCGATGGTCGAAGCCATGAACAGGGCCCACGAGGTGACGGTGCCGTTCGGGCGACTGGGCGTGACGACGCGCGAGATCAACAAGATCACGCCGTTCTTCGGGCCGATGGTGACGTCGTGGAACAAGGCGGTGCGGAACTTCCGCGAGAACCCGCAGGGGGCGGCCCTCGGCCTGGGGCTCCTCGTCGCCGCCAAGGTGGCCCACTGGGCGGCCGTGTCCGACGAGGAGTGGTACAAGAGCCTCGACCCGTACCAGAAGTACAACAACTACGTCTTCGAGGCGGGCGGGCAACTCTACCGCATCCCCGGCACCCGCGACGTGGACGTCCCCGTCGGCGGGCTCGTGACGTACCTCCTCGACAGTGCGGCCGACAAGAACCCGGACCTCCGCGGGCTCGTGCGGCAGTCGCTCGACGAGATGACGCCGCCGGCACCGCTGCCGGTGCCGGCCAAGGCGGCCTGGGACTTGGCGAGGAACAAGAACTTCATGGGCCGCGACATCGTGCCCAAGATGGACGAGGACCTGCCCGACTGGGACAAGGCGACGAAGTACCAGATCCCCTACGCCGCCGAGCAGGTGACGGCCGGCCGGTCGAGCCTGCTGTACGACCCGAGCGCGAAGTCCGTCGGCCTCAACGTGGCCAAGCCGGTGACGGCCCGCCGCGAGGTGAACGACTTCTACGCGAGGCTGAAGGAACTGTCGGCCGAAGAGTTGGCCAGCCGCCGCAGCGGGGTGAAGTTCCCGCAGAAGGCCGAACTGGAGAAGTTCCGCAAGGCCCAGGAGGAGATGACCCGCCTGAACCACTTGGCCCGCGGCGACAAGCTGGTCGGCAAGCGGTGGGTGGGCGGCGAGCCGCCGGGCGACGCCGAGCGGAAGAAGATCCTCGCCAAGCAGGTGGCCTTGGCGAGGAGGGTTCTGGGCGAGGACTGAGGCGAGGTGCGGTTTTACGCACCCGAGACGATGTCGTACTCGGCCAGGACCGGGTAGTGTTCCACGCCCTGGTGGTAGGCCAAGACCCACACGGCGTAGAACTTCCGCCCGCTCTTGTCGTAGCACCCGCCGGACATCCGGGCGAACGGGTTGGTCGCCCTGCCGGGGATCGGCGGCGGCGTCATGTTGTAAATCCGGGGCGTCGGCTCCCACGACTTCATCTCGCCCGACCGCACCTTGGCCAACTCTTCCGGGTCGTAGACGTAGATGCGGTTCACCGTGTCCTGGCGGGTGATGTTGCCGCCGTCGTAGCCGATCCGGCCCACGCCCTGGCAGGTGTTGACGAAGAAGCCCCTGAGTTTCGGGTCGTCGAGCCACACGGCGGCGTTCGACCAGTTCTCGCCGCCGCACTCGTCGCCGCCGGTGAACGTCCCGAACTTCGAGTTGACCGGCGGGCTCTCGCCCATCCAGCCGGGGTGGGCCATCCAGTAGTCGCCCGGCCGGACGCACCGGTGGCCTTCCGGGTAGCCGAGCAGCACCCTGCCGTCCTGGAAGACGAGACACGGCCCCCAACTGCCGCCCCCGATGATGGAGTAGTAGCACCCGCTGCCGCGGGCGAGCAACCCGTCCGGCGTCCGGAACACGCTGCCGCGGGTCCACAGGTTGTTGGACCCGTGCGGGTTCGGCAACTCGCTCTCGTCGTGACTCGCGTGCGGCTTCCACTCGCCGGCCGCGAGCTTGGCGGCGTGCAGGATCGTGTCGGCCTTGTCGCCGGTGTCGTACTGCTGGTCGCCCACGAAGTACAGGTAGTCGGTCTGCCGGTCGATGAACAACCCGTTGACCTTCTTGCCCGGCGGCCGCTTCTCCTCGTACAAGTCCTGGCCCAGGTCGGCCACGATCTCGACGACCGGCTCGTTCGTGAGTCGGAAGGCGTACAGGCTGCCCGACGTGTAGATGTGCCCGTCCGAGAGGAAGTGCCGCTCGCCGTTCGGCATGTCCCGCATGGCCAGGACGCCCACACAGAACCCGGTGGACCCGCACCGCGGCGTGCCCTGCGGCAGGACGTGGACGCGGTTGAGCTTCAGGTTCTTCAGCGGGTCGAACAGGGTCTTGCCGCCGACGACGGCGGACGGCGGATTCTCGGGCACCATGACGACCAGCGGCGGCGGAGGCGGCGGCCCGTCCGGGAACGCGATCTCGAACGACCCGCCCAGGAGGACGGCCGAGACGACGGCGTTTTCCCCCGCGATCTTCGTGACGCGGAAGTTCGCCGGACGACTCAGGGTCCACTGGGCGTAGAGCCCCTCCTCGAAGTTCCGGAACTCCTGAGTGTCCAGGACCTCGCCCGTCTCGACGTCCAGGACCTCCACCTTCTGGTGCCGGCCGTTGCGGTCCCAGTCGAGCATGTAGAGCGTGACCACTCCGGCCGGGGCGGTGAAGCCGAACACCATGTTGTAGCGGCACGCGGCCGACCGCTCGCCCGTCGGCAGTCGGAGGGCCCGCTCGTCGGCGGTGTTGGACGCCCAGACGTGGGCCTTGGCTTCGAGGAACGAGACGCCCACGCTCTGCTCGTGCGGCGTCGCACACAGGACGTGCCCGTCCTTGCCGCCGTACTCGTTCCACTCCCCGGCCCGGGCGAAAAAGCCCTCGAACACGACCGGCGGCGGCGGCGGAGGTGTGCCGCCGAGCTTGTCCTCGACCGCCTTCAGGCGGTCGAGGACAATGTCGAGGCGGTCGCTCACCGCCGAGATGCGGCGGGACAGGCCGTCCGCGAACAGGACCACCGAAGACATCTTGTCGTTGAAGTCATTCCGGAGTTCGGCGGTCAGAGCCGTCTGGCCGTCGGCGCGGCCCTCCAGGGTATCGACCCGCGCCTTCAGGTTGGCGACGGCCTCGGGGGAGGCCGCGGTCACAGTTTCGGACATCCTCGTTCTCCAGGGAAGGTAAGGGAAGTTCTCGCCGGTAATGTCCCGGTAACTCATCGGCGACTCGAATGCTCCGGGCATGATAATTCCGAAAGGCCGGGTGCGTAAATCCGCACCCGGCCGGGGTTGTCGTCACGGGCTCAGGAGCGGGGCCCAGTACCAGTTGTCCCGCACCATCGAGATGGCGGCGTTGCCGCCGCCCTGATCGACGTTCTTCCACAGGGTGGTGCGAATCCAGCACCCGTAGTCCGTGGCGATGCGGTTGCCCAGGTGGTCGCTGCCGTCGCTCTTGATGGTCTGGTACCACCAACCCATGCCCACTTCTCCGCCGTTATACGGAACGGGGAAGTAGCGGTACCACTCGCCGTCGGCGTAGCTCTTCAGGCTCTCGGAGTCCGACGAGTCGGAAGCCACGGCGATGACGGACACGAAGTACTTCGTCTTCGCGTCCACCTTGCCCCAGGCGTGGCAGTCGGCCTCGATCTTGTAGCCGTCCTTGGTCAGGCTGATGTAGGCGTCGGCCGTGTACGCCGCCTCGTCTGGGATGGGCACCGGGGGAGGAGGCGGCGGGGGTTCTTGTGCGGCCAGTGTCCCGCAGAACACGGCCAGTGTCAGGATTGCCAGTCGTCGAGTCACAGGTTCACCTTCCCATTCCCCGGGTTGGTCGCGGCCTGGAGCAAGTTCTTGCAGGCTTCCGCGATCTTAGCCGCCGGTGGCCCGGCCAAGATTTCGTCGAGGCGACCGTGGTAGACGACCGTGAAGTCGTCCTCGGCCCTCGTGAGGGACATCTGGAGTCTGGGGATCTTGTCCTTGGGGTCGAAGAAGACGCAGACGCCGGTGACGAGCCCGGTCCCCCGCGCCTTCTCCTCCAGAATCTTGGTCGCCAGCCGGTGCAGTTCTCCGCGGGTCACGTCTGCCTCCTCGCCCGCTCCAGGGCGTTGATGCGGTCGCGCATGGCGACCAAGTAGGGTAAGGCGTCGAGCAACTCATCGAACAGGTGCTTCATGAAGTCTTCGTCATTCGTCCATCGGATCGGGACGCCGTAACGCAGGAGCCCGGTGTCGCGGCGGGCCTCCATCTCGTCGATGATCGCCTTCCAGGCGTCGCGGCCGCCGTCGGGCACGCGGTCGTCGCGGAGAACCGTCTCGACGATGACGGGCTCGGTCCAGTTCTCCTGCTTCTCGAAGACGTAGTACTCTTTGCCATCGACCTTGAAGGACGAGGGCCTGCCCCGGCCCTTCCAGGCCAAACTGGTCCACACCCACCGCTCACTCTTGTTCCCCAGGTAGATGCCCAGGAAGAGGAAGAAGAAGGCGGTGACCATGAAGCCCATGACGAGGGCGCTAATGGGAACGTGCATTGCGGTACTTCTCCTTGACGAGACCGTCTCGGAAGACGAGGCGGTCGGGGTTCACGATGAATTCGGCGCGGCGGCACAGGTGGGCGACGGCACTGCCGGAGATCCCGAACAGGTCGCCCACCTCCCGCAGACTCCACGACTCGACGTAGCGGAGGTACAGGATCACCCGGCTCCGCACGTCCAGGTGCCTCCGCCGCTTGGCGTAGTCCGGGCTGCACCAGTGCGTCAGCAGTTCGCTGGCGTCGCGGCGGCCGTCTTCGAGGCTCGACGACATGGGCTCGTCGCCGTCGTGCGGCATCGGGTACCACGCCTTGATGTTGCGGCGGGACCTCTGGGCGTAGGACCAGATCCGGTGGTAGATGGCCTTGCCCGCGAAGGTGCGGAAAGACGCACCCTTGTAGGCGCTCCACTTTTGGGCCGCCCGGCAGACGGCGAACCACGCCTCCTGGAAGAGGTCGTCCCACGAGTTGCGGGCGACGAGCCAGGGACGGCTGCGGACGGCCCGCTCGGCGTGGAAGATCATGAGGTCGCGCTCGAACGTCTCGGCCAGGAGCCGCTCCCCCCAGGTGAGCGGCTCGATCTTCCCTGCGTATGGCACGACTCACCCCGTGATGGACTTGCGGATCGCCAGGGCCAACTGCGACAGGTCGCCTTCGACGACCATCTGGGCCGCCTCGGGCACGCCGTCCTGGCGGTTGACCGTGAAGTAAATGCGGGCCGCGCCCGGCTGCTCCCGCCGGACGAGGTCCAGGGCCCTGGCGGCGACGTCCCGCCCGAACGAGTCGCCGACCGCCACGACCGAGAGAGTGTAGACGGAGGCGAGCGAGCCGAACTCGAACGGGTCGGAGGTGACGACGCACTCGGGCAGCGCGTCGTAGACGACGTCGATGCCGAAGACGGCGGCGCGGGTGCCGGTCAGGAGGGCCGGCGGGATAAAGGACTCCGCCTTGTTCTCCAGGAGGAACGCGATCAGGTCCGACCGCGCGATCCGCCGGTCCCGCGAGAGCGGGATGCGGCGGCTGCGGAGCTTGCCGGAGTCGCACCACTTGGTGACTGTCCGCGGGGCGATGCCGAGCGCCGCCGAGGCCCGGCCGGTGGTGAGGGTGTCGTACCAGCGGTGTCGGCGGACGCGGGCGAGTTCGTGAAGAGGGATGAGTTGGGCGCCGGTGTTGAGTTCGGGTCGGTCGGCGGCGACTTCGGGTCGGGGTTCGGCGGGGGCTCCGGCGGCGGGCCCTCCGGATTCGGCCTGGGTAGCAAGGTCCATGCGTCGTCTCCCTCGACGGTGATGTAGTCCCAGTCGTCGGGCACTCCGCCCGATTTGGGCAACTGGGAAAACGTGGAAATCCGGCCGCTCGCAAAGCCGTAGACTTTGCGGGCGGCCTGACGGGCCCGGGACACGACGCCCCGGGCGATGCGGTCGCGTTCCCCCTCACTCTTGCTTCGGCTCTTCAACCGACACCTCCCCGGCCGCCTTCTTGGCTTGGGTGATGATACCGATGTTGACCATGCCGCGGGAGGCGATCTCCTCGAACTTCTTATTCGGGAACGGGTTAGAGTCGCAGGCGTACAGCCGGTTGATGTTCAACTCCTTCCGGTCGCAGAAGTGCAGGATGGCCTTGCACGCCTTCAGGTACACGACGTCCCGGTCGAGCGGCGGTGTGGTGATGATCATGTACTGCCGCATCGCCACGGCACCCGCGTCGCCGACCTCGGCGGTCTGCTCGTCGTTGAATACCTTGACGAACTTCTTCAGGACCTCGTGGTCGACGTGGTAGGTGGCCAGGAATATGGCGGCCTTGACGGGGGCCTGGGCGATCTTCTTCGACAGCTTGCCCTGCCCGAACCACGACTCGACCTCGGCGGCCCGCGGCATGAACTCCTTGAACAGGTCCATCTTGCCGATCCGCGTCATGCGGTTCTCGATCCGTCGGCCGCCCGGGACGACGAAGCGGATGGCCGCGTTCAGGAGCGACACCGTCTTCCGCGTCGAGTTCTCGATGCCCGAGATCTGGGCCATGTCGTAGGCCGACCGCGTCCGGTTGGTGTCGATGACCGACATCTCCTCGAACTTCTCGTCGTCGCCGACGCCGAAGAACACCATGACGCGGATTGTCGCACCTGACATGGTGACCGCACCACAGCGGTGGTTGCCGTCGAAGCAGTGCTGGTTGACGTTGAACGCGATGCCCTGGTGGGTGAGTTTCCAGTCATCGTTAATCATGTCGAGCGCGTAACGCTCGATGTCGCCCTGCCCGGGAGTCCGTTGGTTGTCGATCATGCGGGCCTGGAACTCCCCGGCCAGTTCCGGCGTCAGGTCGCAGACCGTGACGACCCAACCCGTGAAGGGCAGCACGCTCCAGCCGTAGTCCCTGCCCCAGTTCTTGAAGGCGGGAACGTGCCGCGCCGCCTTCGGGTTTGCCTTCTTCAACTCCGCGAGGCTTTCGTAACAGCCGTCTTTCATGGTCCACCTGTGGTGAAAAGAGTCCGTCGAGAGTCTTTAACCGCCAGCCTGCATACCCAGAGCGGAGAGCGCATACCAACCCCGCGAAAAGCAGGGTTGGTCGTGATCTGCATGACCCTGGAGGGAGCCGCGATCCACCCGGAAGCGTGAGATTAACGTGGTTCTCCGGGCTCGACCCCTTCCCCACGTCTGCGAGCCAGCACGAGGTGCGTAAAAACGCACCCGGTGGAGACACGGGGGGTGTCCGTTGTCACCTGCCCCCCTGTGCAGAACGTCGCTACGAAGCCGCGACCGCTTTCACGCCGCCCAAACCGGGCCGAAGCCCTGTGTCGCTCGAACCCCGCGTGAAGGGGGTTATTCAGGTTGTAAGTCATGGTTGGACAGAGGTGCGGGGAAGTCGTATAATGCCCTTCCCTCACCCGCCGAGCGGCCCCCATGATCGAGACGCTTTGCGGCACCCTCCGGCAGTGTGGTGACTGCCGGAGGGTCACTTCTTTTATGCACCTGTTCATTTAGAACAGGGGAGTTATCCTATTAGGTTTTCTGGATTCGTCAACAGGAATTCCGGAAAATTTCCAGAAATATTTCCAGCCCTTGCGGTGGGCCTTTTCCTTCCGGACGGCGAAGGATTCGGGCCACTTGTCGGTGATGCGGCGGAGCGTCTGCTCGGAGACGTGGCACTCCCGCTCCAGCCGGAACCGGACCGTCTCGCCCTTGCGCTTCAGGTAGGCCGCGATCCGCTTGGCCTTCTTCAGGAGGTCGAAGCGGGCCCGCAGCCCGATCTTCGGGACTTTGCGGCGGAGCTTCCGGCCGGTCTGGATGACCGACAGGGCCCGCCGCACGTTCCACAGTGGCAGGCAGGTCGCCTCACTCAGGGCCTCCGCGTCCTCGGTCCCGTGCCTTCGCACGGCCCGCCGCACCGCCGCGACGTGCCGGGCCTGGATCGCTTCCGGGGACGTCTCGTCCGTGACCGGACAACTCATTGGGCAACTCCAGAACTCGGGTGAACTCCTCGGCGTCCCGCGGACGCCACAGGTAGCACTCGACGCCGGCCTTCCGGTACGCCTCCATCCAAGCCTCCTGCTCGGGACGGAGGCGGCCGGTGTCGCTCTTCAACTCGACCTTGATGATGCGGTCCCGGACGAGTTCCGTGTCCAGGAAGCCCTTCCCGTCACCCTCGAACACCGTCAGGTGCCGGGGCTTGCCGCCGCGGTTGACCGCGACGGCGGGGAAGTGGACGGCCCGCCAGCCCAAACTCTGGGCGAAGGCGACGAAGTTCTTCTGAAACTGCCGCTCGGACATGCCCTCCCAGAACTGGAGGGACGTGGCCAGGGACGGAGGTGCGGTTTTCCGCACCTCCAGCCCCTGCTCCTCAAGCATCGCCCACATCTTCGGTGGGATGTCTTTTGGCCTGAGTGCCACGTCGCGGTCCTCACGGGGTCGAGTGAACCTCGGTTATGAGCGGCGTCTTGGGGACGACGACGTCGTCGAGGTCCCACTCCTTCAGGGTCTCGCCCGCCGCCATCTCCCGCTCGAAGTCGTCGGCGTCCTGCTGCGACACCATGTCGCTACAGAACACCAGGATGCGGCCGCGGCCACGCGGGCTCGGCAGGCGGAGTAGTTGCTGGATCACGTTGCCCATGACCTCCAGTTCGAGGTCGATCTCGGGTGTGAGCTTGGCCAATGTCATCTCCCGTTGGTGTTGGGTCGGGCCTGCGGGCGGTGCGTCGCCGGTGCGGCCTCGGCCTGGGGGCTGAGGTCGGCGTGCATCGCCCGCAGCTTCTCGTCGATCTTCATCATGGTCATCTTGAGCCAGAGGCCGGTGTCGCCGCTGTCTCGGGACTGCAAGAGGCCGGACACGCACAGACCCAGGAGGTCGGTGTGGTGCTTCGCGTAGAACTGCTGGTAGGTCACGCTAGCCCTCCTTCTGGATCAGTTCGGCCTTGTCCACCTGATTGACGCGTCGCTTCCACGACAACTCGTCGCCGACCCTGGGCATCATGGGCAGGTCGGGCGGCGGGTAGTAGCCGTGGACCTTCATGAAGTGGGTCCGGGCCTGATCGAACGTCCGGTTGGAGTTCTTCGCCCGGTAGTACTCCTTCATCCACAGCTTGACCGTGTCCGGCCGCTCCTCGCCGGTGCGGACCCGCGGCCGGAAGATGTCGCCGCGGTACTCCCGTAGCGACCCGTCGGCCTGGGCGACCGGACGACTCTTGCGGCCCACGTCCACCGTGAAGCCGCAGGCACAGTTGGGCCGCATGAGGATGGCGGCACAGCGGGGGCAGCGGAACGGCTCCTTGTCCTGCTTCTGCTCCAGCCGCACCTGGCGCTCGATCGCCAGACTCCTCGCGGTGTCGGTCAGCTTCCACTCGCGGTCGGCGTTGACGCTCCCGTGCTTCCACCAGTTCCCGCCGTGGTCCTGGATGGTGACCTCCTCCAGGCCGGGGTACGCCCGCAGGCCACGCCCGACGCTCTGGAGGTAGGACTGGAGGGACGAGAACACGCAGGCCAGGACGACGTGGGCGATCCACGGCGCGTCGAACCCCTCGCGGAGGACGAAGCGGTTCGTGACCACCTTGATGTCGCCCGACTTGCTCCCCTCGAAGACCGCGTCCCGGGCCTTGCGGTCGCTGGCGTAGCTGTGGCCATTAATCCACACCTCGTCGCCGTCGACGTGTGCGGCGGTCACGCCCTGGGAGAAGAACTGCTCGGCGAACCACAGACTCTCCCCCACGCCCGGGGCGAAGAGGATCGTCGGCTTCTCGGCCGGGTTCATCCGCCGGAACCAGTCGAACACGCGGGCGAAGATCCCGGGGACCATAATCAGCTTGCGCTGCTCCTCTTCGGTGGCGTCGAGGAGGTCCGTCAGGCTCTTGCGTCCGATGTGGGCGAGGTCCGGCTCGTCCGGCCCGAAGTGCCGCGCCGGCAGGAGGGCCCCGCAGGCGCGGCCCTCCGAGTTCACCCCGGCCTGGATCAGGACGTCGGCGATGTCGTTCATCCCGATCGGCGTCGCCGTCAGGTAGACGATTGTCGCGCCCTGGTCCAGGTACTTGTTGACGACCGCCTGGGACTGCTTGCCTCCGTGCAAGTGGCCCTCGTCCACGATGACGAGGGACGCTTCGGTCGTCTCCCAGACGTTCTTGCGGACGACCCGCGAGTACTCCGTCTGGATCGAGGAGATTTGCAGCCCGTGGTGAGGGGCGGGGTGGAAGCCCGCGGCCCGGATGCCGTACCCGAAGCCGCGCTCGTCCATGTTACGACTTAGCTGGTCGATCATGAGCCTCCGGTTGGTGACCAGGAGGCTGCGACCGCCGCTTGCCAGTTCGTCCGCGATCAGGTCCCCGGCCATCACCGTCTTGCCCATCCCCGTGGGAGACGTGAGGACGATCCTTCGGTGACCCCTTCTTCGTGCGTCGCGGAACTGGCCGACCCCTCTTTCCTGGTGGGGCCACCTTGGCATACGACTCCTTTCTGCGGGACCGCAGGATTCGCAGGAGGATACGCAGGGCCCGCAGGTGCGTATTCTCGCGGGTGATGCCGGCCTTCCGGGCGTAGGCGTGCTGCCGCTCGACGTCGGCGGCGAAGTCGAAGAGCCGGACCAAGCCGTAGTGCGAGAACCCGCCCTTGCAGGTGACGTACCCCGACACGGTCAGGATCAGGACCCCGCCGCACCGGCGGCACACGGACATCGACAGGGCCCAGGCGTCGTCGGCCTTGACCTTGACGCCCGAGACCACGAGGGGCGGGGCCTTCCCGGCCCCGCCCCTCTTCCCGGCCGACTTCCTCACCGGCTTGCGGCGGCCTTGGACTCCCGCTCGATCCGCACCCGCCACAGGCGGAGTGCCTTGAGGCAGATGTTGAGGCTGTCCTGACACTTCTTCTTCTCCCCGTGCTTCTTGGCCCCGGCGTCCATCTCGGCCAGGGAGTCGAGTGACCGGTCGATCCACCCGAGACGGTCCTCGACGCCCTTCCAGTCGAAGGAGATGCCCTTCTCCTTCTTCTTCGGCTTCACCTTGGCCGCGCCGGTGTTGGCCTTGGTGTACACCTTGCCGTCGGCCCCGACCCGCTTGACCGGCTCGGCCGGCTTGGCGGGCTCGCCCTTCTCGGCCGCGGTCTTCGCGGCCTGGGCCTCGAAGCGGGCCCGGACGTCGCCGACCAGCCCGTCGGACACCTTGACGATGGCGGCGATGGCCCGGTTGCTCATCTCGGGCTTGGTCTTCAGCACCATCTCGACGGCCCGGTTCTTGTCGGCGTGCGTCCGCTTGAGCGCCTTGTGCTTGGTGTTGGCCCCGGCGGCGAGCAGCACCGCGTCGGCCCAGGCGTTGACCTTGACGATCTCGACCGGCACGATCGCCCGGCCGTTGATCTCGTAAGCCTTCTTCTCGTGGTGGCCGTCGTAGAGGAAGTACTCGGGCCCGGTCTCCGGCTTGCGGACGATCTCCAACACCTTCAGCGGCGGCAGCTTGTCGCCCCGCTTCATGTCGTCGGCCAAGTCCTGGGCGTGGTCCAGGTTCATGCCGTTGACCCGCATCTGGAGGTCCGGGTGCGTCAGCACCGCCTCCAGGGCCATCGTCTTCTTCTCGGACCCGCCGACCACGTCCTCGGCCTCGGGCTTCGTCGCAACTTCGCTCATCTCGAACCTCCGTTGAAAGGGGGAAGACGGTCCCCCGGCCGGGCACCATAGCGGTCTAGCGACCGGTGCCGGGTAAGGACAGACCGGGTGCGGAAATCCGCACCTAGAACCCGTTGGGGATGTCGGGGAATCCGCCTCCGTCCGGATCGACGGGGTCCACGAACTTCTTCGTCGCGTTGTCGAACTCGATGCCCTCGGCGGCGGCCCGCTGGATGACGTAGGACACGAACTGGCCGCGGACCGGCTGGCCCAGGTAGTCGTTCAGCCGCTTCATGTTGGCCTGGATATTGGCGGCGTTCACGTTGCCGTAGGTGCCGTCGAAGAACTTGTCCCACCACACGAGTTCGGGGTGGCGCTCGTCCACCTTCGGCGGCATCGCCGGGGGAGGCG
>Ga0247823_10001242_pt1 | contig 21236 bp, 23 predicted proteins | sample 13C_PalmiticAcid_2_FD_192426 | JGI IMG/M metagenome (GOLD analysis project Ga0247823, IMG submission 192426) | Soil microbial communities from agricultural site in Penn Yan, New York, United States - 13C_PalmiticAcid_Day30 | ecosystem: Environmental > Terrestrial > Soil > Agricultural land... | reverse complement strand
GTCGACATCATCGTCATCGCCTTGCCGAACATGGCCTCAAGGTGTTCCGCGCCGTCCGGCGAACGCTCCGTGTATCCGGCGGCGAGTTCCTGGGCCAGCGGTGAGTCCGCGTCCAGTTCCAAGGGCAGGACGCCGTCGTGGTGGAAGTTCGCACCGATCACGACCGCGCGGCTGACCAGGTCGGGCCGCGCCAAGGCGACCAGCAGTGCGACATTCCCGCCGTCACTCCAACCGACCAGGTGCGCGGGCCCACCGATAACCTCGCTCAGCACAGCCACTGTCTCGTCGGCCATGTCGGCGTAGTGGAAGTCGGCGTCGGTGTCGGCGGTGTAGCCGTGGCCGCGGCGGTCGAACGCGACCACCCGGAACCGATCGCTGAGCGCGCTTGCCACGCCGTCGAGGGAATCGCTGTTGCTGATACCGCCATGCAGCAGCAACAGCGGCTCGCCCGTGCCGCCCCGGTCGTCGACCCAGGTCGAATGCCCGCCGATATCCCGATAGGTGCCCATGCGCGACTCCCGTCCGATGGCCCGATCCCACTGTCCACCCGCCGCGCCGCCGGTGCGAGAGGCCGAAAGTCCCGTCCGCCCGCGTGGCGGCGGTGATCAGGACGGGTCACACTGGGGCGGTGAGCGGACCGTCGAGGGTCGGGGTTCGGGTCGAGGGCGTGGTGCAGGGCGTGGGGTTCCGCCCGTTCGTCTACGCGCTGGCCAACCGGTTCGGGCTCGCGGGCCTGGTCGGCAACGACGTCGACGGCGTGTTCATCGATGTCGAGGGATCGACCGAGTCGGTCGATGCCTTCCTCGCCGAACTGGCCGACCACCCCCCACCGCTGGCCGCCATCGAGCGGATCACTACGGAACCGCGTGACCCGGCCGGGGCGCACGGCTTCCAGATCGTGGCGAGCGAGCCGGGCGGGGAGCGGCGCACGCTGGTGTCCGCGGACAGCGCCACCTGCGACGACTGCCTGCGGGAGCTGGGCGACCCGGAGGACCGGCGGTTCGGCTACCCGTTCATCAACTGCACGAACTGCGGCCCCCGCTTCACCATCGTGCGCGACGTCCCCTACGACCGGCCGTTCACCACGATGTCCGGGTTTCCGATGTGCGCGCCGTGCGACGCGGAGTACCACGATCCCGGCGACCGCCGCTTCCACGCCCAGCCCACCTGCTGCCCCGACTGCGGCCCCACCCTGGAGCTGACCGACCGCGCGGGCACCCACCTGCCGGGCGACCCGATCGCCGAGTCCGCCGCGCTGCTGCACGCCGGGCGGGTCGTCGCGGTCAAGGGACTCGGCGGCTACCACCTGGCGACACTCGCCTCCAGCGAGCGCGCGAACGCCGATCTCCGGTCCCGCAAACACCGCGAGGACAAGCCATTCGCCGTCCTGGTGTCCGATCTGGACAGTGCGCGGAAGCTGTGCCATATGGACGATGTCGGTCAGGCTCTGCTGACCGGACGACAGCGGCCGATCGTGCTGCTCCCCCACCTGCCCGACGCCCCGGTCGCAGCTTCGGTGGCGCCTGGCAACCGCGAACTGGGCCTGATGCTCCCCTACACCCCAGCCCACCATCTGCTGATCCACGCGGTCGGCGAGCCGATCGTGCTGACCAGCGGGAACGTCTCCGACGAGCCGATCGCGCACGTCGACGCCGACGCGTTCGCCCGGCTGAGCGAGATCGCGGACGCGTTCCTCACCCACGACCGGCCCATCCACGTGCGGACCGACGACTCGGTCGTCCGCCCCTCCCGCGGACGCCCCTCAGTCCTGCGCCGCTCCCGTGGGTACGCGCCGGAACCCGTTCCGCTGCACCAGGAGTGCCCACGCCCAGTGCTGGCCTGCGGCGCCGAGCTGAAGAACACCTTCTGCCTCGCCAAGGACCGGCACGCGTTCGTCTCCCACCACATCGGCGACCTGGAGAACTACCCGACGCTGCGGTCGTTCACCGAGGGCATCGAGCACTTCGGCCGCGTGTTCGACATCGCCCCGGAGGTCGTCGCCCACGACCTGCACCCCGAATACCTGTCCACGAAGTTCGCCTTCGACCTGGCCGACGTCGACTTGGTCGGCGTGCAGCACCACCACGCGCACATCGCGTCGTGTCTGGCCGACAACGGGGTGGACGGCCCGGTGATCGGGGTCGCGTTCGACGGACTCGGCTACGGCACGGACGGCACCCTGTGGGGCGGCGAGTTTCTCATCGCCGACCTGGTGGACTTCGAGCGGGCCGCGCATCTTGCCGCCGTGCCGATGCCAGGCGGCGCCGCGGCGATCCGGCAGCCGTGGCGAATGGCCGCGTCCTATGTGGACGCGGCGGGCCTGGACACCGACCTTCCGGTACGGCGGCGGCCCCAGTGGGACCAGGTGACGGAAATGGCTCGCCGGGGCGTCAACGCGCCGCTCACCTCCAGCGCGGGCCGCCTGTTCGACGCGGTCTCCGCGTTGGTCGGCCTGCGCGCCGAGGTCACCTACGAGGGCCAGGCCGCCATCGAGCTGGAGCAGTGCGCCGACCCTTCGGAGACCGGCACCTATCCGGCGCCCCTGAGCCAGGACGGCCTGCTGTCGGGCGTCGACCTCGTGGCCGCCGTCGTCGCCGATCTCCGGGCCGGGGTCCCGGCCCACACCGTCGCGGGCCGGTTCCACAACGGCGTCGCCGACGCGATCACCCGCACCTGCGACTGGCTGCGGACGAGCCGGGGCCTGGACACGGTCGCGCTGTCCGGCGGCGTGTTCCAGAACGTCCTGCTCCTAGGCCGGGTCGTGGACCAGCTCACCGCGCGCGGGTTCGACGTACTGACCCACTCCCGCGTGCCGACCAACGACGGCGGGATCAGCCTCGGACAGGTCGCGGTCGCGGCTGCGCGAGACCGCGCGCACGGCTGAGGGCGCGCAGCCAGCCATACCAGTCGACCAGCCCGGCGCCGAGAGTCGCCGACACCGGCAAGATCGCCACGTCCGGCCGGATCAGCCGCGCGTCGTTGGTGAACCGCTCGACATCGAAGTCCACGTACGGCAGCAGGTCGACCTTGTTGAGCAAAACAAGATCCGCGGTCGCGAACATGTGCGGGTACTTGAGCGGTTTGTCCGCGCCTTCGGTGACCGACATGACCACGACCCGCGCGGTCTCCCCCAGGTCGAACAGGGCCGGGCACACCAGGTTGCCGACGTTCTCCACGAACACGATCCCGCCCGGCTCCGGGTCCAGCGCCCGCAGCGCTCCGGCGAGCATGTCGGCGTCGAGGTGGCACCCGGCGCCGGTGTTGATCTGGATCGCCCGGCACCCGGTCGCCCGGATGCGTTCCGCGTCGAGCAGGGTCTCCTGGTCGCCCTCGACCACTGAGACCGGGAAGTCGTCGGACAGGCCGCGCACGGTCCGTTCCAGCAAGGTCGTCTTGCCGGATCCGGGGGAACTCATCAGGTTGACCGCGGTGATCCCGCGCTCGGCCAGCCACGCCCGGTTCGTCCCGGCGAGCCCGTCGTTCTTGGCCAGCACGTCCACTTCCATCGACACCGTGTGCCCGCCACCGTGCTCGTGACCATGCCCGTCACCGTTGTGCCCATGACCGTGTCCGTGGCCGGGATCAGTGATCCGGACCTCGGACTCGCCGCAGCCGCACGTCGCACACATTCAAGCCACCTCCACCGACCGGATGCGCAGCTCGCGCCCGGCCAGGATCTCGATGTCGGCGCTGCCGCAGTCGCACAGCAGGATCAGGTCGTGGAAAGCCCGTTCGGCACCGCAGTCGCGACACCGGCCGCGGCCGGGCGGCTCGTCGATCTCCAGCCGGGCGCCCTCGACGGTGGTGCCCTGGGCCGCGACGTCGAAGCAGAACCGCAGCGAGTCGCTGACCACCCCGGCGAGCTGCCCGACCTCCAGCCGCACGGCCGTCACCCGAGCGTCGCCGAGCCGTTCGGTGATGGCCTCGACGACGCTCTGGGTGATGGCCAGTTCGTGCATGTCAACAGATCCTGGGCAACGGGTCGCCAACCAGCAAGTCGACGATCCGGGTGCCGCCGAACGTGGTGTTGAGCAGGACCAGCCCCGGCGGGTCGTCCTTGACCCGCCCGATGACCGCGGCTTCAGCGCCGAGCGGGTGCGCCCGCAAGGCCGCCAGCGCGCTGTCGACGTGCGCGCCGTCCACCACGACGACGATCCGGCCCTCGCACGCCACGTACAGCGGGTCGATGCCCAGCAGTTCGGACGCGCCGCGCACCTCGGTCTTCACCGGGATCGCGGCCTCGTCCACCACGACCGCCACGTCGGCGGCCTTGGCGATCTCGTTGAGGATCGTCGCGACCCCGCCGCGGGTCGCGTCGCGCATGGCCCGCACGCCGGGACACGCCGCGAGCAGCGCGGACACCAGCCCGTGCACGGGCGCGGTGTCGGACTCCAGGTCGGCGTCGATGTCCAGTTCGCCGCGGGCCAGCATGATCGTGATGCCGTGCTCGCCGATCGGCCCGGACACCAGGATCACGTCGCCGGGACGCACCGTGGCCACACCGAGCCGTGTGTCCGCGTCGAGCACACCAACCCCGGCGGTGTTGATGTAGCAGCCGTCGGCCTTGCCGCGCTGGACGACCTTGGTGTCGCCGGTGACGATCTTCACGCCCGCGACCGCGGCGGCCGCGGCCATGGAGTCGACGATCCGGGTCAGATCGGCGACCGGGAACCCTTCCTCCAGGATGAACCCGGCCGTCAGGTAGAGCGGCCGGGCGCCGGACACCGCGAGGTCGTTGACCGTCCCGTTGACCGCGAGGTCGCCGATGTCGCCGCCAGGGAAGAACAGCGGTGACACCACGAACGAGTCAGTCGTCAGCGCCAGCCGCGCACCGTCCACAGTGAACTCCGCGGCGTCTTCGAGCTGTTCGAGCATCGGGTTGCGGAAGGCGTCGAGGAACACCGCCTCCACCAGGGTCTGGGTGGCTTTGCCGCCGGAGCCGTGGGACAGCGTGATCCGTTCCTCGCGGACCTTGGCCCGCCTGCGCCTCGCCTTGTCGATCCGGTCGAGGACCTGCTGTTCCCGATTGGTCACGTGGTGCTCGCTTCCCGCACCCGCTGCCGGGTGAACCGCCCGAAGTTGTAGTAGGCCGCGCACGCGCCCTCCGGCGACACCATGCACGTGCCGATCGGTGTCTCAGGGGTGCACGCGGTGCCGAACACCTTGCACTCCCACGGTTTCAACACACCCTTGAGCACTTCACCGCATTGGCACGCCTTGGGGTCGGCGACCCGAACCCCTGGCACCGAGTACTGGCGCTCGGCGTCGAAGGCGGCGTACTCCTCGCGCATCCGCAGCGCCGAGTGCGAGATGAAGCCGAGCCCGCGCCACTCGAAGTACGGCCGCAGCTCCATGGTCTCGGCGATGACCCGCAGCGCGACCGGGTTGCCGTCCCACGGCACCACTCGGGAGTACTGGTTCTCCACCTCGGAGCGGCCCTCGTGCAGCTGCTCCATTAGCATGTAGATCGACTGCAGGATGTCCAGCGGCTCGAATCCGGCTACCACAACGGGTTTGCCGTATTCGGCCGCGATGAACTCGTACGGCCTGCAACCGATGACCGTGGACACGTGTCCCGGCCCGATGAACCCGTCGAGGCGCAGGTCCGGCGAGTCGAGGATGGCCTTGATCGCGGGGATGATCGTGACGTGGTTGGCGAACACCGAGAAGTTCTCGATGCCCTCCTTCGCCGCGCGCAGGACCGTCATCGCCGTCGACGGCGCGGTCGTCTCGAACCCGATGGCCATGAACACGACCTGCAAATCCGGGTTCTGCCTGGCGATCTTGAGGGAGTCCAGCGGCGAGTAGACCATGCGGATGTTGGTGCCCTCGGCGTTGGAGTCGAAGAAGTTCCCGCCGGATCCGGGCACCCGCATCATGTCGCCGAACGATGTCATCAGCACGCCTGGTTGGCGCGCGATGTGGATGGCGTCGTCGACCCGGCCCATCGGGATCACGCAGACCGGGCAGCCGGGGCCGTGCACCAGGGTGATGCTTTCCGGCAGGTAGTCCTCAAGCCCGTGCTTGTAGATGGTGTGGGTATGGCCGCCGCAGACCTCCATGAACTTGTAGTGCCTGCCGGGCTCACACAGGCTGGTGATCTTGGCCGAGAGGGCGCGCGCCTTCTCCGCGTCCCGGAACTCGTCGACGAACCGCATGGCGTCCTTCCGTTCTACTCGATCCGCGACTCCAGGAACGCGGCCATCTCGTCCTCGTATGCCTTGCCGATGCTCTCCAGGAACTCCAGCGCCGCGGCCGCCTCGGCCTCGTCGATCTTGGACAGCGCGAAGCCGACATGGATGAGCACCCACTCGCCGGGGACCGGTGGGTCGTCGGTCAGCAGGCCGATGTTGATGGCGCGCTTCACCCCGCTCACGTCCACTTTGGCCAGGTCGGGGCGGTCGGTCATGATCTCGATGACCTCACCGGGGATGCCGAGGCACATGGCGTTCCTCCTTGCCTGGTTGTCACATCCGGCTGATGTCGATGTAGCGCTTGATGTCAGGAGCGACCAGTTTGGCGATGGCCACACCGAGTCCGACGACGGTGAGCAGAATCAGGATTCGGCGCATGTCACACCCCCTTTCCTGCTGGGACAAGCAGTTCCGCCACAAGTGCGTGCACTTCGGCGGCGGCGGGTGTGACGGCGGCGGCCACTGGCTCCGACAGCCCGATCCCGGGGTCGAGGGACGCTGGTTCACAGCCGACGAGCAGCACCCGGCCGGGGGTCCCGCCGAGCAGGTGCACGAAATCGAGCACGCTGTCCGGCGTCATCTCGTGCGCCGACACCGGGGGCGGTTCAGCGGGTGCGGTGGTGTCCAGTTCCAGGACCGTGACCGTGCCCGGCACCTCGCCGCGCGCGGTGGCGTCGATCAGGATGGTGACGTCGTAGCCGGACATCAGCTCATAGGCCAGGTGCATCCCGCGGATGCCGTACTCCCCCACGCTGACACCATCTGGCACCGGCTCGGCGGCCAGGCGCGTGGCCACCTCGACGCCGAACCCGTCGTCGCCGAGGAAGATGTTGCCGATACCGGCCACCAGGATCTTCATGGGAGCGGTTCGATCTCGTCCGGGGCGAAATAGCGGAATCGCCCGTGCGCCAACTGGAGTTCTGCGGCCGGGTCGTCGTCCACGGTGACCGCCACATGCCACTTGTCGTCCACATCGGACAGCACCGCGGCGACGGTCGCGGTGCGGCCGGCGAGGAACATGTCCTGCGCGTCGGACCGGCGGCTGCCCGGCTGTAGCCGCACCCGGCTGCCCTTCGCCACCGGGATCCCATTGACCACCACGTGATCGGTCTCGGGCGAGACGGACGCGTCAGCGCCCGGGTCCCACCAGGGCACGTCCGGGCGCGTCGGCTCCGGTTCGCCGGTCACCGCGCGCAGGTAGCGAACGGTGCCGTGCAGGCGTTCCAGCAGTTCGCCGGGCAGGCCGTCGACCCGGTCGACCAGCTCGGCCGCCTTCTCGTCGGTGACCCGCGCCTGCCGCTTCTCCTCGTCGGTGAGGGCCATCGTGCGCAGGGTCAGGATCTCGTCGATCTCGGTGCCGTCGAACAGGTTCCCCGCGCTCTCCGGCGCGATCGACGCGTGGTCGTAGAGGATGATCGGCGAGGACAGGATCACGTCGCCGACCAGGACCGGCCAGGTCCGCTTGTTCTCACACTCCTGCGCGGCGGGCGTGGCCCACTCGGGCGGTTCGACCATCGACAGGAACTTGCCCGGCCGGACGTGCAGCAGCGTGTGCGCGGCGACCAGCGCGTGCCGCAGCGCCTGAGTCCGCTCGTCGGCGGTCGCGTCGGAGGTGTTGGCCAGGTCGACCCGCAGCCGGGCCCCGCCGAACGGGCCGACCAGCGCGTCGGCGCGCAACGTGAGCCGCCCGGACAGCGACTCGCGGCGCCGCACGATCCGGACCTCGTCGGTCAGCTCCTCGACATCGGTGCCGCCGTCGATGCTGAACGGCACCTCGTTGTCCCCCGCCAGCAGGTCGGCGAAGCGCAGCACCGCGTCGACCTCGCGCTCGACGGCCTCGTCCCAGGTCGTGTACTCGGTCCCGTCGACGGTCACCGACTCGACCGGCGCCCCGGACACCTCGACCGTGCGGGACTGCACCTGCAGGAACCGCAGGCGCAGGTAGAGGGTCGCCTGCCCGTCGGGCTCGACCAGGCACTCGGTGCGGTTGTCGGCATGTTCGCCGGAACCGCCCGCGGCGAACGCGGGTGGCATGAGCACGCCCCACTGCCAGCGCAGCTGGTTCTTCGCCGATGACGCGCGGTACGGGTAGAGCAGGTAGCCCTCGTAGAGGACGGCGTCGGCGACCGCGCGGGCGGCGTCGAAGCTGTCGAACGGATCGAGGGAGTCGGTCATGACGCCTCCGCGCAAGAGAGCAGCACCCTGTCGACCGGGTCAAGGTAACCAGTCATGACGCCTCCGCGCGGGCGAGCAGGGCGGCGAAGGCCGCGTCCCAGGTCGGCAGCGCGTGCGCGGCCTTGTACTTGAGCAACGCGTCCATGGTCTCCTTGTGCACCCGGACCCACGCCTGGTTGGGGAAGTAGGTGTCCATCATCGACTTCCACACCGCGACAGGGACCCGGTAGGAGGACTCCTTGTGCCACGGCACCTGGTTGACCCAGAACCCTTCCTCGCCCTTGCCGAACACGGTGCCGCTGAACAGCAGCACCATCGGCACCTCGCCCTCCTCCAGCGCGTGGAAGTACTTGCCCGCGGCCACTTCCAGGTCGTAGCTGCACGGCACCGGGACATCGATCTCGGTCGACCCGGTGAATGTGGGCACCATGATCGACACGTTGCTGAACTGCATCGGCTTGAGCGTCTCGCCCCAGCGCGACGGCTCGCCGAACAGCGCGACGAGCAGCTCCTTCTCCCCTTCGGTGTAGCGCCTGCGCTGCGGCTCGATCCGGATCTGCACGCGCAACGCGATGGCGTGCACGGTGGCCGCGTTGACCTCGGCGATCCGCAGCCGGAACAGCAGCGTGGGGCTCGCGCCATACCGTTCCGGCTTGACGTCGATGCAGTCGAAGGCGAGTTCGGTCATTCCCCGCCTCCGACCGGGGTGGACTTGGCCCGCAGGCTGTCGAAGAACCCGTCGATGTGCCGCCACGCGTCGGTCCCGCCGTCGAACCCGCGCCAGTGCGTCCGGACGAGACCGACGAGCTGGTAGCACGCGTCGATCGGCACCAGGAAACCTTCGAACCGCTCGTCCTGCTTGACGATCAGCAGCGCCTCGACGTCCGGCACCATGTCGGTGAGCCAGTCGTTGGCCGCGACCAGGTCGGACCACGCGTCCAATGACAGCAGCGACTCGGTGGCGCCCGCCGGGCTCGGGTAGAACGCGACCGTGCGCTCCATGTCCGAGTTGGCGAAGAAGAACGCCATCTTCACCGGAATCCCCGCCGTGTCCCACAGCGGGCCGCCCTCCGGCAGCGACGAGATGTACTGGTAGCGGTCGGGCACGGCGCGGAACTTGCTGCCGCCCGCCCCGCGCGGGGTGAACAGCAGATAGCACCCGCGGCAGGTGCACAGCAGGGCACGGGTCTCCACATTGGTCACGTGGCCGTGCTCCTCGCCGATCATCTCCCCGCACATCTCGCACCGCTCGACCCTGGCCACCGGCTGCCGGGGCGCGCGGAACCGCCGAAGGCCTTGGGTCATGTCGGCACCGCGATCCGCACTCCGCGTTCCCCGGCGAGCAGGGGCAGCGGATCGAGGTGGGCGCTGCTGCCGCGCCCGGCCAGCGCGACGTCGTAGTCGCTGCCGCAGCCGGGACAGCGCAGCAGGCTGCCCGTCAGCGTCGCACCTGCCAGGGTGGCCGAGCAGGTCGGGCAGCGGTCGCGGTAGGCGTAGAGCTGACCGTCCACATTGCACACGACGGTGTCCGCGCCGCCGACCGTGGCCGGGTGCACCGCGCCAGGGGCGATCGAGTCGAGTCCGTCGGCGTCGAGCCAGCGCGGCGGGGGCGGCGCGGGCGCGGTCACCGAGCTGATCGGCAGCAGCGGCCTGCCGTTCGGCCCGGTCCCGGCCGCGGGTTCGGCCACGACACCCTCGACGTCGACCCTGGTGATCTCCGGGGCGGCGTCGTGGATGGCCTGCTCGATCGCCAGTTTCACCGTCACTGTGGAGGACGGGCAGCCGTTGCAGCTTCCGGCCAGCCGGAGCCGAACCGTGCCGTCCTCGTCGACCCCGAGCAGGTCGACGTCACCGGAGTGCGACCCCAGGTACGGGCGCACTTGTTCCAACGCGGCGCTCACCCGCTCCAGGGTCGAGTCCGGGTGCAGGTCGTGCAGCACCAGCAGGCTCGACACCAGTTCGTCGCCCGCCAGGGCCCGCATCAGCCGCTCGATGTCGGCGCCCGCGGCCTCGGCGAGGACCTCCAGCAGCCGGTCGAGCCCGCTGCCGTAGAACTCGACGACCGTGCGCACCAGGTCATCGGCTCGGCGACTCACCTCCGGGTCGCCGAGCCGCTCCAGGTCGGCGAGGATCTTGTCGATCCGGTCGGCGACCGCCCGCGCGTCGTCGGTCACGGCGTTACAGCTCGGAGCCGAAGGCGTGCGGGGTGTGCAGCTTCTTGATCACGCGACTGGACGCGCCGGAGTCGACGTGCATGTGTACGCCGCAAGGCAGACACGGGTCGAAGCTGCGGACCGCGCGCATGATGTCGATGCCCTTGAAGTTCTCCTGGGTGTTCTCCTCGAAGATCGGCGTGTTCTGCACCGCGTCCTCGTAGGGGCCTGGCGTGCCGAAGGAGTCGCGCACGCTGCCGTTCCACGGGGTCGGCGGGTACGGGTGGTAGTTGGCGATCTTGCCGCCCTTGATCACCATGTGGTGGGACAGCACGCCGCGCACGGCCTCGGTGAACCCGCAGCTCACGCCCTCGTCGGGGACCGTGAACGGCTCCCAGGTCTTGGTGTGTCCGGCCCGGACCTCGGCCAGCGCCTTCTCCGTGAAGTGCAGCGCGAGTCCGGCGGCGTACGCCTGGAAGTACGTGCGGGCGCGGTTGCGCTCCAGCGCGTTGCTCCACTTGGGAATCTTCCACTCGAAGGTGGCCTCCGGCTTGGTCGCCGTGCGCGGCAGGTTGATCACCACGCTGTGCCCGGTCGAGTTGACGTAGTCGGTGTGCACCAGGTTCGCCAGCGCGGTCACCCACAGGCGGGCGATGGGGCCGCCGCCGGTGTCGAGGGCAAGGTGGTCGGTGCCGTCGAACCAGCGCGGCGACATCGTCCACGAGTACTTGCCGTCGAAGTCGCGCTTGGCCGGGTGCGGGATCGTGGTCTGGTTCCACGGGTGCCGGTGGTCGACCGGGTTGCCCAGCGGGTCGCGGTCGACGAAGGTCGGCTCGGCCTCCCAGTCGTCGTAGAACGAGCTGCCGAGCAGGATCCGGATGCCCAGGTTGATGTCGACCAGGCTGGTGGTCAGCAGCTTGCCGTCCACGACGACGCCCGGGGTCACGAACATCTTGCGGCCCCAGTCGGCCATGTTGCGGTAGGTGAAGTCGCAGTGCACCGGGTCGTTGAGGCTGCCCCAGCAGCCCAGCAGCACCCGACGCCTGCCGACCTCCTCGTAGCCGGGAAGGGCCTCGTAGAAGAAGTCGAAGAGGTCGTCGTGCATCGGGACGACCCGCTTCATGAACTCCACGTAGCGCATGAGCCGGGTGAGGTAGTCGGTGAACAGCTGGATCGTCGCGACCGTGCCGACGCCGCCCGGGTACAAAGTGGACGGATGGACGTGCCTGCCCTCCATGAGGCAGAACATCTCGCGGGTGTAGCGGCTGACCTGCAGCGCCTCACGGTAGAACTCGCCCTCCAGCGGGTTGAGCGAGCGCATGATGTCGCCGATGAACTTGTAGCCGTGCTCTTCGGCGTGCGGGGCGGGAGTGCGGTTGGCCAGTTCCAGGACGCCGGGGTTGGTCTCGCGGACCATCCGCTCGCAGTAGTCCACCCCGACCAGGTTCTCCTGGAAGATGTTGTGGTCGAACATGTACTCGGCGGCCTCGCCGAGGTTGATGATCCACTCGCCCAGGTGCGGCGGGCGGACCCCGTAGGCCATGTTCTGGTTGTAGACCGAGCAGGTCGCGTGGTTGTCACCGCAGATGCCGCAGATGCGGCTGGTGATGAAGTGCGCGTCGCGCGGGTCCTTGCCCTTCATGAAGATGCTGTAGCCACGGAACACCGACGAGGTGCTGTGGCACTCGACAACGCGCTTGGCCGCCCAGTCGATCTTCGTGTAGATACCGAGGCTGCCGACGATGCGGGTGATCGGGTCCCACGCCATCTCGACAAGATCGGACTTGTTGCTTGTGGTGGTCACAGCTGTGCCCTTTCGCGCTTGTCGAGGTCAGTAGCGGGACTGGTAGCCGGTGGTGAGCTTCTTGCCCTTGGAACGCCAGCGCGGCTCCTTGTCCACGGTGCGTTCGGTGACGTGGCGCAGCGTCCGGACCAACTTCCCGTAGGCGCCGCTGGCCCGCGTGGACACCTTCGCGCCCGGCGGTTCGTCCATGAACGGCATGAACTTGTCCGGGAAGCCGGGCATCGTGCAGCCGATGCAGATGCCGCCGACGTTCGGGCAGCCGCCGACGCCGTTGATCCAGCCGCGCTTGGGCACGTTGCACTTGACGACCGGGCCCCAGCAGCCCAGCTTCACCAGGCACTTGGGCGAGCCGTACTCGTCGGCGAACTGGCCTTGCTCGTAGTAGCCCGCGCGGTCACAGCCCTCGTGCACCGTGGCGCCGAAGAGCCACTGTGGACGGAGGTGGTCGTCGAGCGGGATCATCGGCGCCTGACCGGCGGCCTGGTACAGCAGGTAGAGGATCGTCTCGGAGAGGTTGTCCGGGTGGATCGGGCAGCCGGGCACGCAGACGATCGGGATGCCCGCCTTGGACTTCCAGTCCCAGCCGAGGTAGTCGGGCACGCCCATGGCGCCGGTCGGGTTGCCCGCCATGGCGTGGATGCCGCCGTAGGTCGCGCACGTCCCGACCGCGAGCACGGCCAGTGCCTTGGGGGTCAGCCGGTCGAGCCACTCGCTGGTGGTCATCGGCTGGCCGGTGGCCGGGTTGTTGCCGAACCCGCACCAGTAGCCCTCGGACTTGATCGCCTCGTTCGGGATGGATCCCTCGACGACCAGCACGAACGGTTCCAGTTCGCCGCGGTCGGCCTTGTGGAACCACTCGATGAAGTTGTCCGCGCCCGTCTCCGGGCCGCACTCGAAGTCGATGAGTGGCCAGTGCACTTGGATCTTGGGCAGACCGGGCAGCGCGCCGAGCACGATCTCCTCGATGCTTGGCTGGGTCGCCGCGGTCAGTGCGACCGAGTCGCCGTCGCAGGAGAGGCCCGCGTTGATCCACAGGATGTGGATGATCGGGGACTCTTCCTCGGCCTTGGCGCCGGTCGTTTCTGCAGCCGAAGTCGTCACGGTTGTCTCACCCCCGGGTCAGGGCGTTCACGGTCAGTTGCCACAAGACGTGGTAAATGGTGGTCTGCGCTTCCTGGATCCGATGGACCGAGGGAGACGGGACCACGAACAGGTGGTCGATGCTGTCCAGTTCGGCCATCTTGCCGCCCTCGTAGCCCGCGATCCCCACGGTGAGCAGGCCGCGCCTGCTCGCCTCGTCGAAGGCGCGCACGAGGTTGTCGGAGTTGCCGCTGGTGGACAACCCGACCGCGATGTCCTCCTGGCGCCCGAAAGCGCCGATCTGGCGGGAGAACACCACGTCGAACCCGACGTCGTTGGACAGCGCCGTCACCACGGCGATGTCATTGGTCAGCCCGAAGGCGGGCAGCGGCGGCGCAGCGCCCGCCGGGCTCAGGAACAGGCTGGCCATGTCCTGCGAGTCGGTGGAGCTGCCGCCGTTGCCGAAGGTCAGCAGCCTGCCGCCACGGTCGAACCGGGCGGCCATGTCGGCGGCGCACGCGAGGAGCCGCTCGCCGTCGCGGTCGAGCACGGTGGCGCGCAAGGCCATGATCTCGCGCGCCTTGTCCACTGTGGAACGACGAACCTCGGTGAGCACGGCGTCGAGGTCGCTCGCTCCGGAGTAGAGGAACGGATAGAGCGACCGCATGTCGGCGTGGCCGGTCACGGCCGCATCACCCCGATGGCCTCGCCCGCGTGCACCAGCACGACGTCGCCCACCTCGGCGGCGACCAGCGCGACGCTGACCTCCTCGACCCCCGACCCGGTGTCCACCTTGGCCAGCCCGTCGTCGAGGAGGGTCAGCACGGTGACGGCGACCGCCTGGTCGGCGCAGGTGATGCACACCGCGTCGTGGCAGGCCACGACGCGGGGGTCAGGAAGGTCGCTGATCACGTGAAGCTCGGCTCGAGGACGCCGGGATGCTCGAAGAACACGTGCACCAGCTCCCAGAGGATGTGGTAGGTGGTGACGTGAACTTCCTTCACGACCAACGGGTCGGCCGAGCGGGCCACCAGCAGGTGGTCCACATCGGCGGCCGCCGCGATGGCGCCGCCGTCCCCGCCGACCATGGCGATGGTCAACATCCCCGACGCACGGGCCTGCGCCAGGCCCTTCTGGACGTTGGCGCAGTTCCCGTCACTGGAGATGCCGAGGGCGATGTCCTTGGGTCCACCAAGGATCCGGAGCTGGTGGGCGAACACCTCGGCCAGCCCGTACCGATTGGCCACCCCGGTCACCGTGGCGACGTCGGCGGTGAGCGAGATGGCGGGAAGAGCACGCTTTCCGACGATCACCGGGTGTACGAACTCGACCGCGACATGCTGGGCGTCCGTACTCGGCCCGCCGTTGCCGAACACGATGAGTGTCCCGCCTCTGTGGAAACTCGCAGCCATCGCGTGACAAGCCCTGGCCACGTCTTCGGCGTGGTCGGCCAGGTCATCAATTGGAGCGACGCGCGCGGCGAAGAGGCTGGTCACGCCTGCTTCGTCGCGTTCAGACCACGCCATGGCGGGTCACTTCCCTCGGGTCGAGGCGGCTAGATCCAAGGTAACTTTGTGACCTGGATCACGCAACCCGAGTGTGCGACGATGTAACCCTACGTGTCTCGACATGCGCGGTGACACCGCTAGCCGGAAGGCAAGCCCATGGCAGTACTCGGCATCATCTTCCTCGCGCTCATCGGCGCGGGCGTGCTCTTCGGACTGTTCCTCCTGCTGACCTCGATGACGGACATCCGCCGCTACCGGCGCATCTCTCGCATGTGATCAGTCCACTCAGGCGTCGGCCTCCGGCCGGGTGCTGAACGCCGCGTCGAAGGACGCGGTGGGCGGGTCGAACACCAGGTTCCGCACGAACGTGACGGCCTCTTGGGCGCCGCGCAGCCGGTCCATGCCCGCGTCCTCCCACTCGACCGAGATCGGGCCGCTGTAGCCGATGGCGTTCAGCGCGCGGAAGCAGTCCTCCCACGGCACGTCGCCGTGGCCGGTCGAGACGAAGTCCCAGCCCCGGCGCGGGTGTCCCCACGGCAGGTGCGAGCCCATGCGGCCGCCGCGGCCGTCGAAGCGCTTGCGGGTGTCCTTGCAGTCGACGTGGTAGATCCGGTCGGCGAAGTCGAGGATGAAGCCGACCGGGTCGAGGTCCTGCCAGACGAAGTGCGACGGGTCCCAGTTGAGGCCGAAGGCGGGCCGGTTGTCGATGGCGTCCAGGGTGCGCTTGGTGGTCCAGAAGTCGTAGGCGATCTCGGACGGGTGAACTTCGTGGGCGAAGCGGACGCCGACCTCGTCGAAGACGTCGAGGATGGGGTTCCAGCGGCGGGCGAAGTCGGCGTAGCCGTCCTCGATCACCGACTCCGGCACCGGCGGGAACATCGCGACGTACTTCCAGATCTTCGATCCGGTGAACCCGACGACGGTGTCCACCCCGAGCTTGGCCGCGGCCCGCGCGGTGTCGGCCATGTCGGCGGCGGCGCGCTGCCGGACGCCCTCGGGCTCCCCGTCGCCCCAGACGCGGGCAGGGAGGATCGCCTGGTGGCGGAAGTCGATCGGGTCGTCGCAGATCGCCTGGCCGACGAGGTGGTTGGAGATGGCGAAGACCTTCAAGCCGTGCCGGTCGAGCTGGGCGAGCTTGGCCTCGACGTAGCCGTCCTCGGCGACGGCGCGGTCGACCTCGAAGTGGTCGCCGGAGCAGGCGATCTCCACTCCGTCGTAGCCCCACTTCGCCGCGAGCGCGCACACCTCGTCGAAGGGCAGGTCGGCCCACTGGCCGGTGAACAGGGTGACGGGGCGGCTCATCGAGCTGACTCCTTCAAGGAAATCCCCTGCAGGTCGAGCAGGAGGTCACGGACATCGGTGGCGGCGATGCGGCCGTCGCGCTCGACGGCCGCGGGGACTTCTGGGTCGGAGCACAGCAGCACCGGGCCGTCCTCGGCCTGGTCGGGCAGCCTGCCGTGGGTGCCGCGCACGACGGACGGGTCCAGTGTCACCACGTTCATCGTGTACCGCAGGCCGAGCTTCTTGCGGGCCAGGTTCAGCCCGGCCTTGGCCTTGACCATCGGGTCGGTCGGGTTGAAGAACAGCTCGGCCGGGTCGTAGCCGGGCTTGCGGTGGATGTCGACGCCGCGGGCGAAGTCGGGCGCGCGGTCGTCGTTAAGCCAGTAGTAATAGGTGAACCAGGCGTCGGGTTCGGCGATGGCGACGAGTTCACCCGACCGCTCGTGGTCGAGCCCGACCGCTGCCTGGCCTTCGCGGTCGAACACCGTGTCCACGCCGGGCAGCTCGTTCAGGATCGCCTTCACCTTTGGCACGTCGGCCGGGTCGGCGACGTAGACGTGGGCGATCTGGTGGTCGGCGACGGCGAAGGCCCGCGAGGTCCACGGGTCGAGGTACTCCATGCCCGCCTGGGTGTAGACCTCCAGCAGGCCCTCTTTGCGCAGCTCGCGGTTGATGTCGACCGGCTTGCGCGCGGCGGTGATCCCGTACTCCGACAGTGCGACCACCGTCGCGCCCGCCGCCTCGGCGTCGGCGAGCAGGGGCGCGATCGCCGCGTCCACGTCCTTGGCCGCCGCGATGGCCGCGGGCGAGTCCGGGCCGAAGCGCTGCAGGTCGTAGTCGAGGTGCGGGACGTAGACGAGCAGCAGGTCGGGGTGCTCGTCGGCGAGGATCTTGCGGGCGGCGTCGACGATCCACTTGCTCGACACGATCGACGCGGTCGGGCCCCAGTACTGGAACAGCGGGAAGTCGCCGAGCGCCCCGGTCAGCCGGTCGTGCAGGGCGACCGGGCGGACATAGCAGTCGGGCGACTTGCGGCCGTCGGCGTGGTAGATCGGCCTCGGGGTGACGGTGATGTCGGTCGAGGCGCCCATCGCGTACCACCAGCACACGTTCGCCGCGGTGTAGCCGGGGTGGGCGCGGCGCGCGGTCTCCCACACCTTCTCCCCCGCGACCAGCGCGTTGTGCTGGCGCCAGAGGTGCACCTCGCCCAGGTCGCGGAAGTACCACCCGTTGCCGACGATGCCGTGTTCGGCGGGCGTCAGGCCGGTGAGCAGGGTCGACTGCACGCTGCACGTGACCGCGGGCAGCACCGTGCCCAACTCGGCTTTCCAGCCCTTCGCCGCGATGCCCGCGACATTGGGCATGTGCGGCAGCAGCCGGGGAGTCATCCCCACGACATTGATGACGACCAACGGCTTCATACGGCTGCTCCCAGGCTTGTCTCGGCCCAACGCAGTTCCGCGGCGATGCCATGGGCCAGCGTCGTCTGGTCGGATCCGGGCAGGACCGTCCAGGTGTAGGTCTCCACCTCGACGTGCGGCAGCGGCGCGCCGGTCGACCTCAGGGCGGTGACCGCGGCGAGCAGGACGTCGGTGGTCGAGGCGAGCGGCGCGGGCGGGGCGGCGTGCAGAGGGACGTGGAAGTGGACCCGCCACGGGTGCGCGGCGGGGAGGGTGTCGATGGCCTCGGGCAGGTCGTCGGCGGCGAGCACGCCGACGGGTGTGTTCGCCCGGACCTGGTGCAGGTAGCGGGGTTCGGCGAATTCGGCGAGCGCGGCCCTGGCCTCGGCGGTGTGCGGCTCCTCGATGTGCAGCGCCGCCGACGCCTGCACCTTGACCACCGACAGCCCGGCCGCGGCGATCGCCGCGACGGTGTCGGCCGGGTCGGCGAAGGACACCGCGAGGTGGCAAGTGTCCAGGCAGATCCCGACGTGGTCGGGGTCGACCTGCCCGGCCAGCCAGGTCACGGCGTCGGCCACGGTGTCGAGCACACACCCCGGCTCCGGTTCGACGGCGAGCCGGATCGGCCGGTCCGACGCCGTCCGCAGCACCTGGGTGATCTTGTCGAAGGCGACCCGCGCGCGGGCGTCGTCGGCGGCCGTCCAGGGGTCGCGCCAGGCCAGCGGCAGCGTCGAGATGCTGCCGTAGTCCGCCGTGTCCGGCAGCAGGTCGGCCAGAACGGTCGCGCAGTCGGCGGTGTAGGCCACTCGCTTGCGGTCGGCCCAGGTCGGCAGGTAGACGGCGTGCTTGACGACCTCGTCGTGGAAACCGCCGTACGGGAAGGCGTTGAGCGTGCTGACCGTCAGCCCGCGCGCGTCGAGTTCGGCACGGAAGCCGCGGCGCGCGGTCGCGTCCGACGCCAGCGCGCGGGCGACCGGCGCGGACAGCCACAGGCCCAGCGCGAGGGTGTCGGCTTCCAGTTCCTCGCGGACCGGCACGGCGTAGCGGTCGAGCTGGGCGATGATGCCCGCCAGGTCCTCGGCCGGGTGGACGTTGGTGCAGTAGGCCGGGATCACGCGCGTTCACCGCGCAGCACCGAGTTGCCCTGGAACGTCTCGGCGTCGGCGGCCAGGTCGTCCAGGATGAGTCGGCCGCTCTGCCCGTAGAACTCGACCGGGTTCTGCCAGAGCACCTTGTCCACATCGGACTCGGCGAATCCTGCCTCCAGCATCGCCAGGCCCGTCTTGTGGGTCTTGAGCGGGTCGGAGCGGCCCCAGTCGGCCGCCGAGTTCACCAGGACACGCTCGGTGCCGTACTCCTTGAGGATCGCGACCATCCGCGTCTCGTCCATCTTGGTGTCCGGGTAGACCGAGAAGCCCATCCAGCTGCCGGACTCCTTGACCACGCGCACGGTCAGCTCGTTGAGGTGGTCCACCGCGACGCGCTCGGCGGGCAGCCCCGAGTCGGCGACGATGTCCAGGGTGCGCTGGGTGCCTGATGCCTTGTCGCGATGTGGGGTGTGCACCAGCGCGGGCAGGCCGTGCTCGATGGCCAGCTGCAACTGGGCGGAGAACGCGTGGTCCTCCTCCGGCGTCATCGAGTCGTAGCCGATCTCGCCGACGGCGACGACGCCGTCCTTGGCCAGATAGCGCGGCAGCAGGTCCAGCACCTCCGCGCAGCGCGGATCGTTGGCCTCCTTGGGGTTCAGCGCGATCGTGCAGTGGTGCTTGATGCCGAACTGGGCGGCCCGGAACCGCTCCCAGCCGATGAGCGCGTCGAAGTAGTCGACGAACGAGCCGACCGAGGTGCGCGGCTGTCCCAGCCAGAACGCGGGCTCGACGATGGCGCGCACGCCGACGGCGTACATCGCCTCGTAGTCGTCGGTGGTGCGGGAGGTCATGTGGATGTGGGGATCGAAGATGCGCATCAGGAGTGGCTCCTCAACAGGTCGACGGCGTCGTCGGGCACGGCGCGGCCCGCGGCGCGGCGTTCGTCGGCGAAGGCGGCGACCATGCGCAGCAGTTCCGCGTCGACGCGCCGGTCGAGCCCGGCGACCGCGGCCAGCGGGATCGAGGTGAACAGGCACTTGAGGACGCCGTGCCGCCACGCGTGCTGGTCGAGGTGGTCGGCGGCGAACGGCCCGAGCGCCGCGGCGACGAGGCTGGTGTCGTTGGTGCGCAACGCGTCCTTGACGATCTCGACGCCCGCGTCCGGCGCCAGCTCGCCCACTTCGCCGAGTGCGTGCAGCACGCCACGACGCTCGCCGTCGTCGCCGTAGCGGTAGAGGGCGGTCAGCTCCTGGCCGAGGCCATCGGCCTCGACAACGGCCGCGTAGGCGACGAGCAGGCGGGTGCGCGCGACGTCGTCGCTCTCGCGGCCCACCTCACGGCCGACCGCGGGGAACAGCCTGCGGATCGAGTCGGGCGTCGACCGGACAGACCGTTCGGCGGCGAGCAGCCACGGGTGCTCCACAGTGGACCCGGGCAGCGCGGCCCGGAGCGCGTCGATCGACCGCTTGGCCACGTCAGGGGCGGCGTGGCTGTGCCGGGGCAGCTCGACCGCGGCCAGCCCGGTGTAGCCGATCTCATCGAGCGCGGCGAGGGTGGCGGGCAGGTCGAGGGCGCCGTCACCGAACTCCAGGTGCTCGTGGACGCCCGGGAGCATGTCATCGAGCTGGACGTTGACGAGCAGGTCGCCCGCCCGGCGGACGCACTCGGCCGCGTCGACGGGCTCGACCGCGACGCAGTGCCCGACGTCGAGGGTGATCCGCAGCCGGTCCGGCCGACCCAGTTCCTCGCGCAGCCGCAACGCGTCGTCGAGGGTCTCCACGAGCATGCCCGGCTCCGGTTCGAGTCCGAAGAGGACATTGTCGGTCCGGTCGAGCAGTTCGGCGACCCCGTCGCGCAGCCGGGGCCAGGTCTGCGCCGGGCCGATCCCCGACCAGAACGACACACAGTCCGCACCCAGGTCCGTGGCGATCCGGGCGGCCCGCACCAGGAAGTCGATCCGCCGCTCCTGGTCCTCACTGACCAGGGTGGGGTGGTGTTTGCGCCGCGAGTCGAGCAGGTACCGCGCCCCGGTCTCGATGACGACGCGCAGTCCGAGCTGGTCGACGCGGGCGGCGACCCGGTCGACCTGGTCGCCGATGTCGTCGGCGAACGGGTCGAGGTGGTGGTGGTCGAGGGTGAGCGCGACCCCGGTGTAGCCGAGATCGGCGATCACCGCCAGGGCGTCGTCCAGGCGGTGGTTCGCGAAGCCGTTGGTGCCGTAGCCGAGGTGGAAGGTCATGTCGGGCTCACCTTCCGGCTCAGCCGCCGCGCCAGCGGCAGCGCCATGGCAACCACGGCGGCGGCCAGCGTCGACCCGCCACGCACGGCCAGGGCGGACTGCAGCGGGACCATGCCGTGGATCCCGGCCTTGGTCGCCTGGCGCACGGTTCCCGCGCCGGGATCGGACGCGGCGGCGAGCTGGGCCCGGCCGACGAACGCGGCGTAGCCGCTCGCCCCGACCGCGGCGGCGGCCCGGTGCCGCCACGACCGCGCCGGACCGCCGACCGCGGTGAGCGCCGCGGCGATGGTGCCGCCGAACGCGGCGAGGTCAAC
>Ga0247823_10001241_pt1 | contig 21237 bp, 17 predicted proteins | sample 13C_PalmiticAcid_2_FD_192426 | JGI IMG/M metagenome (GOLD analysis project Ga0247823, IMG submission 192426) | Soil microbial communities from agricultural site in Penn Yan, New York, United States - 13C_PalmiticAcid_Day30 | ecosystem: Environmental > Terrestrial > Soil > Agricultural land... | reverse complement strand
ACGTCCAGGAAGTGCCAGAACAGGCTGAGGCACATCAGCCGGCGCTTGTTGGCCGGGATCAGGCCCTTGCGCCACACCTGCACCATCAGGGTGACCAGCCAGATGCAGCCGAAGGTGACGTGCAGGCCGTGGGTGCCGACCAGGAAGAAGAAGGCCGACAGGAAGCCGCTGCGCTGGGGCGTGGCGCCCAGGTGGATCATGTGGGCGAACTCATAGAGCTCGATCCCCAGGAAGCAGAGGCCGAACAGACCGGTGATCGCCAGCCAGGTCTGCATCTGGGCCGTGCGGTTCTTCACCATGGCCAGCATGGCGAAGCCGTAGGTGATCGACGACAGCAGCAGCATGGACGTGTTCAGCGCCACCAGCGGCAGGTCGAACAGGTCCTTCGGCGCGGGGCCGGCGGCGTAGTTGCCGCCGATCACCGCATAGACGGCGAACAGCATCGCGAAGATGAGGCAATCGCTCATCAGATACATCCAGAAGCCCAGCATGGTGCTGTGGCCTTCCGGGTGATGCGGCTCCTCGACCGGGTGGTAGATCGGCCGCCCGGCCTCATCGACGTAGTCAGGGTTCAGGGAAGCTGCGTGGCTCATCGGATCACCCCTTCGCCGCTGCGGCCGCCAGGGCCTTGGTGTGCGCGTCTTCCGTCGCCTGCACCGTCTCGGCCGGGATGTAGTAGTCGCGCTTGTAATTGAAGGTGTGGAAGATGGCGTAGGCGATCAGGGCGAAGAAGCCCAAGGCCGCCAGCCACCACATGTACCAGATCAGGGCGAAGCCCACGACCGTCGACAGGCCGGCCAGGATCACGCCCGCCCCCGTGTTGGACGGCATGTGGATGGGCTTATAACCGTCGGTGGGACGTTCATAGCCGCGCGCCTTCATGTCCCACCAGGCGTCCGAGTCATGGATGATCGGCGTCTTGGCGAAGTTGTAGTCCGGCGGAGGCGAGGAGGTGGCCCACTCCAGGGTGCGGCCATTCCAGGGGTCGCCGGTCTCGTCGCGCCGCTTGTCGCGGTTGAGGATCGAGACGGCGAACTGGATCAGCATGGCCAGAATGCCCATGGCGATGATGCCGACGCCGACCGCCGCGATGATGAACCAGATCTGGTAGGACGGATCGTCAAAGACCCGCATCCGCCGCGTCACGCCCATGAAGCCCAGGACATAGAGCGGGGCGAAGGCGACCCAGAAGCCGACCACCCAGCACCAGAAGCTGACCAGGCCCCACTTCTTGTCCAGCTTGAAGCCGAAGGCCTTGGGCCACCAGAAGTTGATGGCGGCGAACAGACCGAACAGCACGCCGCCGATGATGACGTTGTGGAAGTGGGCGATCAGGAACAGGGAGTTGTGCAGGACGAAGTCCGCCGGCGGCACCGCCAGCATGACGCCCGTCATGCCGCCGACCACGAAGGTCAGCATGAAGGCCACCGTCCACATCATCGGCAGCTCGAACCGGATGCGGCCGCGGTACATGGTGAAGAGCCAGTTGAAAAGTTTGGCCCCTGTCGGGATCGAAATGATCATCGTCGTGATCCCGAAGAAGGAGTTCACGGACGCGCCCGAGCCCATGGTGAAGAAGTGGTGCAGCCACACCAGGTAGGACAGGATGGTGATCACCACCGTCGCATAGACCATGGAGGTATAGCCGAAGAGCTTCTTGCCCGAGAAGGTCGAGGTGACTTCCGAGAAGACGCCGAACAGCGGCAGGATCAGGATGTAGACCTCGGGGTGGCCCCAGATCCAGATCAGGTTCACGTACATCATCGGGTTGCCGCCGAAGTCGTTCGTGAAGAAGTTGGTGCCCACGTAGCGGTCAGCCGTCAGCAGGGCCAGAACGGCGGTCAGGACCGGGAAGGAAGCCACGATCAGGACGTTGGCGCACAGCGAGGTCCAGGTGAAGACCGGCATCTTCATCAGGCCCATACCCGGGGCGCGCATCTTCACGATGGTCGCGATCAGGTTGATGCCGGACAGGGTGGTCCCCACCCCGGCGATCTGCAGGGCCCAGATATAATAGTCGACCCCGACGCCGGGGCTGTAGCCGATCCCGGACAGGGGCGGATAGGCCAGCCAGCCGGTGCGCGCGAATTCGCCGATGAACAGCGAGGCCATGACCAGCACCGCGCCCGCCGTCGTCATCCAGAAGCTGAAATTGTTCAGGAAGGGGAAGGAGACGTCGCGCGCGCCGATCTGCAACGGCACCAGATAGTTCATCAGGCCGGTGATCAGGGGCATGGCCACGAAGAAGATCATGATCACACCGTGAGCGGTGAAGATCTGGTCGTAGTGGTGGGCGTTCAGGTAACCCTCGGCCCCGCCGAAGGCCATGGCCTGCTGCAGGCGCATCATGACCGCGTCGGCGAAGCCGCGCAGCAGCATGATGATCCCCAGGATCATGTACATGATGCCGATCTTCTTGTGGTCGACCGTCGTGAACCATTCGGTCCAGAGGTAGCCCCACAACTTGTAGCGGGTGATCAGGCCCAGGGTCGCCAGGCCGCCCAGCACGACGACGGCGAAGGTGACGACCAGGATCGGCTCGTGGAACGGCAGCGCGTTCCAGTCCAGCCGGCCGAAGATCATGGATGCGATTTGCTCAATAGACATGTCGGTCAGGCGCTCAGGATTGGGACGCGGAGGCGTCGGCCGCGGTCGGCGCAGGAATACGGGGAGCGAAGGGCCAGCCGGCAGCAGCGACTTCGGTGCGGGCGGCTTGACCCGGGCGGGCCAGACCCATGCCCATGATCTGTTCGGTCGGGGCCGCGCGGGTCATCTGCACGGCCAGTTCCTGACGGCGACGTGCGGCGTCCACGGCGGCCTTCTCGGCTTCCAGCGGGGTGCAGACGGCCATGACGTAGGAGTCGCCCGAGCCCAGAACGGCCTGGCCGCGACGGGCGTACTTGTCATGAACCAGAGGCCAGGTGGCGTGGACCGCAGTCAGACCCAGGCCGCCCTTCTTGTCGATGGCCATCATCTCGCCCATGCACATCTTGCCCGGCTCAACGCACATGTTCAGCACGGCGTCGAACAGGCCTTCGTCGACCGAGGCGTAGTGAATGACCGGCACCTTCTCGCTGGGCTTCTCCAGCTCCAGATAGGTTTCGCGATCCAGGCTCTTGCTGTCGGCGCGCACGCCCGCGATCCACTGATCGAAGCCCGCCTGATCCAGACCGTGGAAGGCGAAACGCATGTTGGAGAAGCCGTCGCCGGAATAGTTGGCCGAGAAGCCGACGTATTCGCCCGGGCGGTTGATGACGGCGTGCAGCTTCGTCTCCATGCCCGGCATGGCGTAGATCTGACCGGCCAGGGCGGGGATGTAGAAGGAGTTCATCACGCCGGTCGAGGTGATGTGGAAGCGGATCGGCCGGTCCACCGGCGCGGCCAGTTCATTGACCGTAGCGATGCCGTACTCCGGGTAGATGAACAGCCATTTCCAGTCCATGGCGACGACGTTGACCTGAAGCGGCTCCACGCCGGCGGCGACGGCCTGACCCTTGTTGACCCGATCCAGCGACCGGTAGGGGTCCAGCAGGTGGGTGCCCGACCAGGTGATGGCGCCCAGGCAGATGATGATCAGCAGCGGCGCGGCCCAGATCACCAGTTCCAGATGGGTCGAGTGATCCCAGTCCGGCTCGTACCGGGCTTCCTTGTTCGACTCCCGGTACTTCCAGGCGAAGAAGACGATCATGGCCATCACCGGGATGACGATGATCAGCATCAGCACCACCGACCAGACCAGAAGATCGCGCTGCTGCACCGCGATGTCGCCCGCGGGCGACAGGACAACGGCTTCACAGCCCGGCAGCAGGGCCAGGAGCGGCAATAGCAAGAGAGGTCGCAGGCGGCGCACGAAGGCTCCTGTCCGGAATTTGGGTGCTGGCTCGGTCATCGTGCGCGGCCCGTAGCGCCGCCTGCCAAATGGCGACATTGGACAATCCGTCCTATCCCCCCCGACGAGGATCGGGAGCAAATGGCCGCTTTCGTCATTCTTACCGTGTCGGCGCGCGTGTCGCGCCCGGGTCCAGGGAACGTCATCGGTCATGAACGCCACCAGCGGCGCGCCTTCTTCAGAGTCCCTCGAGCGGGACGCCAGCCAGATCAACGCACGACACGGCAAAATCGACGCCGGAGAAATTGCGATCGGCGTGATCATCGGCCGCACGTCGGAATTTTTCGACTTCTTCGTCTATGCGATCGCCTCGGTCGTGGTCTTCCCGCAACTGGTCTTCCCCTATGCGGGCGCGCTGGGCGGAACCTTGCTGTCCTTCGCCGTCTTCGCCGTGGCCTTTATCGCCCGTCCGCTCGGCACGGCCCTGTTCATCGAGATCGACCGGCGCTTCGGGCGCGGGACCAAGCTGACCATCGCCCTCTTCCTGCTGGGTCTGTCGACCGTCTGCCTGGGCTTCCTGCCCAGCTATGATCAGGTCGGCCACTGGGCGGCCGTCATGCTGATCGTCCTGCGCATCGGCCAGGGCGTGGCCCTGGGCGGCGCCTGGGACGGCATGGCCTCGCTGCTGGCCGTCAGCGCGCCGGAGAACCGCCGTGGCTGGTACGCCATGGTGCCGCAACTGGGCGCACCCTTCGGCCTGATCGTGGCCAGCGCCCTGTTCGCCTATTTCCTGACCAAGCTGTCGGCCGCCGACTTCCTGGACTGGGGCTGGCGCTATCCCTTCTTCGTGGCCTTCGCCATCAACGTCGTGGCCCTGTTCGCCCGCCTGCGCATCGTGGTGACGCCGGCCTTCCAGGCCGCGTTCGAGACGCTGGAGCTGCATCCCGCCCCCGTGACCAAGGCCGTGCGCGAAGAAGGCGGCGGCATCGTGATCGGCGCCTTCGCCCCCCTGGCCAGCTTCGCCATGTTCCACATGGTGACGGTCTTCCCGCTGTCCTGGGTCTTCCTCTACACGGAGGAGTCGCCCGCCCGCTTCCTGATGATCGAACTGGTCGGCGCCGTCTTCGGCCTGATCGCCATCCTGGCGTCGGGCTGGCTGGCCGACCGTTACGGGCGTCGCGCCCTGCTGGCCGTCACGGCCGCCGGCATCGCCGCCTTCTCGGGCTTCGCCCCCCAGATGCTGGACGGCGGCCCCATGGGCGAACTGGCCTATATGATCATGGGCTTCGTCCTGCTGGGCCTGTCCTTCGGCCAGGCCTCGGGCTCCATCGCCTCGAGCTTCAGCCTGGGCAACCGCTACACGGCCTCGGCCCTGACGTCCGACCTGGCCTGGCTGTTCGGCGCCGGCTTTGCCCCCCTGGCGGCCCTGGCCCTGTCGGGCAAGTTCGGCCTGGTGGCGGGCGGCGGCTATCTGCTGTCGGGCGCTGTCTGCACCCTGCTGGCCCTCTGGCTGAACCGTGAACTGGGCCGCGGCCGCGCCGGCGCCAAGACCTGACGCCACCCAAACGGGCTACCCCATCTTAAAGGGGGCGCGATGCGGATCGCGCCCCCTTTTTCATGCGTTCTCGCTCGAAGGTCCGCCGCAGCGGAGCGCTCTTGTCCATCAAGGTTAGCGACGGTTTACGATGCGGCTTAAGCCCCGGCTAAGCCTGTCTGATCGCGTGAAGTTAAGAGCCGTCACGTATCGTCACGTTGAAATCAAGGGTGATGAGGACGTCATGACCATGTTGAAGTCGGCAAAACGCCGAGCCTTTCTGACGGTCGTCGCCGGCCTGACCGCCCTCGCCGCGCCTCATGCCGCCCAGGCTTCCGGCAGCACCGGCAATGGGAGCTTCCGCATTACCGCGATGGTCGCCCCGTCGTGCTCGATCGACTCGGGCGGCCCTGTGAACATCGTCGAGGGCGAGCGTCGCTCCGTGGTCGAAGCCTGCAACATCGCCGGCGGCTATACGGTTTCGGCCAACTATCGACAGCTGGACAGCCAGGAGAAGGTCAGCCTGTGGTACGGCCACGACGCCTTCGCGCTCAACGCCTCCGGCATGCACGTGCTGGGACAGTCGAGCATGGCCACCATACGTGACATGGTGCTGCGTTTTGACGACGTTCAACTGAACGCCCCTGTTGTCCTGACCCTTACGATCGCCCCGCGCTGAGGCCGCGAGCGTCCTAGAAGGGCGAGATCGTGAACCTCAGGGTGTCCGAGTATTCTCCCGCCCGCCGGTTCGACGTATCCCCGATCTGGATGGACAGAGGATAGTCGTCGATCCGGGGCCGGCGCGAGACGACCCGGACTTCGTCGCCCTGAACCAGATTGACCTCTTCGCTGCCCAGAGCGAGGGCGTAGGGAATGCTCCAGTCGGTTGAGGCCAGTCGCAGTTTGCCCTGATTGTCGGATGAGACCCCGATCGCATAGCCGCGCGTGCTGAGCACATAGAGCGATGCGCCCAGGGCGCGCCGCCCCTCGGTCAGTTCTCCCAGGTCAATGGTCGCGCCGGCGCCCGTTCGCTGGACCGCCCCCTTCAAACCCATGAGCGCCGCCGCCGGCACGGATATCCCGACCGTGACAAGGCGCTCCGCCAAAGGCATGCCATCCGGCGTGTTCACGGCGAAGACCAGGTTCTGGGTGTAGTCCCCGTCCCCAAGCGTCGCCTCCGGCGACACCAGCAGACTGAAGCGAAGCATTTCCCGGCCGCCCGGAGCCAGAGAGACAGGACGGGCCGAAGCCCGCCGCGCGCTCGCTCCGGCGCGTGGCGTGAGGTCCGCGCCGTTTCGTTCGTCCACCAAGGCATAGGGGATGCGGCTGACATCTTCCGATCGGACCATGCCGAAGGCTTCGCCCAGGGTGTCGGCCTGAATTTGACCGACGCAATTGGCGTCGCCCTCATTGGTCAGCATCAGGTCGAACTCACCGAGAGCTACGTCCTGGACATAGGGATCATGACGAATGACCCAGTAATCCTGCGGCGCCGTGATGGTCAGACGGCAGTCGGCGCTGGCGCCGCCGGCCGCGGCCAGAACAAATGCGGCCGCCATTGCCCCCAGGGCGACGCCGCGCCTCGAACCGGAACTAGTCATTGGCGATCTCCACAGACAGAGGAACCTGCTGGAGATCCAGCAGCCCATCGGAATCTTCCGGCACAGAAATCTCGAACGCGCGCTCGATGGAAGGCAGCTCGACCAGATACCGGCGGCCGGGAGTCAGGTTCTGGACCGCAAAACGTCCAGCGGTATTGGTGAAGAAAAGTTCCGGCTTGGCGTCTGGTTCATCGACCGGACGAATCCGGCCGGACGTCAGGGAGATGGGGCGCTGGCTGCGGTCCACCAGCCGTCCGACGGCGCTGACAAAGTCAGCACGGCCGACCACGATCTCGTATCCCGAACGATAGGCCGGGAAGACGCGGCTCGTTCCCGCGCCGGTGTCATAGCCGATGGGCGGGTTCAGCGCGTCATGACGAACGGACTGGTTGACGTAGGAGATCAGATTGTTCGCCACCGCGCCGCCAAGCGGGCCGCTGCGAGCGACATAGCGTCCCTGCGCCAGGGTGTCGCCCACGATGACCGGGCTGTCGAGCGACGGGTGAGGCCGGACGATCGCGAAGCTGTCGTAGATATTGCGACCAATCCCCCACGAACTGCCGACCGTGGCTATGGACGAACCCAACCGCAGCGTCGTGATCTGACGGTCGCCGATGTCGCCGAAGCTCTGGCCATAGGCGCCGTGCGACAGGTTGGCCGCAAAGCGATTGCCGATGTAGTCGACCTGCCCCGACAGCGAGCCTGGACCGTCCTCATAGGTCGAGGACAGCGAATAACCGTAGGCGCCGACGTGATTGTCGGTTGTCTTGCTGTAACGGACGCTGCCGGAATTCCGCGCAGAATTGTAGCGCGCTTCGGCCCTGCGATCGACGCCCGGTTGCCAGACCAGAGCGAAGCTGAAACCAAACCCGTCATTGCTGAACGCGCTGTTGCTGCCGGTCTTCACATACTCGACGCCGCCCTGAATGGCCCAGCGCGGATTTATGCGATAGTTGCTGATGAGGTTCAGCGAATAGCCGTCTCCGCGGTCGGCTTGCCGGCTGATGCGGTAGCTGCCGACCACACTGCCCGTCCAGCGCTCGTCGAAGACACGCGTGTAGTTGCCCGACACCTGCCAGGATATGGGGTTCACGCCGGTCTCATTGCCGAGAACCGAAAAATCCTCGGAGGTGTAATCGGCGCTGATGGTCAGGCTATCGAGCTGAATGCCCTTGTCGAAGATATAGTCGAGACCCAGGCCGAGGGCGTAACCGGTCCCGAAGTCGGCATTGCTGGCCGCACCGTCGAAACGGAGCCTGGCGCCCGATCCAAGGACCAGCTGGGATTGAGCCGAAACCGTCTGCACGTCCTCGGTCGCCTGCAGGCCAAGGCCGACGGCCGGCGCGTTCAGGAAGGCCTTGCGATAGTAGCCGCTGAAAACCAGTTCGCCCTCGTCATAGGTCGGTGACCCGAAGGCGAATTCGCTATTGAGACCCAGAAAGGCGCCATACTCGTAATCGCCGGGCTCCAGATCAATGACATCCAGATAGGCGCTGTAGCGGACCGTGTTCTGCGCCCCGGAGATGCCGACGACTTCCAGTTCGATATCGTTGCTGCCGACCTCAAGCGGCAGGTTCGAGACATCATACTGGCCGGCGTCCAGAACCAGCTCGCGCTGCAGAACGCCGTTGCGCATGATCCTGACGGTCGAGTTCTCCTGAAGCAGAAGCTGGCGATTGCCGACCAGGGCGTTGGAGCGGAAGCTGTCGAACCTCTGCCGCTGGCGAACGACGCCGACGCCGCCGATCTGCGCAAAGCCCTGACGGCCCCGCGTTTCTGGATCCAGGTCGCCCAGATAGAAGCGGCGATACTGTTCAGGCTGATCGTAAACGAGCCGCGCGTAGCGCCGGTACATCTCGTAACTGTCGTCGCTGAAATTCTCACGCCCCTGAACATCGGCTTCAAAAACGACGTTCCCGGCCCGAACGGCGCCGTTGAGAAACACCGACGGCTTGTCGAAACCGCCCTCGTCCGACCGCTTCACCAAGGCGAGGTTGGTGTTCAGATAGGCTGAAAAGCTCTCGGGCCGCTGACCGGGTTCGTCTCGCCGGCTTTCGCGAAAGATGTTCTCGACCGATCGCCTGGACGGGTCGATCCGCAGAACCATGATGGCCAGTTGCTGGGGATCATATTCCAGTCGAACCCCCAGGGCCTCGATCTGCTCAGGCGTGAACGAGGTCAGCCCCCCCAGACCCTGTTGAAGCTCCGCCTGGGCTTCGGCCGTCAACAACGGATCGATCAGCCGCCTGAAGCTCTCGCTGTCGACGTAGAGGTCGTCGTCCTTGGTCAGCAGGACATCGACTTCGCCGAGCATCCGCGAGTTGAACTGAACCGGGGCCGTGAGATTGATGTCCCGATCATAGGGATTCAAATCCGGTTTCGGGGGTTTCGCCACGTTCGACGCCGGCGACTGAGCGCTTTCGACATCGCTCGTCGTCAGGGCCCTGACGGGACCCTGGCCGAGGCAGACCATGCCGATCGGCAAGCCGATCGCGAGAACGCGCCATGTCGCCGTCATCGCGTGAAGCGCACCGTCATCGGCTTCGCCGGATCAAGCGCGACCCCCAACGGCAGGTCGAACACCCGCCGTCCGCCGCCCGCCGGCACATAGCCCACGCCAACCATCTGGGAGACTTCGGTCCCGCTCAGGCGGCGGCTGAACGCCTCGCCGCTCACGGTGGTGCCTTCAATGATCCAGGTCGCGCCGCTCATCATGGCGTGTCGTCCGCCCTGATTGGTGACTTCGACCTTCACGCCGGGCGTCGAGGTCGGCGTCGGCAACTCGGTCACGGGCAAGGCCGGGTCGATCTCAGGTTGAGGTGATGTGACATCCGTAGGCGAGACCGAAGTAACCTTGACGTCGGGCGTCACGCCACGCGGGCTGACCAGCAGCAAGGTCTTCATCGTATAGAGGACGTTCACGGAAATCGCGCTTTGCGTGTCCGGGATCGCCGTCGGATCGGTCTCGACCGGTAGTTGCTTCACCGCCAAATAGTAGGCGCGCGTCTGCTCCAGAGGGGGGCCGACCCACTGCACTCTCACGACCTGCTGGCCGTTGACGGCCACAAGCCCCTGGGGCGGGAAGACCAGGAAATCATCATCGCCGGGGGTTTCGGTGATCCGCCCCTCGGAATCCATTTCGACGCGCGTGATGGCCGTTTCGAACGGCATGGCGCGGGAGCCGACGTTTCCAACCTCGATCCGTGCAGTAGCGCCGCTGCCGGACGTCGACATCTCAGCGACCATAGGGGCGAGACGCATCGCCTTGGCGACCGGAATCAGCATGAGGGAAAAAGCGACGACCGCCGCCGCCAGCGACAAGCCTCGCATGAATTTCACAGATCGACGCATCGCCATCCTTGCCCCCTCGCTGGATCCGACAGCGTTATTCTAAAAACTCAAAGCCAAACAAAGAGAAAACGGGGAGGCGAGCCTCCCCGCTTTCATTTCAACCCGTCAGGATCAGATCACTTCGATCAGGACAGTGACGGTGTCGGTGTAGGTGCCGGCGACCAGAGCCTTGGCGGCCGCAGGAATGTCCACGCGGATGCCCAGGCCGCTGCGCCAGGCGTTGTTCTCGCGCGAGTTGCTGGCGGCTGCGGTGCCGACGGTGAACTTGCCCAGGCTGGCCGAAACACCCTGCTCACCGGGGCTGCCGGCCGTGTAAACGGCGCCCAGGCTGTAGGGGATGTTCGCCTGGAAGACGTTCGGATCCCAACCAGCGGCGGCGGCGTCGGCGTTCAGCAGACCCTGGGCGCCATTGGTCTTCGTCAGCGTCAGACGGTTCGAGGTGTTGCAGCCCGCAGCATTGGTGCTGGAGTTGCCGTTGCTGTTCGCGCCGACCATTTCAAAGGCGTTGTCCACACCGTTGGCGGCATCGCCGTAGATGCCCAGCGTGCCGAAGTTGACGTCATCCAGGTCGCCGTCGCCGTTGCCCAGCACGCACGACGGGGACACCGAACCCGAGATCGAGAAGGTCGCGGTCAGTTCGTCAGCGATGACGCCCGAGTTACCGGCGTTGGCCGGGTTCACGTAGTTGGTCTCAGTGACAGCCTGGGCCGAAGCCGAGCCGGCGATAAGAGCGACAGCCGCAGCGGTCGCGAAAAGCGATACCATTTTCATTGTTAGCCTCCTGCTTGAAAACAATGACCGGGACGTTCGCCCCAATCCGATAACGACGTTAGCAATTTACATTTTACGCTACAAGCAAACTAGCCAAAAAAGAGAATATTAATGGATTCAATTATTAGAAGACGTCAGATTAAAAATAGAAATTTTACTACCAATAGTCGAAACGAGGACGACAAACCTTCAAAGGTCCCGTTTACATTCTTGGCTCGACCGAGATAGTCAGAATTTCGGAATAGTCGCCAGCCAGCAGGCCCGCCCCCTGGACCGTCCTGGTTGTCAGGGCCAGGCGACTACGCCCGGCTGCAGCCACCGCCTGCCCGCTGGTCATGACGGCCTCCCCCCGCAACTCTGCGCTGGAGAAGGAGCCGTTCATGGTGGAGGCGCCGGGAGTGAGCGTGGGGATGCGCACCTGCAGGTCGTAGGGCAGACGCCCGACAAAGGGGCCTTCGCCATCCGGCTTGGTCAGATGCGTCAGCCCGCCGTTCGCTGACGCAATGCGGATGTCGAACGGCACATTGCAATCGAGCGAGAAATCCGCCGCCACACCTTCGCCCGGCGCCAGCTCTCCCAGCGCCAGGGCGCCCCCGCCGGAAATGGAGCAGTGGTCGTCAATCCGGCCTGAAAGCGTTACGCTCAGCTCAGGCGTATAGGCGACCGCACCCGGCAGCCCCTCATAGGCGTTTGCAGCCGAAGGCAGGCCGACACCCAGCATCACGACAGCGCACACGGAGGCGACGACACGCGCGTTCGCATCCTTTCCGAGCCAATCCGTCATTTGCCCCCCGCAGATCACGACACCCCGCCACCAGGAGGGGTTCGCTGGTCAGCGTTCCAAGAGGCATGCCATCCCAATATGGCACACCACCCTTGCGAAAGCCCGGCCAAGCCAGGCAACGAAGGTTAATGAAACGTTAACGAGCGCGGTTCTAGGAGCGACGTTAGGATTTGACAAGCTTTCGCTTCAATTTGGGACAGCGGCGGTATGCCGCGTCGGCGTCACCCGCCCTTAGCGCGACGCCGCCAGGCCGTCAGCAGATGCTCGGTGTAGCCGTTCGGCTGCTCGCGCCCCTTGAACACCAGGTCGCACGCCGCATTCCAGGCCGCGCCGTCAAAGGCCGGGGCCAGCGGGCGATAGGCGGGATCGCCCGCGTTCTGACGGTCCACCACCACGGCCATGCGCTCCAGCGCCGCCCTCACCTCGCCTTCCGTGACCACGCCGTGGCGCAGCCAGTTGGCCAGGTGCTGGCTGGAGATACGCAAGGTGGCGCGGTCCTCCATCAGGCCGACGTCGTGGATGTCCGGCACCTTGGAGCAGCCGACCCCCTGATCGATCCAGCGCACCACATAGCCGAGGATGCCCTGGGCGTTGTTGTCCAGTTCCTGTCGGATTTCGTCGGCCGAGGGCGTCCCGGTCGCGAAGGGCGGGGTCAGCAACGGCGTCAGACCCGTGGCGGGACGCTCGGCGATCTCGGCCTGACGCGCCCAGACATCGACCTCATGATAATGCAGGGCGTGCAGGGTCGCCGCGGTCGGCGAAGGGACCCAGGCGGTCGAGGCTCCGGCGCGCGGATGACCCGCCTTGGTCGCCAGCATCTCACCCATGCGGTCCGGCGCGGCCCACATGCCCTTGCCGATCTGGGCGCGACCCGCCAGCCCGGCCTTCAGGCCGATGTCGACGTTGCGGTCCTCATAGGCCTTGATCCAGCCGGTGTTGCGGATCGCCTCCTTACGGACCACCGGCCCGCCCTCCATCACCGAATGGATTTCGTCGCCGGTGCGGTCCAGGAAGCCGGTGTTGATGAAGGCCACCCGCCCCCTGGCCGCGGCGATGCAGTTGGCCAGGTTGACGCTGGTGCGGCGCTCCTCGTCCATGATGCCCATCTTCAGCGTCAGCGGCGGCAGGCCGACCATCTGCTCGACCGCGCCGAAGACAGCATCGGCGAAGGCGACCTCCTCCGAGCCGTGCATCTTGGGCCGCACGACATAGATGGAGCCGGCCGGACTGTTGCGCTGATCCGCAGGGCGTTTCAGGTCGTGCAGGCCGATCAGGCCGGTCATGGCGATGTCGATCAAGCTCTCGGGGACCTCGCGCCCCTGCCCGTCCAGCACCGCGTCGGTCGTCAGGTGCAGGCCGACGTTGCGCACCATCAGCAGGCTGCGCCCCTTGAGCGACAGGCTCGATCCGTCCGCCGCCCTATAGGAACGGTCGCCGTTCATGCGCCGCTGCATCGTCTGGCCGTTCTTGACGAAGTCGGCCGACAGGTCGCCGCGCATCAGACCCAGCCAGTTGGAATAGACCAGCCGCTTGTCCTCGGCGTCCACAGCTGCGACGCTGTCCTCGGCGTCGGCGATGACCGACAGGGCGGCCTCGACCACGACGTCGGCGACGCCCGCCGGATCGTTGCGCCCGATCACATGGCTGCGGTCGATGACGATCTCCAGATGCAGGCCGTTGTAGCGCAACAGGACGCCCGAGGGCGCCGCCGCCTCGCCCGCATGGCCGACGAAGACCGCCGGATCGGCCAGCCCTGTGGTTCGCCCGCCGGACAGAGCGACGACCAGCCGTCCGTTCTCGACACGGTATTCCACCGCTTCGGCGTGACCGCCCTCGGTCAGAGGCGCTGCCTGATCCAGCAGGGCGCGGGCGCGGGCGATGACCCTGGCCCCGCGTTCCGGGACATAACCGCCGCCCTTGTGCGCCTCGTCCAGGGCGTCCGTGCCGTAGAGGGCGTCATACAGGCTGCCCCAGCGTGCGTTGGCGGCGTTCAGCAGATAGCGGGCGTTGGTCAGGGGCACGACCAGCTGCGGCCCGGCCATGCTTGCGATCTCGGGATCGACATCGGTCGTTTCGGCGTGGACGTCGCTCCGCTCGGGCTCGATATAGCCGATCTCGCGCAGGAAGGCCTGATAGGCGTCCTGATCCGGCAGGCCCGGATGGGCGCGATGCCAGTCGTCCAGCCGCGCCTGCAACTGGTCGCGACGCGCCAGCAGGGCGCGGTTCATCGGCGCATGCTCGGCCAGCAGCCCCTCCACCCCGGCCCAGAAGGCGTCGGACGTCAGGCCCGTGCCGGGCGCCGCCTCGTCGCGCACGAAGGCGTCCAGTTCGGCGGCGACGCTCAGGCTTCCGTGGCGGACATAGGTCGTGGACATGGCGGCTTCTCCTTGAGCCTGAACCCTAGCGGCGCGCCCGCCGCCTAGCCACGGCGAAGATCGACATATATCTTTGCATAAATCGCAACGATGAGCCCACGCCATGCTGGCCGAGTATGAGATCTTTGTCCGGGCGCTGGAGGAAGGCAGCCTGTCCGCCGCCGCCCGTCGTCTGGACCTGTCCCCCGCCGTGGCCTCGCGCCGGCTGGCTCGGCTGGAGGACCGGCTGGGGGTGCGGCTGATCGAGCGCACCTCGCGGCGGCTGGCCCCGACCGAGGCCGGGCGGCTGGTCTATGATCGGGCGATGCAGTTGCTGGACGGGGCCGAGGATCTGGAGGCCCTGGTGTCGCGCCGCACCACCCAGGCGCGCGGCCTGCTGCGCGTCTCGGCCCCGACCTCGTTCGGACGACGGCGGCTGGCCCCCCTGCTGACACCCTTCCTCGACGCCCATCCCCGGCTGACGCTGGAGCTGAACCTCAGCGACGCCTTTGTCGACCTGATGGCCGAGGACGTGGACGTGGCGGTGCGCATCGGCAGCTATGAGGCGAGCGACCCGGCCATGCGCCGTCTGGCCCCCAACCGGCGCGTCCTGTGCGCCGCACCGTCCTATCTGGCCGAACATGGCGCGCCGCAGACGCTGGACGATCTGCGCGTTCACGCCCAACTGGCGGCCGAGAACCAGTCCGCCTGGCGGCTGGAAGGGCCCGACGGCCCCGTCACCTTCCGCGCCCGCAGCCGCGTGCGAACCAACTCGTCCGAGGTGGCGCGCGAACTGGTGCTGGCGGGGGCCGGGATCGCCCTGCGTTCGACCTGGGACGTGGGCGAGGAACTGCGTGACGGGCGGTTGCTGCGGGTCTTGCCGCAGTATGCGGGGGCCTCGGACATCGCCATCTTCGCCCTGACCGCCGGACGGGCGCGAGCCGAGAACCGGGTGCGGACCTTTGTCGAGTTTCTGGCTGGCCTCTACGGCGATGTGCCAGAATGGGACAGATAACGCTCTCCTCCCCATTCCATGGGGAGGTGGCGCGTCGCGATAGCGACGTGACGGAGGGGACGTCTCGACGGCCGACGTTTGCGCCGCCCCCTCCACCACTTCGTGGTCCCCCTCCCCACAGAGCGGGGAGGAAAGAAGTGCCTTACTGCGCCGCCGTCGCCTTCGGCTTCAGGTAGCGGTCTAGCCAGGTGACCATTTCCCACTGGGTGTGGCCGACCGACTCGCGGGCGCGGTAGCCGTGGGCTTCCAGTGGCAGGACGACGTAACGCACGGTCGCGCCATTGCCCTTCAGCGCCGCATAGAAGCGCTCGGATTGCACCGGGAAGGTGCCCGAGTTGTCGTCGGCGCCGCCGTGGATCAGCAGGATCGGCTCATTGACCTTGTCGGCGTAGGTGAAGGGCGACATCTCCGTATAGGTCTCGGTCGCCTCCCAGTAGGAGCGTTGCTCGGCCTGGAAGCCGAACGGCGTCAGGGTGCGGTTATAGGCGCCCGACCGCGCGATGCCGGTCTTGAACAGGTCGGTGTGGGCCAGCAGGTTGGCGGTCATGAAGGCGCCATAGGAGTGGCCGCCCACGGCGATCCGGTCGCGGTCAGCGACACCGAGGGCCACCACCGCATCCACCGCCGCCTTGGCGCTGGCCGACAGCTGCTCGATGTAGGTGTCGTTCGGCTCGGCCCCGTCCTTGCCGATGATGGGCATGGTCGGGTCGTCCAGGACGGCATAGCCCTGGGTCAGCAAGAAGAGGTGGCTGATGCCGGTCGGGCGCACGAAGCGGTTGTCGGTGTCCACCACCTGCCCCGCCACGGCGGCGTCGGTGAACTCGGCCGGATAGGCCCACATCACCAGCGGCAGCGGACCGTCGCGATCCTTGTCGTAGCCGGCCGGCAGATAGAGGGTGCCCGACAACTGGACCCCGTCGTCGCGGGTATAGGTGATGAGCTGGCTCTTCACCTCGGCCAGTTGCGGGGCGGGGTCCGGGAACTGGGTCAGTTGGGTCACGCCGCCGTCGAGGTCGCGCAGGCGCAGGTTGGCCGGATCGGTGTGGCTCTCGCGATAGGTGACCAGCTTGCGGCCTGCGTCGTCCAGAATGCCGACGACGGTTTCATACTCGCCCTGGGCCGAGCGCCAGACACGTTCCGTCGCGCCCGTCTTCAGGTCCAGGGTGTCGAGGAAGGGATATTCCCCCTGACGCGTCGCGCCGTCGCCCTCGACGAAGACCTTGGCCCCGTCGGCGGTGAAGCGGATAGTCGAACGGCCGCGCGCATTGGGCTCGACGACCACCGAGCCGGGATCGTTATAGCGGTCCTGATAGTTGCGATCGACCAGGACGCGGCCGGCGCCGGGGTTGGACGGATCAACCAGGGTGCGGGTTTCATGGCGGGTGTTGAACCAGCGGCTGTTGACGATGGCCACGTCGTCACGTCCCCACAGGACGCCGGCATAGCGCTCCTTCAGGTCCACAAGCGTGCGCGGGCGGTCGTTGAACGGCGCGGGCAGCATGAAGACGCGGTCACGGACCTCGGCGGCGTTGCGCGGATCGCCGCCGTCCTGGGCTTCTACCCAGACCAGGGTGGCGTCAGCGTCGGCGCGCCACTGGGCCGAGCGCGGGCCGGGGGCCACGGCGTCGAACGGCGTCGGCACGTTGTCGCGCAGCGGCAGGTCGGCCACGCGATGCGCCTCACGCCCGTTCAGATCGGTGATGATGACATCCGCCGGGAAGAGGCTGGCGGGCACGACATAGGAATAGGGCTTCTTGACCCGCGTCTGCAGGATGTAGCGGCCGTCCGGCGACACCGAGACGTTAAGGAAGACGCCCGGCTGGCCAATCGTCCGCGCGCGGCCGTTCAGCGGCACGATGGTCAGTTGGCTGGTGAAGTAGTGCTCGAACAGGGCCTCGTCGCCAGCATCGGACAGCAGGTCCTGATAGGTGCGAACCGGCGCCGCGCGGCCGCCAGTTTCTTCCACGGTCGGCCCCACAGGCGGACGGGTCACGTCCGGCGCGGCGCGGCGACCGGCGGGCACCGCCTGCACCAGCAGACCCGAAGCGTCGGGCAACCAGCTGTAACCCGAGCCGGCGACGGCGTTGACGCTGGGTCCCGTCAGGCGGCGCGCCTGGGCCGAGGCCACGTCGGCGGTCCAAAGCTCAAGGCCGGTCGGGGTGTTCAACAGGAAGGCCACGGCCTTGCCGTTCGGCGCCCAACTGACATGGGTCAGACGCGCGTTAACGGGCAGACCGGCGACGGGACGCGCCGCGCCGCCTTCGACCGTCTGGAAGCTGAGGCCCGTCAGCCAGGTCACGCGGCTGTTGGCCGGGCCGTTGTTCTGCGGGTTGAAGCGGTATCCGGCCAGTCGCAGCATGGGCTCGGCCAGTTCGGCGATACTCGGCAGGCTGGAACGGTCCTGCAGCAACAGGGTCTGGCGATCCGGGCTCAGACTTGCGAGCGGATTGGGCTTGGAATCGAGAATCTGCGCAATCGGTTGCGGCGGCTGCTGATAGGTCGGCGCGGCGCCGACGGCCTGGGCCGAGGCCGGCTGGGCCAGGGCCGGCACGGCGGCCAGCAGGACAAGCGCCGGCAGGGCGGCCCTCAGGATCGTGTTGCGCATGGTTTCTTCCCCGAAACTTCGCCTTGAACGCGGCTTTCTCCGGTTTGACGAAAGATTGTGGGCAGGGTCAACCGCCAAGGTCGTCAACGACGCTTGCTCGCCGCCCTCGCCCGCTTTATGGACGGATAAGACCGCAATATTCATCAGACGGTGAAAAAGGGAGAGCGATGCGCAAGATCTACGCTGACGTCACGTCCGCGCTGGAGGGCCTGACTTTTGACGGGATGACCGTCATGTCCGGCGGCTTCGGCCTGTGCGGCATTCCCGAAAACCTGATCGCGGGGCTGAAAGCCTCGGGCGTAAAGGGCCTGACCGTCATCTCCAACAACGCAGGCGTGGACGGCTTCGGCCTGGGCCAACTGCTGGAGACCAAACAGATCGCCAAGATGATCTCGTCCTACGTCGGCGAGAACAAGGAGTTCGAGCGCCAGTATCTGGCCGGCGAGCTGCAGCTGGAGTTCAACCCCCAGGGCACCCTGGCCGAGCGCATCCGCGCGGGCGGCGCGGGCATCCCCGCCTTCTTCACCGCCACCGGCGTCGGCACCCTGGTCGCCGAGAGCAAGGAAGTGCGCGACTTCGACGGCCGCAAGTACGTCATGGAAACCGGCCTGGTCGCTGACCTGGCCATCATCAAGGCGTGGAAGGCCGATGAGCGCGGCAACCTGGTGTTCCGCAAGACGGCCCGAAACTTCAACCCGATGATGGCCACGGCCGGCAAGGTCACGGTCGTCGAGGTCGAGGAGATCGTGCCCGTCGGCTCGCTGGATCCCGACCACATCCACACGCCGGGCGTCTATATCGACCGCCTGATCCAGACCGTGTCCGAGAAGCGCATCGAACAGCGCACCGTCCGCAGCCGGGAGACCGCATAAATGGCTCGTACTCGCGAACAACTGGCCGAGCGCGCCGCCAAGGAGTTGCAGGACGGCTTCTATGTGAACCTGGGCATCGGCATCCCGACCCTGGTGGCCAACTACATCCCCGAAGGCATGGTCGTGACCCTGCAGTCGGAGAACGGCATGCTGGGCATGGGCCCCTTCCCCTATGAGGGCGAGGAAGACCCCGACCTGATCAACGCCGGCAAGCAGACGATCACCGAGATCCCCGAGTCGGCCTATTTCAGCAGCGCCGACAGCTTCGCCATGATCCGCGGCGGCCACATCAACCTGTCCATCCTCGGCGCCATGGAAGTGGCCCAGAACGGCGACATCGCCAACTGGATGATCCCCGGCAAGCTGGTGAAGGGCATGGGCGGCGCCATGGACCTGGTCGCGGGCGTCAAGCGCGTGGTCGTGGTCATGGACCACGCCAACAAGCATGGCCAGTCCAAGGTTCTGAAAGCCTGCACCCTGCCGCTGACCGGCACGGGCGTCGTCAGCCGCATCATCACCGACCTGGCCGTCTTCGACGTCAAGCCGGACGGCGCGGGCCTGGAACTGATCGAACTGGCCGAGGGCGTAACCCTGGACGAGGTCGCGGCCAAGACCGAGGCCGACTACACGGTGGCGGCCGGCCTGGCCTGAACCGCCCTTTCGGCCTGAAAAGTAAAAACCCCGGCGACCGCAAGGCCGCCGGGGTTTTTCAATTCTTCCTTCTCCCCTTGTGGGAGAAGGTGGGCGCTGAAGGCGCTCGGATGAGGGGTGACGACGCCGCCCTTGAGTTTCGTCGATACCTTGGCGTCCAGACCAGACGCCGGGGCGCATACACCCCTCATCCGTCTCGCTCCGCGAGCCACCTTCTCCCACAAGGGGAGAAGGACATCAGTTCCGCGTCGCCTGGAACCCCTGTTGATCAGTCCACAGGACGATCTGGCGGCTGGCCTCGGCGGTGGCGCGGTCGAAGGCCGCGACAATGGCCGACTGGCGGTTCTCGCCGGCGCTTTCGCTGACCGCGATGCGGTCCTCAGCCACGATACTGCGATCACCTGGCCGGATCAGCCGCAGCAGCACGACGATGTTGGCGTCTGGCACGACGCCCGGCGCAGCATAGGCCGCCTCGAACCGACGCACGTCCACGCTCAGCAGCAGGCCATCGCGCGTCAGCGGGCCGCTGCTCAGCACCGTGCAGGTCCCGCCGTCCAGGAAGGCGTTGCGCAGGGCTTCCTCGAACAGGGTCTCGGCCGGCGACACCCAGCGCGCGCCCTTGATGTAGGCGGCCTCGGCGCCGGTCACGGCCAGAATACGGTCGCCGCGCGACGCTTCGGAGAAGTCGACGCGGCGCATCGAGACGTGCACGTCCGGGCAGGCCGAGGTCGTCCCCGTCCCGGCGAAGGCCGAAGCACCGCCGAAGCGATACAGCTGGACCGGATCGGGCGAAGCCAGAAGGGCGCACCCGGACAGAGCAACCGATGCGCTGGCGATCAGAAGAATGGAACGGATCACGGCTGCACCTCGATTTCCTTGGACGGGGCCTTGGCGATGAAGTCGCGCGGGCTTTCACGCACATTGTCGACCAGCGACTGTAGCGAGCGGGTCGCCTGATCCAGTTGACGGATGGTGTCGTTCAACTGCGGCACCGTCTGCGTGCCGAAGTCGCCCAGCGGGCCTTCCAGCCCAGTGGCCGATCGGTTGATCGAGGCGATGGCGGCCTGGGCCTCGCGCGTCGCGGCGTTGATGTTGGCGATGGCCTGCCTGCCGTCGCCGTCGATCATCTGACGCGCGCTGACGCCCAGGGCCTGATATTCGCCGACGGCGGCGTTGGCCTTGGTGATGGTTTCCTCGAGCTGCTGGAACATGCCCTTGCGGGCCTCCAGCTCGGCGGTCAGGGCCTCGACGTTCTTCACGCTGGACGAGAAGCTGCGGATGTTGTCGTCCGACATGACCCGGTTGATCCGGTTCAGCGCGTCCACCGTCTGAGCCAGGACCGTGCCCGATCCGCTCAACAGTTCGGCGATGGGGCTGGGCTGGCTCTGGATCACCGGGACGACGTTGTCGGGATACTGGTCCTTCAACAGGGCGCTGCTCGGCTCGCCCGCCGTGATCTGGATATAGTTCAGGCCGGTGATGCCCTGGGGTTCCAGCTGGGCGCGAGACGTGACACGCACCGGCGTGGTGCCGTTCAGACGGACGCGGGCGATGACCTGATCTCCCTTCTTGGGGTCCAGGTTCAGGGCCGTGACCTCACCGACGCGGATGCCGTTGAAGTGGACCTCGCCGCCCTCGGACAGGCCGCGCACAGGGCCGTAGAAGACGATGTCATAGACATCATAGTCGTTGTTGAACTGCAGGCGGGCCAGCCAGATCGTGAACACGGCCAGAGCCAGCAACAGGGCGACTGTGGCGATGCCGACGGCGGCGTAGTGGGCGTCTCTTTCCATCTCGTCCCGCTCTCCTCAGGCGGCGCTCTGGTGAGCGGCGCGTCCGCGCGGCCCCAGGAAGTATTCCTTGATCCACG
>Ga0247823_10001240_pt1 | contig 21240 bp, 19 predicted proteins | sample 13C_PalmiticAcid_2_FD_192426 | JGI IMG/M metagenome (GOLD analysis project Ga0247823, IMG submission 192426) | Soil microbial communities from agricultural site in Penn Yan, New York, United States - 13C_PalmiticAcid_Day30 | ecosystem: Environmental > Terrestrial > Soil > Agricultural land... | reverse complement strand
CGAGCATTTCGCGCGCCGGTCCCTGCCCGAGGAAGGTCGCCGGGCTCGCGCTCGCGCCATAGGCGCCGGCGAGGAATATTGCGATGAGGTCGCCGACCTCGGCGCGCGGCAGCGCGACCTGATCGCCGAGGCGGTCGAGCGGGGTGCAGAGGCAGCCGACGACCGAAACCGTCTCTTCGGTTTCTGCACCGAAGCGGCCTGCCACCGCGATCGGATAGTTGCGGCGGATCACGGTGCCGAAATTGCCGCTGGCGGCGAGCTGGTGGTGGAGGCCGCCGTCGGTGACGAGGAAGGTTTCGCCATGGCTGGTCTTCCGGTCGACGATGCGGGTCAGATAGACGCCCGCCTCGGCAACGAGCCAACGGCCGAGTTCCATCGCGAAGTGACTCTTCGCGAGCACCGGCTCGCGCGCCGCCAGCGTCTCGCCGAGCGCCGCCCCGACCGCGGTGACATCGACCGGCTTGTCGCCGGGGAAATAGGGCACGCCCATGCCGCCGCCGAGATTGACGAGCGGCGGGGTCTCGCCGATCTCGTTCGCGAGCCGCGCCGCGAGCGCCACCGTCTGCGCCTGCGTGTCGGCTATGGCGGCGGCGTCAAGCGCCTGCGATCCCGCGAAAATATGGAAGCCCTGCCAGTCGGCGCCCGCGTCGATCAGGCGCCGGACGAGCGCCGGAACCTCGGCCGCGTCGACCCCGAAGGGCTTGGCGCCCCCGCCCATCTTCATGCCCGACCCCTTGAGGTCGAAGTCGGGATTGACGCGCACCGCAAGGCTGGGCGTGAGGCCAAGATGCCCGGCGATCGACAGCGCGCGTTCGGCCTCGCCTGCAGATTCGAGATTGAGCGTCGCGCCGGCGCTGATGGTCGCTTCGAGTTCGCGGTCGCGCTTGCCGGGGCCGGCAAAGCTGATGTCGCCCGCGGGCATCCCGCTCGCTAGCGCGGCCTTGAGTTCGCCGCCCGAGGCGACGTCGAACCCGTCGACAAGCCGCGCCATGAAGGCGAGCAACGGCGCATAGGGGTTCGCCTTCATTGCATAGTGCAATTGCACATTGGCGGGCATGGCGGCGCGCCATTCGGCGACGCGCGCGCTGAGCATCGCGCTGTCGTACACGAACAGCGGGGTGTCGCCCGACACATCGGCAAGCGCCTCGGCGCGGTCGCCGCCGATCAGCAGCATTCCGCTGACATCGGCGGGAAAGCCGGGGGGGATCGGGCCGTGCGGTTTCATGCTGCGGGCTCCTTAGCCCAATCGGCGGCGATCGCCACGCGGTCGAGCTTGCCATTGGGATTGCGCGGCAAGACATCGCGCCATTCGATCGCCTGCGGCTGCATGAAATTGGGGAGATTCTGACGTAGATACGCCGCGAGGCCCTCTTCGTCGGCGACGCCATCCTTGCCGCGGACGATCAGGACGATCATGGCGCCGAGCCGCGGATCGGGCACGCCGAACGCCACGGCTTCAAAGATCAGCCCTGACGCCACCGCGACATCCTCGACCTCGGTCGGGCTGACGCGGTTGCCCGCGGTCTTGATCATCGCATCGTCGCGGCCGACAAAATAGAGGAGGTGGTTGGCGTCGCGGCGCACCGTATCGCCCGACCACACCGCCATGCCGCCATATTCGGACGCGCGCGGCGCGGGTTTGAAACGCTGCGCGGTACGTTCCTCGTCGCGCCAATAGCCCTTGGCGACGAGCGGGCCGCAATGGACAAGTTCACCCGGTTCCTCGTCGGCAGTGATCGTGCCGTCGGGCCGGCACACCAATATTTCGGCATGCGGGATCGCGCGGCCCATCGAGGTCGGATGATCGGCGACGAACTTTGGATCGAGATATGTCGAGCGGAACGCCTCGGTCAGCCCGTACATCGGGTAGATATCGGCCTTCGGAAACGTCGCCCGCATCGCGTCGATCAGCGAGGGCGTCAGCGCGCCACCGCTGTTGGTCAGGCGTTTCAATTGCGCCGCGGTTTCAGCGGGCCATTCGGCCTCGACGAGTTGCACCCAGAGCGGCGGCACGCCCGCAAGCGTCGTCGCCTTGTGCCGCGCCACCGCCTTCACGACGTCACGCGCGGTCAGATAATCGAGCGGCGCCACTGCGGCGCCCGCATACCAGCTCGAAAGCAACTGGTTCTGGCCATAGTCGAAGCTGAGCGGCAGCACGCCGAGCACCCGGTCGTCGGGCGCGATCTTCAGATAAGAGGCGACGCTCTCGGCGCCGAGCCACAGGTTCGCATGGCTGAGCATCACGCCCTTCGGCCGCCCGGTCGAGCCGCTGGTGTAGAGGATCGCGGCGAGATCGTCGGGCTCGGCGATCGAGAGCGGCAGCCCCTGCCCTCCCGAATCAATGACTTCCTCACCGATCTTTAGATCCTGCACCACGCATTCGTCGGGCAGGCCGCCGCCGAGCATCTCGGCGCGCGCGCCGTTGGTGACGAGCAGCTTCGCGCCGCTGTCGGAGAGGATATGCAGGGCCTGCAGGCCCTTGAGCAACGGATTGACCGGTACATGGATCAGCCCGGCGCGCGCCGCGGCAAGCGGCATCAGGCAGGCGAGCCGCGTCTTGGCGCTCCAGCTTGCGACGCGCTCGCCCGGGCCGCCGACCTGATCGAGCAACCATGACGCCAGCCGTCCGACGCCGGCATCGAGCTCGGCGAAGGTCGTGACGCGATCGCCGATCAGCAGCGCAGCCGCGTCCGGCGCGCCGCGGCGCGCGAGATGGTCGAGAGGAAGCGAGGGCGGGTTTTTGACTTTGGTCATCGGCTGTTAGGACTGGAGTGATAGAGGGCGGCACCATGCAAGGGAACGGTGAACATCACGCTAATGATGATGCGGCGCGCGCCGCAGGCTTCGCGACGCCCTTTGACCGTGCGCTATGGTTCGACCTGCTCGCGGCGCATGGCTTCGCGGGTCTCGGCCGGTTCGATGCCCGCGGCGAGGCCGACGCCACGACCGCGTGGCTGCCGCTCCGGGTCGAGAAGCCCGGGCATCTCGCGGGTCTGACGAACTGGTACAGTTTCGCGATCCGGCCGCTCTATGCGGGCGGCGGCGATCATGGCACCGCGCTCCTCGAACTGTTTCACAACCTCCGGTCCCAAGCCGCGCGGCTGTCGCTCTATCCGGTTCGCGACGAGGAGCAGCGGCATATCGTCGCCGCGCTGCGCGATGCCGGCTGGTGGGTGAAAGCCGCCCCGACCGGCGATCGCCATTGGCTCGAACTGGGCAAGATGGACCATGAAGCGTGGTGGGCAAGCCGCCCCGGCGCGTTGCGGAATACCGTCCAGCGCAAGGCGAAGAAGGGTGTCGTCGATATCCAGCTGCTCACCGATTTCGATCCGGGAAGCTGGGCCGCCTACGAGCAAATCTACGCCGCAAGCTGGAAACCCGAAGAGGGTCATCCCGCGCTGCTCCGCGCCTTTGCCGAGGCCGAGAGCGATGGCGGCCGGCTGCGTATGGGGATCGCGCGCATCGACGGCATCCCCGTCGCGGCGCAGTTTTGGACCGTCGAGGACGGCACCGCCTTCATCCACAAGCTCGCGCATGTCGAGGACAGTTTGAAGGCCTCGCCGGGCACCTTGCTGTCGGCGGCATTGTTCCGGCATGTCATCGAGGTCGATGGCGTGAAGCGCGTCGATTTCGGCACCGGCAACGACGGCTACAAGCGCGACTGGATGAACCGGCACGACCCGCTGTGGCGCATCGAGGCTTTCAATCCGACGCGCGTCGCGGCATGGGGTCCGGCATTGAAGGCATTTGCCCGCTCCGTGTTGAGGAAAGAAAATTGACCGATAACAGCACCGTCGACGCCACCCTTCGCGCCCTGCTCGCCGATGTGCTCGGCCTTGGCGAAGATCGCGCTGCGGCGCTGACCGAAGAGAGCGGACTGTTCGGCGAGCTGCCCGAGTTCGATTCGATGGCGGTCGCGACGGTGTTGACCGAGATGGAAGACCGGCTGGGCATCCTGATCGACGATGATGAGATCGACGGCGAAATCTTTGAAACCTACGGCAATTTGCTCGCCTTTTCGCTGCGCAAAGTGACCGATTGATCCCGGATGCGCGCATGAGCGAACATCGACTGCGCATCGACCCCGCGGGCACACCCCGCGCCACCATCCTGATCGTCCCGCCGCTGTTTGAAGAAGCGAACCGCACGCGCCGCACATTGGTGCTCGCGATGCGCGCGCTGTCCGCTGAGGGATTTGCGGCGGTGCTGCCCGACCTGCCGGGGCAGAATGAGAGCCTTGTTCCGCTGGTCGAGGTCAATCTGGATCGCTGGCAGGATGCGCTTGCCGAGGTCGTATCCGGAATCGATGGCCCGACGATCATCGCTTCGTTTCGTGGCGGCGCGCTGATCGATCACAAGGCCGAGGCCAAAGCGTGGTGGCGCCTTGCGCCCGTCGGCGGAGTGTCGCTGCTCCGCACGTTGATGCGCGCACGCGTCAGCGCCGACCGCGAGGCGGGTGTGACGTCCTCGCTCGAAAGCCTTCAGGATGAAGCGAAAACCGCGCCGCTGTTGCTCGCCGGCAATCGCCTGTCGCCCGCCATGGTCGCGCAGCTCGGCGCGAGCGAGGCGCAGGCGGTGGAGCCTTTGCGCAGCGTCGGCCTCGGCGCCGACGGCATCGCGGGAACCCCGCTCTGGCTGCGCGCCGAGCCTGGCGAGGATGCCGCGATGGCGAAGGCGATCGCCGCCGATATTTCCGCATGGAGCAAGACATGCGGCATCAACTGAGCTTTACCTGCGAAGGCGCGGTGCTCGCCGCGAGCCTCGACGAAGCGCCGGGCGCGACCGGCCTGCTGATCGTGTCAGGCGGCAATGAAATCCGCAGCGGCGCGCATCGGGGGATGGCGATGCTTGCAGCGCGCATCGCCGCGGCGGGCTATCCGGTGTTCCGTTTCGACCGGCGCGGGATTGGCGACAGCGAAGGCGCGAATGGGGGGTTCGAGAGCAGCGGGCCAGATATCGCCGCAGCGATTGCGGCGTTTCGCGCGGCGGCGCCGCAGGTGACGCGCATTGTCGCGTTCGGCAATTGCGATGCGGCGAGCGCGTTATTGCTTCATCAGCCGCTTGCGCTTGATGGGCTGATCGTCGCCAATCCGTGGACCTATGACGGCGAAGCGGAAGAAACCGGGGAACCGGCGCTGCCGCCGGCCTCGGCGATCCGCGCGCGCTATCTGGCGCGGCTGAAGGATCCGAAAAGCCTGCTGCGACTGGTCAAGGGCGAGGTCGATTTCCGGAAGCTGTTCCGCGGGCTGTCGGCGCTGAAGGCGCCGGCTGCAGCCGCTGCGCCCGATGGTCTAGCAGCGCGGATCGATCATGCGGTGGCCGAACTCGGTCCGCCCGCCACAATCCTCCTCGCGACCGGCGACCGGACCGCGCAGGCTTTCATGGAAAATTGTCCCGCTGCGCTGGATCGCGCTCTGGTCGAGCACCTCGCCAGCCCGTCGCACAGCTTTGCGGGCGACGATGGCGACTGGCTGTTTCAGCGGATATCGGCGGCTCTTGAAACATAACGTCGTCCCAGCGAAAGCTGGGATCGCTATCGTCGCTAACGAACGCCGGCGGTCCCAGCTTTCGCTGGGACGACGCTTTGTCAGGCCTCCGCCATCGCGTGATATTCGGCCTCGGCAAGGAAGCGCTCGGCATCGAGCGCGGCCATGCAGCCCATGCCCGCCGCGGTCACCGCCTGACGATACACCTTGTCGGCGACGTCGCCCGCGGCGAAGACGCCGGGGATCGAGGTCAGCGAGGTGCCGGGGGTGATCTGCAGATAGCCGTCGTCGTCGAGCGGCAGCTTGCCCTTGAACAGCTCGGTCGCGGGACTGTGGCCGATCGCGACGAAGCCACCGTCGGTGGGCTCGTGGCTGGCCTCGCCGGTGACGGTGTCGATCAGGTCGACGCCGACCAGCCCCGAAACGCCTTCGCCCGCGACGAAACGATCGACGCGTTTGTTCCATAGGACCTTGATCTTCGGATTGACCAGCAATCTATCCTGCAGGATCTTTTCGGCGCGCAGATGGTCGCGGCGGTGGATCAGCGTGACGTCCTCGCTGTGGTTGGTGAGGTAGAGCGCTTCCTCAACCGCGGTGTTGCCGCCGCCGATCACGACCACCTTCTTGCCGCGATAGAAGAAGCCGTCGCACGTCGCGCACGCCGACACGCCCTTGCCGCCCAGTTCCTGCTCGCCCGGGACTCCCAGCCATTTGGCCTGCGCACCGGTCGCGATGACCAGCGTTTCAGCCATATAGACGTCGCCGCCGTCGCCGGTCAGCTTGAACGGGCGGCGCGAGAAATCGACATCGACGATCGTGTCCCAGATCATGCTGGTGCCGACGTGCATCGCCTGCGCGGTCATCTGTTCCATGAGCCAGGGGCCCTGCACGACCTCGGCAAAGCCGGGGTAGTTTTCGACGTCGGTCGTGATCGTCAACTGGCCGCCGGGCTGCAGCCCCTGCACCACGATCGGCATCATGCCCGCGCGCGCCGCGTAGATCGCGGCCGACAGGCCGGCGGGGCCGGAGCCGAGGATGAGCATCTTGGTGTGGTGAACGCTGGGCATGACGATCTTTCCTGGGTGTGCGGACAGGCACAGATGGGTGTTGCCAAGTGCGCTAGCAAGGGTCACCTTCCGCGCCAAGGGGAGACTGGCGAATGGCAAGCTGGTGGGAACGTCATGGGGTGCCGCGACTGATCAAATGCGCCTGCTCGCAGGGGCAGATCATGAAGGTGCGCAGCAAGGTCGTGCCGCACGCGCGCGGGCATGTGCTCGAACTCGGCTGCGGCGGCGGGATCAACATGGAATTTTACCGGCCGGGGCAGATCGAGAGCTTTAGCGGGCTCGACCCCTCGCCCGAGCTGCTCGCGATGAGCGTCGCGGCGGCGGCGGCGCGCGGGATCGACGCCGATATCCGCGAAGGGGTCGGTGAGGCGATGCCGTTCGCAAGCGCGTCGTTCGATACGGTGGTCACGACCTTTACCCTGTGTTCGGTGCACGATCAGGCGGCGGTGCTGCGCGAAATCCGCCGCGTGCTGAAGCCCGGCGGGACCGCGCTGTTTCTGGAGCATGGCGCCGCGCCCGATGCCGGGGTCGCGAAATGGCAGCGGCGGATCGAGCCGGTGTGGAAACGCATCGGCGGCAATTGCCACCTGACCCGGCCCATCGGCGATGCGTATGAAAAGGCCGGCTTTTCAGTCGACCGGCAGGCGGCCGCTTACATTCCCAAAACACCGCGGCCGTTCGGCTGGTATGAATATGGCGCGGCGCGGCGCGCCTAGAGAGAGGATTGCGAGATGATGCGATTCTGGCTTGTCACCCTCACCGCGCTGTTCCTCCTCGCGCCGTCGGCGGCCGAGGCGCGCAAGGTCGCGCTGATCATCGGCAACGGCGATTATGCGAACACCAGCCGGCTGGTGAACCCGGGCAACGACATCAAGATCATCGCCGCGTCGGCGAAGTCGGCGGGGTTCGACGATGTGACGATCGCCGCCGACCTTGCGGTCAATGATTTCCAGAAGGCGATGCGCGACTTCCGCGCGAAGGCCGACGGCGCCGAGGTCGCGATGGTCTATTATGCCGGCCACGGGATCGAGGCGCAGGGCAAGAACTGGCTGATCCCGACCGACGCGCAGCTGAAATCGGACCTCGACCTGCCCTATGAGGCGATCAACCTCGACCGGTTGATGGAATCGGTGTCGGGCGCGCAGATCCGCATGGTCGTGCTCGATTCGTGCCGCAACAATCCGTTCGGGCGCTCGTGGCGGTCGGGGACGCGCGCGGTGGTGAACGGCCTCGCGGGGGTGGAGGCCGACGATGTGCTCGTGATCTTCGCCGCGGCGCCGGGGCAGACCGCCGCCGACGGGACGGCAGGCAATTCGCCCTTTGCGACCTCGCTCGCGAAACGCCTGCCGCAGCCCGATACGCCGGTGCAGTTGCTCGGCGGCCTGATCCGCGACGATGTGCTCGCGGCGACGGGGGGCGCGCAGCGGCCGTTCGTCAGCGCGAGCATTACGGGAACGCCGGTCTATCTGGTCGCGCGCGCCGCCAAGCCGGCGGCGCCCGCAGCGTCGGGCGACCGGACGGCGGTCGAGGATCTCTTGTGGAAGGGCGCGGTCGCCGAAAACAGCGTTCGCGCCTTCAGCGCCTATCTCGCCGAATTCCCCGCGGGCAAGTTCGCGGGCGAGGCGAGCGACAATATCGGCCGGTTGCTGAAGAAACCCGCCCGGCCGACCGCGGCCTTCGCCGGTGTCACCAAACGCCCGACGCCCGTCCCGGCGGCACCCACGGCCCGCAAGTTTATCGTGTCGAACGTCCGCGTCGAATGCGTCAAACTGACCGGGAGGCTCGGCCTCGGACTGCCCGACCAGCTGTTCCTGCGCTTCAACACCGGACAGCGTTTTCCCGAAGGCAAGAGCGAGATTTATTCGATCAAGAAGGGCGAGAGCTGGGTCGTCCCGCAAAGTTTCGAGTTCGACCAGCCGGTGAGTTTCCAGCTGCGCGAGTTCGACGATATCGGCGGCAGCGACAATATCGGGACGATCGATATCGGCGATGTACCGGGAACGTTCACCAAGACGCTCGACGGCGATGCCAGCGATTATCGGGTGACCTACACGGTGACGGTCGCCTGACGGCTCAGTCGGGGTCGGATTTGTCGCCGACCTCGATCAGCCCGTGGCCGACGCTCACGCGTTCGTCGAAGACGAAGCAGCTGCCGTGCCAGCGGCTGTCGTCTTGCGGCACCTGTTCGAGATAGGCGAGGATGCCGCCCTTCAGATGGACGACGTCCTCGACGCCCTCGTGGCGCAGGAAGGCGGTCGATTTTTCGCAGCGGATGCCGCCGGTGCAGAACATCGCGACGCGCTTGCCGGCAAACTTGTCGGCATTGGCGCGCCACCAGTCGGGGAATTCACCGAAGCTCTTCGTTTCGGGGTTCAGCGCGCCGTCGAAACTGCCGTAACCGACCTCGAAATCGTTGCGCGTGTCGATGAGCACGGTGTCCGGATCGTCGACGAGCGCGTTCCAGTCGGCGGGATCGACATAAGGCGCGGCGTCGCGTGCGGGGTCGAGCCCCGGCACCTTCATCGTCACGATTTCCTTTTTCAGCCGCACCTTCATCCGCTGGAACGGCATGTCGGCGGCGGTCGAATATTTGACGTCGAGCTCGGCGCAGTCGGGCAAGGCGCGGATATGGTCCAGCACAGCGGCGATCCCGGCCTCGGTTCCGGCGACCGTGCCGTTGATGCCTTCACGCGCGAGCAGCAGCGTGCCCTTCACGCCCTCCGCAGCGCAGAGATCGATCAAGGGCTGGCGCAGCGCGGCGGGATCGTCGAACGGCGCGAAGCGGTAAAGAGCGGCAACCTGGAACATCGGCGCGCCATGTAGGCGCGATTGTGCGTCAACGGAAGGGATCACTCCGCCCGGTCGCATATTGCGCCATCGCCATCGTCGTCCATTGCGCGTTGACGCGGATACAGCTGGGGAAGACGCTCGCGTCGGTGACAAGGACATTGGTCGTGCCGTGGACCCGGCAGTCGAGGTCGACGATGCCATTTTGCGGATCCTCGTTGATCGCATTGCCGCCGTGCGGGTGGCTGCTCGACAGCGTCACATCGTCCTGTTCGCGGATCGCATCGCGGAAGAAGGCATCGACGTCCATGCCGGGCGTGATCGTCTGCCCCTTTGCCAGCGCCGGATAGCATTCGAGCGCCCCCGCGGCGAAATGCACCTTGGTCAACGTCGCCATCGCGTTGCGCAACACGGGCAGATCGTCGCTGGTATCGAGGCTGAACTTCAGCTTGTCGTCGACGATCTGGCCGCGCCGGTCGGCGGGAAAGAGGATGCCCGCCGAATGGACGCGGCCGAAATTCTTCATCCGGCTCGCATGATCGCCGAACCAGCCGGGCATCAGCGACGCCATCGACATCGGCGGCTGAAAATGACTTTCGAGCAGAAAGTCGCCGCAGTCGACATAGCTCGACATCTGATCCTCGTCCCACGCATTGCCGCCGGCGCCCTCGGGCATCAGCGCGACGACGGGCGAGGCGACGTTGAGCGACACCTGATAGCCGGTCCCCGAAATGTCGCTGCGGTCGAGAAGCTTCGACGACGCGATCGTCCCGCACGCGACCACGACGCCGACGCGCGCGCGCACCAGCGCGTTCGAACCGCCCGGCAGGATCAGCTTCACCGCCTCGGCCTCGCGCCGCCCGTCGGCGGCGGTCTGCCAGACGATTTGGTCGGCCTTGGTGCCGGGAAGGATGCGCGCGCCATGGTCGCGGCACGCCTGCGGCAAATAGGTCTGCGCGATCCCCATGCGGCGGCCATAGGCACAGCCCGAATTGCAATAGCCGCAATAGGCGCAGGCGTTGACCGTGTTCGGCGGGCCGAAATTCTTGGCGAACCAGTCGGCGACCGCGCGCTTTTCGCGCGGATCGGTCGATGCGGCGGCGTAATTGTGCCAGCCGTTGATCAGATGCGGGCCGTTGTGGCGCCCGCTGCGCGGCTCGATCGGTGCGATGCCGAGCTTGTCGCGGACGGCGTCATAGCTTGCGTGGAACGCTGAGGCGTCGATCGGTGCGCCGATGCTCGCCCATTTGGCGAGCACATCCTTCGCATCGGGGTGCGTGCGGCCGGCTTCGTTGACGCGCAGGCATATGCCGTTGTTGATCGTCGACGACCCGCCGACGCAGCGCCCCTGGAACACCACGAAGTCGCGGTTGGTCGAGGTTTGCAGCGCGCCATGCTTGTAGAGCCTGGCGATCATGTCGAGTTCGTGGTGGGTGATCGCATGGCTGGGGTAGAAGGGCCCCGCCTCGACGATCAGCACCGTGTACCCCTGCGCGGCAATGTTGAACGCCGCAACCCCGCCGCCCGCGCCCGAGCCGATGACGATCACGTCATATTCGTCCTCAAGCGTCGTCGCATCGAGGACATGCGCGGGGTCGATCTCGCGGTCGCGGATCGGCGCCAGCGGCATTTCGCCGATGCCGCGCGTGCGGAATTTGGGGAGCGTGAAACCGATCTGACGGTGCACCGGATTGGCGGCATTGGCGTCCTGATCGCCCGGCTGGAGCCCCGGCTGCCAATGGCCGTAATAGCAGGCGTAAATGACGCCGCGCAGCCGGGCCATATCCTGAAACAGGTCGATCTGGCTGTTCTGCAGCCGGTCTTCCAGTTTCGCCGCGCGCCCGGCGACGTCATCCTCGGTAAAGAAGGGACCGCCGAGCACCGCTTCGGTCGCCAGCAGCGAAAAGCGGATCTCGTCGAGCTTGGTCCCGCCGACCTTTTCGAACAGGTCGCACACATTGGCGACGACCTGGTCGGGCGTGATCGCCATGTCGGCGCCATGAAACAGCGCCTCGGTCAGCGCCTTCAGAAATTTGAGCTGCCCGAAATTAAACGGTGCCGTCATCGCCCTGCCCCCAGTTTGCGCACGCTGCTAAATGGCGGGTTATAGCGGGATAAGGCAAGGGCGTATTGTATCGAAACGGCGGGAATGGGGTGGGTAGCTGCCTGCCCGCATTTGGCTGTCGAATGCCATTTGCAGACCTTGACGTCGCAATTATCGAGACGGATTAAAGCTTGGCACGGCCCAGCGCGTTTAAGACTGCCGAATGCAAGAGGTAAACCAATCCTCCGAAAGTTGCTACAAGTCCCGCGGCTAAAGCATCTCTATCGCTTACGCCGAGATCGACCGCAAACACGTGCTCGGTGAGATATGCCGCCAGAGCTGCAACGCAAATTACCTCAAGCAATATAATGGTGATCTTCGCATCTTTGCGCATCTTGCTATCAAATTTCTGCACAACGAGCCTCACGCCGATGAAAATCGGGATTAGCGTAGCCGATTGCAGTGTTTAACACCATGGCCGGTTCCGTGTCGGCCAAAGTCGGTGCAGAACGACGACTTTCGGTCGAAACCCGCTCTTACTAATGATTCGCGCAGAGGCGCAGAGAACGCAGAGAGTATCCGCCGAACCCTTTGCGTTCTCTGCGCCTCTGCGCGAATTTTATAAAAGCCTGACGGCAACTATCGGTCGTTAGCAGACGACTATAGCCTCCGCCGGCCTACACCACGCCTTCGAAGACATCCTCCAACCAGCGCGAGCGCGCCTCATCGTCGCGCGGCGAGGCGAGATAGCGGCCCCATGCGCCGCTTTCATGCGCAACGATGCCGAGTTCCCATACGCAAAAGGTCGGGCGTACGACGCCCGGTGCGGCGGGATAGGCGGGATCGAAGGGCGCGAACGCCGGCATGTCGCCGTGGCGGTACCAGACGGCTTCCCACAATTCGTTGGCGCCGCGCCACACCGATACGAGCAGGAAATAGAAATCGGCGCCGCAGCGGTGAAGGATGACGAAGCCGCAATCGCCCACCGCCAATGTCGCCGGTGCGTGCCGTTCGGACCATTCGTCGCAAAGCTTTGCCACATCGTCCGGAACCGGGGCATCGGCAGCGGTCAGATGATAAAGCTTCAGCGTCGCGCCGCCGGCTTCGACCGGCCCACGATAGGCGGCGTGCTTCGGGTAATGGCGATAGGCAGGATCGACGGCGGCGGACATGGCGGGACCTTTCACTTGTTCCACTTATGTTCTATCCGCCGTAGACCCCGCCCGCAATCCTGTTTCGCGCGTCAGGCCGTCTTTTTCGCCTGCCGATATTTGTGCAGCAGCGGTTCGGTGTAACCCGACGGCTGCGTGACGCCTTCGAAAATCAGCGCGCGCGCAGCCTGATATGCGATCCCGTCCGGCGTCAGCTTTTCGTAGAGCGCGTCGCCGGCATTCTGCGCGTCGACCTTGGCCGCCATACGCGTCAGCGCGGCGTCGACCTGTTGGGGGGTGCAGACGCCGTGGAGCAGCCAGTTGGCGAGCGCCTGGCTCGCGATACGCAAGGTCGCGCGGTCTTCCATCAGACCGATATCATCGATGTCGGGCACCTTCGAGCAGCCGACGCCCTGGTCGATCCAGCGCACGACATAGCCGAGGATGCCCTGGCAGTTGTTATCGAGCTCGCGGGTAATTTCCGCCTCGCTCCAGTTGCGTCCCGTCGCGACCGGGATGTTCAGGAGACGATCGAGCGAGGGCACCGCTTCGCCCGCGATTTCCTTTTGCCGCGCGAAGACGTCGACCTGATGATAGTGGAGCGCGTGGAGCGTCGCGGCAGTCGGCGACGGCACCCATGCGGTGTTAGCGCCCGATTTCGGATGGCCGATCTTGGCGTCGAGCATCGCCTTCATCAGGTCGGGCATCGCCCACATGCCCTTGCCGATCTGCGCCTTGCCCGAAAGCCCGCAGGCGAGACCGATGCGCACGTTGCGATCTTCATACGACGCGATCCAGTCGCTCGCCTTCATCTCGCCCTTGGGGATCATCGGGCCCGCGCGCATCGAGGTGTGGATTTCGTCGCCGGTGCGATCGAGGAAGCCGGTGTTGATGAAGACGATGCGGTCCTTCACCGCGTGGATGCAGGCGCCGAGGTTCGCCGAGGTGCGGCGCTCCTCGTCCATCACCCCGACCTTCATCGTGTGGCGCGCGAGGCCGAGCATATCCTCGACCGCGTCGAACAGCCGATCGGTGAAGCCGCATTCCTCGGGGCCGTGCTGCTTGGGCTTCACGATATAGATGCTGCCCGCGCGGCTGTTGGTGAGCTTGCCCAGCCCCTTCAGATCGTGCAGCGAACAGAGGCTGGTGATGACGGCATCGCACAGGCCCTCGGGCGCTTCGGCGCCGTCCGGCAGCTTGATCATCGGCGTCGTCATGAGGTGGCCAACGTTGCGCACGAACATCACGCTGCGGCCGTGCAGCAGATAGGCTTCGTCCGACGGCGAGGTCCATTCGCGGTCGGCTTCCATCGCGCGCGTCACGGTCGCCCCGCCCTTGGCGAAGCTTTCGGTGAGGTCGCCGCGCATCAGGCCGAGCCAGTTGGTGTAGCCGAGCGTCTTGTCCTCGCCATCGACCGCGGCGACGCTGTCCTCGAGATCGATGATCGTCGTCAGCGCGGCTTCGAGCACGACGTCGGCGATGCCCGCGGGGTCGGTCTTGCCGATCGCGCTCGCCGAATCGATCACCAGTTCGATGTGCAGGCCATTGTGGCGGAGGAGGATGCCGCCGGGCTTGGTGCCGACGCGTTGCGACGGATCGGCAAGCGCGAGTTCGCCGCCCTGCCAATCGGCCCAGCTTCCCGATGCCAGCGGCACCGCGTCGTCGAGGAACGCCTTGGCGCGCGCGATGACCGCCGCGCCGCGGTCGGCGTCATAGCCGCCGGGCTTGGCGGGCGGCGCGTCGAGCGCGTCGGTGCCGTAGAGCGCGTCGTAGAGGCTACCCCAGCGCGCGTTGGCGGCGTTCAATGCGAAGCGCGCGTTGAGCGCGGGCACGACAAGCTGCGGCCCCGCCATCGTTGCGATCTCGGGGTCGACATTCTGCGTGCCGACTTTGAAGGCCGCGGGCTCGGGAACGAGATAGCCGATTTCGCGCAGGAACGCCTGATAGGCCGCCGGGTCGTGCGCCTGTCCGGCGCGCGCTTCGTGCCAGGCGTCGATCTGTGCCTGCAAATCCTCGCGCTTCGCCAGCAACGCCGCATTCTCGGGCGCGAACTTGCCGAGCAACTCTGCAAAATCGCTCCAGAATTTGGCCGTGTCGAGCCCCGTCCCCGGCAGCGCGCGCTGCTCGATAAAATCGGCCAGTCGCGAATCGACGGACAGGCCGGAGCGATCGAGAAATTCAGTCATTGTGCACCCTCTGGTCGGCGCGGCTGCGCCAGTGGACCCGGGGAGGAAAGGGCCGCCGCCCTATGCCGCGATTGGTTTCGATTGGCAATGGGCCGCTTTTGCCGCATAGGTTTTCAGCGGCTCTCCGGGCTTTCTTCGCTTGCCCGAAGCGTCAGCATGTGCATTATGCTGCAACGCACAACAGAAACTACTCTCCCCGAACGGCCTTGAACGATGGACGACACGCGACTGAAATTGATGGAGGCGATTGCCCGCAAGCGGAAGGTCACGGCCCAATATAATGGCCAGACCCTGACGCTGGCGCCGCACCTGCTGTTCGAACGCCGCGGCGACCTGTTCATCAGCGCGCTCAACCTGAACAAGAGCTGGCGGTCGGACGAGGACCCGCGGCTGGGCCATTTCAAGCTCGACGGGCTCGCATCGATCGAGTTGATCGACGAGGAATTCGATCCCCTGCCCGGCTTCGAACCCGCACCGCCGCGCGAGGAAGACACGCCGCTGCTCGCGGTCTGAAATCAGGCGACGCCCAGCGCAGGCGCCGGCGGCATTTCGCCGAGCGCGACACGAACCTGGTCCCGGCCGCCAGCCTTCGCACGATATAATGCGGCGTCGGCGCGGCGCGACAATTCGAACAGCGAATTATCGGAAGTCCGCTGCGCCACGCCGAAGGATGCTGTGAAGCCGCGGTCGACGCCGAGCACCGGCAATTGCGCCGAGGCGAAGGCGGTCCTCACGGTTTCGGCATAGAGGCGGCCGTCGGACAGCAGCGCATCGGGAAGCAGGACGGCGAATTCTTCGCCCCCGATCCGACCGACGATCGCGCCTGCCGGCGCCGCATCGACGAGCATCGCCGCGAAATGCGCGATCACCCCGTCGCCCGCGGCGTGGCCGAAACTGTCGTTGATCTTCTTGAAATCGTCGAGGTCGGCCGCGACCAGCACGGCGGCTCCCCCGCGCATGAATGCCAATTCGGCATGATGTTCGAAACCACGCCGGTTGAGCACGCTCGAAAGCGAGTCGGTCTCGGATCGCGCGATCATCTCCGCCGTCGTGTCGCGCATCATGACGAGCAGCAGCACGAGCGCGATCGCCATCAGCGTGACGACGCTCCCGCTCTGCGAAATCGCTGCATAGGTCGTCGCCATATAGCCCTGTGGCGCGCTCGCCGTACCGACCAGCGTCGCGATGAAGGGTTTGGCGATATAGATTATCGCCGCGACCGCCTGGAGCGCGACGAGCAACAGGTCGAGCGCCTGCCGCCGGCCCGAGCGCCAGATCATAAGCCCGAGCAGGCTCTGCATCGCGAAATAGGGCAGCTGGTAGAGCGTCAGGCGCAGCGTCGAACCATAGGTCAGGCTGAAGATCACCGGCACCGCAAGGATCGTGACGACCCATATCGCTGCCATGGCACGCCACGGCGGCTGCACACAATAATGATAGGCGGCACCGACCAGCGCAAAGCTGAGCGCGAGCAGGAAGACGAGGAAGATGCCGATCCCGACGGGGGTCGGATCGACCTGCCGCGTCAGCAGAAATTCGAGCGCGACATAGACGATGCCCATGCCATAGCCGGCCGCAAGCCACCGCGCCCCGCGCGCGCCGCGGTTCGTCGCCGCGACCACGGCGAACGCCACGGCAAAAATGCCGGCAACGGACATGTTGATGCCAAGCACAAAGGCGGCAGTCATCGGCTCACTCGCTTATCGGTTCGGCCAGCGTAACGAGGCTGTTCCGAACTTTCGGTTAATGCGTTGCGATTCGGTGCAATTCGACCGCCTCATAGCCGAGGGCGACGCGCGCGACAGTGACTTGCCGCACAGCGAAGACGAAATCCCCGGCCGTTCCGCGAACATTGTCAGGCGCCCCGTCCATGCTATGCGGTCATCCCCTTCTCTGGACAAGGAAATCGACCGTGCTGCGATGCGCCTTTGCATGTCTTACCCTGCTGATCACCGCGGCGTTTCCACATGCTACGCAAGCCGATGAAGGCAGGACGCGGGTCGCGATCCTCGGCGTCGATCATGCCGCACAACTGGTGGCCGAAAAGGACCAGCCGGGGATGCTCGCGGCCTGGCTCGATCTGGTGAAGCCCGCCGCGGTCTGCATCGAGCGCCCGCCCGAACAGGCGTCGCGGCAGGATTTTTACGAATTCACCTATGAGGTTCAGGGCATAGTCCTGCCCTGGGCCGCGAAGCGCGGCACCCCGCTTTGTCCGATCGACTGGACCCCGCCGATGGACGATCAGCTGCTCGGCTTCGGGATCGACCTCGACACGCCCCCGGAAGTGCGCAAGGCGCAGGGGTTCCAGGGTTTCCTGACCTTCCCCGATCGCAAGGTCCTCGATTGGGACTTTTTTGCGGCCGAAGATCCGGCGACGCTCGCGCCGCTGCAAAAATGGGCAGCCGAGCCCGCGCCGCGCGCCGATCGCGACCTGCCGCGCCGCCTCTATCTCTATCGCACCTTCATGCAGGCACAGCGCATCCGCGCGGCCGCGCAACGGTACAGGGGCGAGACGATGCTCGTCGTCGTCGGCTATTTTCACAAGCCCGACATCGAAGCGATCCTGAAAAACGATCCGGCCATCGAAATCGTCTCGCCCGCGAGCCTCGGCCGGCCGGGCGAAGACGCCGTGCGCGCCGCGACGACCACGCAGCATCGCGGTGCGATCCTCACGTTCAACCTGCTGGGGATGCAGGCGGCGACGGGTGTCGTGAACTGGGATTGGGTCGGGCGCGTGCTTGCCGATTTCGCAGGCGCGGCACCATCGCTCGAAGCCAGGCTGTTCGAGACGCGCCTCGCCATGCTGACCGGCAAGATCGCACCCGCCGAAGCCGCCCGGCGCTATGCGGCGATCGCGAACGACAAAGCGGCGGGGAAGCCGTTTAGCTGGGATGGCGTGAAGGACCGCGCGCGGATCGATTCCTTCTTCGACCCGTTCGGCAATCTCGACGTGCGGCAGCGCGCGCGCGTCGAACTCGCACGAACCTTGTTTGCACAGGAAAAAAACGCGCGCGCGGAGCAAAATCTGGATCAGCTCGCCGGCGAACTTTCACCGCGCAAGGCGCTGCAGCTTCGCGGCTACACGCCCTTGCTGAAGCCAGCCAAGCCGTCCTGACGCGCAACGTCGGGGGTCGCCAAACGACATTGCGCGCGTCTATAGCCGGGGCATGACGTCCGTCTCGACAACCGAACATGGCGCGCTCGAACGCGCCGCCGATGCACCGATGCTGGCGCAGGTCGAACGATGGGCGGCGGTGAACAGCGGCACGGGCAATCTTCCGGGCCTGAAGACCGTCGCAGGCCTGCTCGCCGACAGCTTTGCGGCGCTGCCCGGCGCGGTACGGCTCGTCGCCGCTGACCCGGTCGAAAGCGTCGACAGCGCAGGCACCGTCAACACCATCCAGCGCGGCGATCATCTGCATGTGCGCGTGCGGCCCGAGGCGCCGGTGCAACTGCTGCTCACCGGCCATATGGACACGGTGTTCGCCGCCGACCATCCGTTCCAGACCTTGAAATGGCTGGAGGACGGCGTGCTCAACGGCCCCGGCACCGCCGACATGAAGGCGGGCATTTCGGTGATCCTCGCCGCGCTGACAGCACTGGAGGCCTCTCCGCTTGCATCGCGCGTCGGCTATGACGTGATGATCAACAGCGACGAGGAAACGGGGAGCCAGGCGTCGGCGCGACTGATCGCGGACCTCGCGAAGGGCAAGACCGCGGCGCTCACCTATGAACCCGCGCTGCCCGACGGCACGCTCGCGGGGGCACGACCGGGCAGCGGCAATTTCTCGATCGTTGTTCATGGCCGCGCCGCGCATGCCGGGCGCAATCCGCAGGACGGGCGCAACGCCTTGCTCGCCGCTGCCGACCTCGCGCTGCGACTTGGTGCGCTCAAATCCGATACACTCAAGGTCAATCCGGCGAAGATCGACGGCGGCGGCCCGAACAATATCGTGCCCGACAGCGCGATCCTGCGCGTCAATATGCGCCCTTCGACCCCCGATGCGATGGCCGCGGCCGAAGCCGCGATGCGCGATGCGATCGCCGCGATCTCCCGCGAGCATGATGTTCATTGCCACGTCCATGGCGGCTTCAACCGCCCGCCCAAGCCGCTCGATGCTGCAGCGACGCGCCTGTTCGAGCTGGTGCGCGACTGCGGCGCCGCGCTCGGCCTGCCGCCGATCAGCTGGAACGCGACGGGCGGTGTATGCGACGGCAATAATATCGCGGCATGCGGCGTGCCTGTCGTCGACACAATGGGCCCGCGCGGCGGCGCGATCCATTCGTCGGACGAGTTTCTGATCGTCGACAGCCTTGCGGAGCGCGCGCAGCTGTCGGCGCTCACCATGATAAGAATAGCGGAACGGGGGACGGTGTGAATTATGTAATCCGGGCGGCGCGCCCGAGCGATTTGCAGAGCATTTACGAGATGGCGAAGCTGACCGGTGGCGGCTTTACCAATCTGCCCCCCGACAAGAAGGCGCTGTCCTCCAAACTCGAGCGTACCGCGTCCTCGTTCGCGAGCGACAAGGAATATCCATCGGACGAGCTCTACCTGCTCGTGCTCGAGGATACCGACAGCGGCGAAGTCCGCGGCACCTGCCAGATCTTCGGGCAGGTCGGCCAGCGCTGGCCCTTCTATAGCTATCGCATCGGCACCGACAGCAAGCATAGCGAGCAGCTCGACCGCACCTTCCATGCGCAGGTGCTGATGCTGAGCAACGACCTCAACGGTGCGAGCGAGGTCGGCGGACTGTTCCTGCATCCCGCGGCGCGCGCCGGCGGGCTCGGGCTGCTGCTCGCGCGCTCGCGTTACCTCTTCATCGCGCGCCACCGCGCGCGTTTCGGCGACCGCATCCTCGCCGAGCTGCGCGGGGTGATAGACGAGGCCGGCGGATCGCCTTTCTGGGACGGGGTCGCGGGCAAATTCTTCGGCATGAATTTCCAGGAAGCCGACCAGTTCAACGCCGTCCACGGCAACCAGTTCATCGCCGACCTGATGCCCAAGCACCCGGTCTATATCGCGATGCTGAGCGATCATGCGCGCAGCGTCATCGGCGTGCCGCACCCGACCGGGCGCGCCGCGATGCGCATGCTGGAAAATGAGGGCTTCGCGTTCGAAAATTATGTCGACATCTTCGACGGCGGTCCGACGATGACCGCGCGCACCGATCAGGTCGCGAGCGTCCGCGATGCGAAGCATGTCGAGATTTCGGCGATCGCCGAAACGGGTGCCGATGCGCTGGTCGCGACGGGGCAACTCGCCGATTTCCGCTGCTGTTTCGGCAAGGTCGGCGACGGCGCGACGCTCGATAGCGAGGCCGCGAAATTGCTCGGCGTCGGCAAGGGCGGCGAGATCAGCTGGATCGGGCGCTGATATGCTGACCGAAATCAACTTCGACGGAATCATCGGCCCGAGCCATAATTATGCCGGGCTCAGCCGCGGCAATATCGCGTCGGCGTCGCACGCCGGCGACGTGTCGCAGCCGCGCGCCGCGGCGTTGCAGGGCATTGACAAGATGCGCCACAATCTGGCGCTCGGGCTATCGCAGGGCTTCTTCATGCCGCTCGACCGGCCCGACGCGCCCTGGCTTGCGACGCTCGGCACGACGCCCGACGATGCCGAAGGGCATTTGCGCGCGCAGGCCTGGTCGGCCTCGTCGATGTGGGCGGCGAACGCCGCGACCGTCTCCCCCGCCCCCGACAGCGCCGACGGCAAATGCCATCTGACCGTCGCGAACCTCGTCACCATGCCGCACCGCAGCCACGAATGGCCGGGAACGCTGGCGCAGCTTCGTCTCGCCTTCGCCGATCCCGCCTTCGCGGTGCATGCGCCGATCCCTGCGCCGTTCGGCGACGAGGGCGCGGCGAACCATATGCGGCTGTGCAGCGGGCATGATGCGAACGGCGTCGAGATTTTCGTCTATGGCGTCGGCGGTGGCCGCTTCCCCGCGCGCCAGCATCTCGATGCTTCGAAGGCGATCGCGCGCCACCACCGGCTCGATCCGGCGCGGACGCTCTTCATCCGTCAGTCGGACACCGCGATTCAGGGCGGCGCGTTCCACAATGATGTCGTCGCGGTCGCGAACGAGCATGTGCTGTTCACGCACGAAACCGCGTTCGAAGACCGCGAGGGCGCGCACGCCGAAATCCGCGCCGCCTTTCCCGCGGTCGAGATCGTCGAGGTGCCGGCGAGCGCGGTGAGCCTGCCCGACGCGATCAAATCCTATCTGTTCAATGCGCAGCTCGTCAGCCTGCCCGAAGGCGGCATGGGTTTGGTGCTGCCGACTGAGGCACAGGCCATTCCCGCGGTGTGGCAGTGGCTGGAGGCGCATGTCGCAGGCAACGGCCCGATCCGCCGCCTGCTGCCCGTCAACGTCCGTCAGTCGATGGCGAACGGTGGCGGCCCCGCGTGCCTTCGCCTGCGCGTCGTCGCCGACCCGGCGACGGTCGATCCGCGCTTCCTCGCCGACGAAGCGAAGCTCGACCGGATATCGGATGTTGTAGCTAATCACTGGC
>Ga0247823_10001239_pt1 | contig 21241 bp, 19 predicted proteins | sample 13C_PalmiticAcid_2_FD_192426 | JGI IMG/M metagenome (GOLD analysis project Ga0247823, IMG submission 192426) | Soil microbial communities from agricultural site in Penn Yan, New York, United States - 13C_PalmiticAcid_Day30 | ecosystem: Environmental > Terrestrial > Soil > Agricultural land... | reverse complement strand
GTGCCTCGTCGTGGACGGCGGCGATCGCGGCTTGCAGCGTGTACGGATCCAGGTGCGGCAGCGCCTGTTTCACCAGGGCGATGCCCTCGGCGATCGCCGCGCGGTCCCAGCGGGCGCGATCCTGGTGCTCGAGGGTGCGCAGCTCGCCCGCCGCGTCCACCCGCGCGGCCCGGCGCGCGTCGGTCAGCAGGATCAACGCCAGCAGCCCGGTGACCGACGGGTCGTCGGGGACCAGCGCGCGCATCATCCGCGCGAGCTGGAGTGCGCGCTCGACGAGATCGGCGCGGACCAGCTGCTCGCCCGCCGGTGCGGTGTGGCCGGTGGTGAACAGTAGATGGAAGACCGCGCAGATCGCATCGAGGCGCTGGGGCAGCTCGCGCACCGACGGCACCCGGTACGGGATCGCCGCCACCGCGATCTTGCGCTTGGCCCTGGTGATCCGCGCGGCCATGGTCGACTCGCTGACCAGGAACGCCCGCGCCACCTCGGCGGTGGTCACACCGCAGACCAGCCGCAGTGTCAACGCGATCTGGGCCTCGGGCGCCAGCGCCGGGTGACAGCAGGTGCTGATCAGGCGCAGCCGATCGTCGGGGATCGCGGGGTCGTCCAGTTCGGCCAGGGCGAGGTCGGCGGTGTCGTCGACCTGCTCGTCGACGACGAGGCGGGGCAGCGCCCGCCGGAACGTGCTGTCGCGGCGCAGCAGATCGAGACCGCGGCGCCGGGCGACCGTCGTCAGCCAGGCGCCGGGCTTGGCCGGGACACCATCGGTGGCCCACACGGTGAGCGCCGTCGCGTAGGCGTCCTGCACACACTCCTCGGCCAGGTCGAAATCGCGGACCAGCCGCACCGTCGCGGCGAGCACGAAGGCCCACTCGCGACGGTGCGCCTGCTCGACGGCCGCGGCCGCCGTCGTGGTCACGGCTGCGGGAAGACCTTGATCGGGCGGACCTCGACGCCGCCCTCCGGCGCGGGCACCTGCGCGGCGATCGCGATCGCGGCGTCCAGGTCGGGGGCCTCCAGCAGGTAGTAGCCGCCGAGGGCTTCCTTGGCTTCCGCGAACGGCCCGTCGGTGATGACGACCTCGCCGTCGGCGGTGTGACGGATCGAGGTGGCGGTGCCGGTGGGCTGCAGGGCCTGGCCGCCGAGGTTGGCGTCACCGGCGAGCTGCTGGAAGGTGCGGTGGGCGGCGAGCATGTCGTCGAGTTCGGTGGGGGACAGGGCGGCGTAGGCGGCTTCGTCGCCGTAGATCAGGACCAGATACTGGCTCATGACGGTGCTCCTTCGGATGAGGGCTGCCCGCTCGTCGGGTAGCCGTACTCACCCGACGAGCGGCAGTGGCTGCGATCGACAGCCTCACCGAAGATTCTGCGCCGATTTCCTCCAGGCGTGACCGCCCTCAGGCCACCGGGTTCGGCCGCGGTTCCACCCGGCCGCCCGCGGGCACGGCGAACGAGGCGCCGTGGCGCACACCGGTCGCCGGGTCGGTGACGTCGAGAACGTAGAACCAGTCCATCTGGGTCTGGGTGGGCGTCACCTCGAGCACGCCGAAGCCGTGCGAGTCGAGTTCGGTGTAGCGCAGGTGATGGTTGGCCGCCTTGATGGCCTCCTCGGCCGCCACCGACGCGGTGCGGGCGGGCACCTTCAGCAGGTCGCCGACGCTGGAGGAGGTGACCGAGGGGATGACGAACTCCGCGCCCACCGTCGGTCCGCCCGGGTAGTTCGCGGCATCCAGCGGCAGGTCGGCGGCCCAGGAGGTGTGGATGTCACCGGTCAGGAAGACGACATCGGCCACGTTGTCCTCGACGATGGTCCGGAACAGGGTGCGCCGGTCGGCGGTGTAGCCGTCCCACTGGTCCCCGTTGACGGTCAGGCCGCCCTGGGGCACGCCGATCGCCTCGGTGATCGCCTGGGTGGTGGCGGGCTCGAGCGGCGGGAACACCAGCGGCGCGATCATCACCGAGTTGCCGATCAGCTTCCAGCGGGCGGGTGAGGAGCTCAGACCCGCGGTCAGCCAGTCCATCTGGGCGCGGCCGGTGATGGTGCGCGCCGGATCGTCGGCCTGGCGCCAGCCCGCGCCGGGACCTGCCTCGTGGTCGCGGTAGCTGCGCAGGTCCAGCATCGACAGTTCGGCCAGCGTGCCGAAGCGCAGGCGGCGATAGATCTGCACCTCGGTGCCGGTGCGAGCGGCGCGCACCGGCATCCACTCCAGGTAGGCCTGCGCGGAGGCGGCCCGGCGGGCGCTCCACGGACCGTGCACGGCGGGGTCGTGGTTCTCGGAGCCCTCGCGCCAGGAGTTGTCGGCCGACTCGTGGTCGTCCCAGGTGCAGATGAACGGCACCGACGCGTGCAGGGCCAGCAGGTCGGGGTCGGTCTTGTACTGGCCGTGCCGGGTCCGGTAGTCGGCCAGGCTGACGATCTCGTTCGCCGGCTCGTGTCCACGCACCGCGCCGTTGCGGCCGGTGTACTTGCCGCGGGCGTATTCGTAGATGTAGTCGCCCAGGTGCACCACCGCGTCCAGATCGGTGCGGGCGGCCAGATGCCGGTAGGACCCGAACCAGCCGGCTTCCCAGTTCGAGCAGGAGACCAGGCCGAGGCGCAGGCGGTCGACCTCGCTGTCGGTCGCGGGCGCGGTGCGGGTGCGCCCGACCGGCGAGGTCTCGCCGAGAGCGGTGAAGCGGTAGTAGTAGTCGGTGGCCGGCGCCAGGCCGGTCGCGTCGACCTTGACGGTGTGATCGGCGTCGGCGGTCGCGGTCACGGTGCCGGAGGCGGCGATCCCGGCGAAGGACTCGTTCGCGGAGATCTCCCAGCGCACCGTCGCGGGGGCGCCGAGGCCGGAGCCGGGGACCGCGTCCTCGGCCACGCTGACCCGGGTCCACAGGATCACCGCGCCGGGCAGCGGGTCACCGGAGGCGACACCGTGGCGGAACACCGCGCCCGCCGCGTGGGCCGTCGCGGTGCTCGCGAACACCGCCGCGGCCGCCGCCGTCCCGCCTTTGAACAGGGTGCGCCGGGCGAACTGCCCTGTCGCGGAGGTGATGACGCCGTTGTTTTCGACCACGAGGAGCGATCTCATCCCACCGACGGGGTGACGCGCAAGTCCTGTTCGTAAAGTTGGTCAATCGTTCAACTTTGTGGCGGGTCACCTGCGCCGTCCCGGACCTGTCCGACCGCCTCGGTACCCTGCTGGACGTGAGCGAGAGCCTGTTCGACGTGCCCGGAGAACCCGCCGCGCCCGAGCACGGTCTCGACGCGGTGATCCGGCGCGATTCCGGTGCGCCGCTGGCCGTCCGGATGCGGCCGCGGTCGCTCGACGAGGTGATCGGTCAGCAGCACCTGCTCGGGCCGGGATCGCCGCTGCGCCGCCTGGTCGAGGGCTCCGGGGCGGCGTCGGTGCTGCTCTACGGCCCGCCGGGCACCGGCAAGACCACCCTGGCCTCACTGCTGTCGCAGGCCACCGGGCGCCGTTTCGAGGCGCTGTCGGCCCTGTCGGCGGGCGTCAAGGAGGTCCGCGCCGTCATCGACGTCGCGCGGCGCAGGCTGACCGTGGGTGAACAGACCGTCCTGTTCATCGACGAGGTGCACCGCTTCTCCAAGACCCAGCAGGACGCGCTGCTGGCGGCGGTGGAGAACCGGATCGTGCTGCTCGTCGGCGCGACCACCGAGAACCCGTCGTTCTCGGTGGTGTCGCCGCTGCTGTCGCGCTCGCTGGTGTTGCAACTGCAGTCGCTCACGCCCGACGACATCCGCCAGGTCCTCGACCGCGCGATCACCGACCCGCGCGGGCTCGATGGGCAGTACACCGTCGCCGAGGACGCGCTCGACCACATCGTCCGGATCGCCGGCGGTGACGCGCGCCGCGCGCTGACCGCCCTGGAGGCCTCGGCCGAGTCCTCGCTCGACGGCGTCGTCGATGTGGCACTGGTCGAGGCCAGCGTCGACAAGGCCGCCGTCCGCTACGACCGGGCGGGCGATCAGCACTACGACGTGATCAGCGCGTTCATCAAGTCCATCCGCGGTTCCGATGTCGACGCCGCCCTGCACTACCTGGCGCGCATGCTCACCGCGGGTGAGGACCCCCGCTTCATCGCCCGCCGGCTGATGATCCACGCCAGCGAGGACATCGGCATGGCCGATCCGATGGCCCTGCAGACCGCCACCGCCGCCGCCCAGGTGGTGCAGCTGGTCGGCCTGCCCGAGGCCAAGCTGGCCCTGGCCCAGGCCACCATCCACCTCGCCACCGCGCCCAAGTCCGGCGCGGTGACCTCGGCGCTGGGCGCGGCCATGGCCGACATCGCCGCGGGCAAGGCGGGCGCGGTGCCCCCGCACCTGCGCGACGGCCACTACGCCGGCGCGGCCGCGCTGGGCAACGCCCAGGGCTACAAGTTCCCGCACGACGCCCGTGACGGCGTGCTCGCCCAGCAGTACCCACCCGACGACCTGGTCGGCACCGACTACTACGCGCCCACCGACCACGGCTTCGAACGCGAAGTGGGCCCCCGCGTCGCCAAACTGCGCCGCATCGTCCGGGGGACCTAGCCCGGCCGCGTCGTCGACAGCGAGCGGCGCCGATCCGCCGATGGACGAGTATCCGGCCGGATCGTGTCGACGGTGAACGGCGCGGTCCGCCGGCAGGCGAAGTGCCCGTGCGGCGGGCTCCGGCGGATCAGTCGACGGCGAACGGCGCCGACCCACCGACCGACCAGATCCGGCGCAGCCTGCCCCCGACGGCCTCCATCATGTCGATGCCGCCGTGCTCGGGTTCCCCGGATCGCTCGGAATGCCAGCGGACCGCGAAGGTGCCGGAACCTTCGGCATCGAGCGTGCCGGTCGCGGCCGAGTCGACGACGAAGCGCACGTCCGGCCGCTGTGCCCGGAATCCGGTGACGAAGGCGGTCACGTCGGCGGGACCGCGCAACCCGTCGGTGGCCTCGCGGGTGGTGGCGGCGAAACGGAGCTGGAAGTCGTCGGTGAGCAGCTCCCTGGCGAGATCGGGGTCGGTGTTCCAGAGTGCGGTCCAGCGGGCGGCGAGCTGGTCGGCGACGGTCGGTGCGGTGGTGGTCATGGGTTGCTCCCCGGTGAGGTGGCCGCCCCGGTGACGGCCGGCGCTGTCCAGGGTTCAGTCCGTCCGCGACAACGGTGTGTCGGTGATCGGGGTCACATCGATCAGTCGCCCGTCGCCGGTCGGGATGGTCGACAGGTCGATGCCCCGGTCCACCGCCACGTCGTCGAGCACCTGCGCGCGCACCACGCGATCGAGCCGGAATCCGCGCAGTCCCGACCGCATCCGGCACCAGGCGTAGAGGAACCAGTGCTCGCGGCCCGCCACGAACGCGAGCGGCTCGACCTCGCGCTCGGTGGGCGCGCCCAGCCGATCCAGGTACTCGATCCGCAGCACCCGCCCGCCGAGGAGGGCGTCCAGGATCGCGGGCGACAGGACGGGTGCGGGCGCGACCGGGAAGAACCGCACCCGCTCTACCAGCGCCGTGGCTCGCAGCCGGTCCTGCTCGGGCAGCACCGCCACCACCTTGTGCACCGCCGACAGCGCGGCCGCCGCGAACGGTGTCCCGGCCAGCCGGGGGAGCGCGACGGCCAGCGCGGTCGCCTCCGCCGCGGTCAGGCTGACCGGCGCGAGCGTGCGGTGCCGGTCGAGGGCGTAGCCGCCGGCGCGGCCCGGCACGGTCCGGATCGGCAGCCCCGACTGTTGCAGCGCGGCGAGATCGCGCTCGATCGTGCGGGTCGACACCTCGAAGCGGGCGGCCAGCTGACGTGCGGTGCGCGGCCGCGGACTGTAGGCGCGCAGCTCTTCGGCGAGGGCGTAGAGCCGCTCGGTCTTGGTCACGTTCGGATTGTCGCCGAGACCACCGACTCCGGCGCAAAACCGGTGGATTGCAGGCGGTAAGCTGGACAGCTGTGCAGACCCACGAGATTAGACGGCGTTTCCTGGACCATTTCGTCCGTGCCGGACACACCGAGGTGCCCAGCGCCTCGCTGATCCTGGCCGACCCCAACCTGCTGTTCGTCAACGCAGGCATGGTCCAGTTCGTGCCGTATTTCCTCGGTCAGCAGACCCCGCCGTACGCCACCGCGACCAGCGTGCAGAAGTGCGTGCGCACCCTCGACATCGAGAACGTCGGCATCACCACCCGCCACAACACCTTCTTCCAGATGGCGGGCAACTTCAGCTTCGGTGACTACTTCAAGCGCGAGGCCATCACCCTGGCCTGGACACTGCTCACCAGCAGCGTCGAGGACGGCGGCTACGGCTTCGATCCCGAGCGCCTGTGGGTGACGGTCTACCTCGACGACGACGAGGCCGAGCGGATGTGGCTCGAGATGGGCGTACCCGCCGACCGCATCCAGCGCCGCGGTATGGCCGACAACTACTGGTCGATGGGCATTCCGGGCCCGTGTGGTCCGTGCTCGGAGATCTACTACGACCGCGGCCCCGAGTACGGCGTCGAGGGCGGCCCCGAGGCCGACGAGGACCGCTACATCGAGATCTGGAATCTCGTGTTCATGCAGAACGAGCGCGGTGCCGGCATCGGCAAGGACAACTTCGAGATCCTCGGCCCGCTGCCCAAGCAGAACATCGACACCGGCATGGGCGTGGAGCGCGTGGCGTTCCTGCTCCAGGGCGTGGACAACGTCTACGAGACCGACCTGATGCGCCCCATCATCGACAAGGCCGAGCAGCTCACGGGCCGGTCCTACGGTGTCGAGCACACCGACGACGTGCGCTTCCGCGTCATCGCCGACCACGCCCGCACCGCCGCGATGCTCATCGCCGACGGCGTGAACCCCGGCAACGACGGCCGCGGCTACGTGCTGCGCCGGCTGCTGCGCCGCATCGTGCGCTCGGCCCGCCTGCTCGGCGCCGAGAAGCCGGTGATGGGCGAGCTGATGAAGATCGTCTCCGAGCTGATGTCGCCGTCCTACCCGGAGCTGGCCACCGATTTCTCCCGCATCGAGACCGTCGCGGTGGGCGAGGAGACGGCCTTCCTGAAGACCCTGAACACCGGCGAGACCCTCTTCGACAACGCCGCCACCGCGGTGAAGTCCAAGGGCGGCAAGCAGATCACCGGTTCGGACGCCTTCGCGCTGCACGACACCTACGGCTTCCCGATCGACCTCACCCTCGAGATGGCCGCCGAGGCGGGTCTGTCGGTGGACGAGGAGGGCTTCCGCTCGCTCATGGCCGAGCAGCGCAAGCGCGCCAAGGACGACGCCCAGGCTCGCAAGCACGCGCACGCCGACCTGACCGTCTACAAGGAACTGGTCGACCGCGGCGCCACCGAGTTCACCGGCTTCGACGAGCTCACCTCCGAGGCCAACGTGCTGGCCCTGATCGCCGACGGCGTGCGGGTGCCCGTCGCCCAGGCCGGGTCCGACGTCGAGGTCATCCTCGACCGCAGCCCGATGTACGCCGAGTCGGGTGGTCAGATCGCCGACCGTGGCACCATCACCGCCTCGGGCCTGAAGCTGCGCATCAACGACGTGCAGAAGATCGCCAAGAAGCTGTGGGTGCACAAGGCCACCGTCGAGCAGGGGCAGATCACCGAGGGCGATGTCGTGCTCGCGCAGGCCGATCCGGCCTGGCGCCGGGGCGCTACCCAGGGCCACTCCGGCACACACATGGTGCACGCCGCGCTGCGGCAGGTGCTCGGCCCCAACGCCGTGCAGGCCGGTTCGCTGAACAAGCCCGGCTACCTGCGGTTCGACTTCAACTGGCAGGGTGCGCTGTCGGAGCAGCAGAAGGCCGACATCGAGGCCGTCTCCAACGATGCCGTCGGCGCCGACTTCCCGGTGAACACTTTCGTCACCGACCTGCCCAAGGCCAAGGAGATGGGCGCGATGGCCCTCTTCGGCGAGAACTACGGCGACGAGGTGCGCGTCGTGGAGATCGGCGGCCCGTTCTCGATGGAGCTGTGCGGTGGTACGCACGTCGAGCACTCCTCGCAGATCGGCCCGATCACGGTGCTGGGCGAGTCCTCGGTCGGTTCCGGCGTGCGTCGCGTCGAGGCGTTCGTCGGCCTGGATTCCTACAAGTACCTGGCCAAGGAGCGCGCGCTGCTGGCCGGTGTCGCGTCCGCGCTGAAGGTGCCGTCGGACGAGGTGCCCGGTCGGGTCGAGCAGCTCGTGGAGCGGCTCAAGGTGGCGGAGAAGGAGCTCGAGCGCACCAAGGTCGCCGCGGTGCTGTCCTCGGCGGGCACCTTCGTCGAGCAGGCCGAGCGGGTCGGCTCGGTGTTGCTGGTCGCCGCCGCCGCGCCCGAGGGCGTCGCCGCGGGCGACCTGCGCACCCTGGCCACCGATATCCGCGGCCGGTTCGGCAGCGAGGCCGCGGTGGTCGTGCTGCTCGGCAACACCGACGGCAAGGCGCCGTTCGTGGTGTCGGTCAACAAGGCCGCCCAGGATCTGGGCTTCAAGGCGGGCGACCTGGTGGCCAGCTTCGGCCCGAGCATCGCCGGTCGCGGCGGCGGCAAGCCGGAGATGGCGCAGGGCTCCGGTTCGGATCCGTCGGGTATCCCGGCCGGTCTGGCCGCGGTCCGTGCCCGGGTGGCCGAACTCGCCGGCTGATGCCACCCACCGCAGGTCCAGCCGAACAGGAACCGGCCGACCGACCGGATCCGGCGACCGACCCCGGTAGGGGCCGCCGGATCGCGATCGATGTCGGCAGCGTCCGGATCGGGGTCGCCTCGAGCGACCCCGACGGAATTCTCGCGACCCCGGTGGAGACCGTGCCGCGCGCCAAGCCGTCGAAGTCCGGCGGGCGCGCGGCGGGTCCGCCCGCCGACATCTCGAGAATTGCCGATATTGTGCGGGAGTACGAAGCCGTCGAGGTGATCATCGGGCTGCCCCGCACCTTGCGCGGTGAAAACGGCACGGCGGCGGGTATCGCACGTCGGTTTGCCCGGGAGTTGCGCCGGGTGATCGACCCGATTCCGATACGCCTTTCCGACGAACGTTTGACTACGGTGTCTGCTGCACGTGCGCTGCGCGACAGCGGAGTTCGCGCACGTGGCCAGCGGCAGGTGATCGACCAGGCGGCAGCCGTGTCGATTCTGCAAGGATGGTTGGACGAGCGGAGTTCGGTGTTGAAGGACGCAGCAGACGCGAGCGTGGTCGGAGACGATGCATGACCGACCGATGGGCCAGGGCCGAGGAACGCTACCGGGCGCGGGAAGCTGATCGGCGCTATCCCCGCCGCGACGACTGGGGCCTGGACGCCCGCGAGGCGCGCGAGGAGCCGCAGCCGGCCGGTCCGCCCGGCTGGGACGACGATGACGACACCAACGTCATTCCGCGCTACGAGGACGAGCTCTACGACGCCGAGCCCGAGCCCGAGCCCGTGGCTCCGCCGCGCCGGGTCGGCCAGCGGGCCGCTCCGGTAGGCCGCGGCGCGGGCGGACGCAACCCCGCCGACCGTGGCCGGGGCACGCCGCCGTCCGGCCGCGACAAGCAGCCCGCGGGCCGCGGCAAGGCGGCGTCGGGCCGCAAGCGGTCGCGGATCGCCTCGCGCAAGGCCGCCGAGCGCAAACGGCGTCGCCGCAACCTCTGGGTGGTCGGTGCGCTGCTGGCCGTCCTGATCGTCTCCGCGGCCGGTTTCGCCGGCTACAAGCTGATGAGCCGGTTCGCCCCGGCCGAGGACTTCGCCGGTCCGCCCGGGGCGCTGGTCGTGGTGCAGGTGCATCCCGGCGACACCGCCTCGCAGATCGCCGGTGCCATGCACGACCGTGGCGTGGTCGCCAGCCCCGAGGCCTTCTACGAAGCGGCCGTGCGCAATTCGGGGATGAACAACGTGCAGCCCGGGTACTACGCGATCGGTGTGAACAGCCCGGCCGCCACCGCCGTCGCCACGCTGGTCGGCGGGAAGTCGCGGGTCGGCAACGTGACCGTCTCCGAGGGCAGGCTGCTGCACGACAAGCACGACGCGAACACCGGCGGCCGCTACGACGGCATCTACCGCAAGGTCGCCCAGGCCAGCTGCTACGGCGCCGAGCAGAAGTGCGTGACCTACGAACAGCTCGACGCCGCGGGCGCGAGCACGGACCTGGCCGCCCTCGGTGTGCCGGACTGGGCGATGAAGGGCGTGCGGGAATCCCCGGACCGGTCCCGGCAGCTGGAAGGCCTGATCGCCGCTGGCACCTGGGATTTCGATCCCAGCGGGACTCCGCAGCAGATCCTGCGCCAGCTGGTGACCTCGAGCGTGCAGCGCTACGAGTCGACCGGCCTGCTGCAGTCGGGCGCCACCACGGGCCTGACGCCGTATCAGACGCTGGTGTCCGCGTCGCTGGTGGAGCGGGAGGCGAAGCCACAGGACATGAGCAAAGTGGCCAGGGTGATCGTGAACCGGCTCAAGGTCGATCAGATGCTGCAGTTCGACTCGACGGTCAACTACACCCTCGACACCACCGAGGTGGCGACCACCAACGCCGACCGGGCCAGGGAAACCGCCTGGAACACCTACGCGATGCGCGGCCTGCCCGTGACGCCGATCTCGGCACCGTCACTGGACGCGTTGCGGGCCATGGAGAATCCGGAGCCGGGCGCGTGGCTGTACTTCGTCACCGTCGACAAGGAGGGCACCACCCTGTTCACCGACAGCTACTCCGAACACCTGCGCCTGGTCGCCCAGGCTCAGCGCAGCGGCATCCTCGACAGCTCCAAGCCCTACGGTGGCTGAGTCGCGCAAGGCGGCGGTGCTCGGCAAGCCGATCGCACACTCACGGTCGCCGCAGCTGCATCTGGCCGCCTACCGCGCGCTCGGGCTGGACTGGACCTACGAGCGCGTCGAGTGCACGGCCGAAGAGCTGCCGGGACTGGTCGACGGGCTCGGACCGGAGTGGGTCGGGCTCTCGGTGACCATGCCGGGCAAGGAGGCCGCGTTGGCCCGCGCGGACACGCGCACCGACCGGGCGGTCCTGGTCGGCTCGGCCAACACCCTGGTGCGCACCGAGGCTGGCTGGCTGGCCGACTGCACCGATGTGGACGGGGTGCTCGGCGCGCTGCGCGGGGGCGGCGTCGACCGGGTGCGCGAGGCCGTGGTGCTGGGCGCCGGTGGCACCGCCCGGCCCGCCCTGCTGGCGCTGTCGGAACTGGGCGCGGAATCGGTGACCGTGGTCGCACGCGACGCGGGCCGCGCGCGTGACGCGCTGGAACTCGCCGAACGGCTGGGCCTGGCCGTGTCGACGATCGGCTTCGAGGTCGAGGCCCTCGCCGCCGTCTGCGCGACGGCGAGCGCGGTGGTCAGCACGATTCCCGCGACGGCGGCCGCCCCGGTCGCGGCCCAGGTCGCGGCGGCGCCGGTGGTGCTGGACGCGATCTACAACCCGTGGCCGACCCCGCTGGCCGAGGCGGTGGCCGCCGCCGGGCACACCGTCGTCAGCGGCCTGCAGATGCTGCTGAACCAGGCCTTCGGTCAGGTCGAGTTGTTCACCGGGCAGCCCGCGCCGCGCGCGGCGATGGCGGCCGCGCTCGACGAGGCCCTGCCCTCGGTCTGATCGCCTTATCGCCGGAATTGATACCTGTTCTAGTTTTTTCCGGTTAAGGTGTTGCACATGACCGCTTGGGTGTTACGAGCCACCGTCCTCGGCGCGCTGGTCGTCGGCTTACGGCTGCTGCTCGGCTTCGCGATGGCGTTCTGGCCGACCTACGGCATGATCTGGCGGGTCGCCTGCCTCGTCGTGATCGTCGGTGTCGTGGTCGTCTGGGGGATGCGCGACGGCCGGTCGGGCACCACCGATGATCTCACCGTGCGCTGGCTGGCCGCCGGGGCCGTGGCCGGTCTCGCCAGTGGCGCCGTGTGCCTGATCCTCGATCAGGTGCCCGGCGTCGAACTCGGCGACTCCGGCGCGCTGTTCGAACTGACCTCGGCGGCGTCGTTCATCATGCTGCTGATCTTCCTGCCCGGGCTCGCGGGGGTCGCCTTCGGTCGCCGCCGCGCGCGGCGCACCCCCGAATCCCCTTCTCCCACTACGCAACCGGAGTTCGCTCCGGCAGTCTGAGTCCGTTGGTACTGTGCCCGGCGAGCGCGCTCGCCGGGCACAGTGCCGTTCAGAGCAGGATCGGGCCGCCGGTGGACGCCTCGCGCGCGATCGCGGAGTAGGCCGCGGCCAGCAGCGACGGATCGGGACCCTCGAGCCGGCCCGGCTTGGCCAGCCCGTCGAGCACCACGAACCGCAGCACACCCGAACGGGTCTTCTTGTCGGTCTGCATCGCGTCCATCAGCTGCGGTAGCGCGTCACCGTCGTAGCTGACCGGCAGGCCGACGCTCTCCAGGATGGTGCGGTGCCGGTCGGCGGTGGCGTCGTCGAGGCGACCCGCCAGCCTGCCGAGCTCGGCCGCGAACACCAGGCCGACGGAGACAGCGGCACCGTGCCGCCAGCGGTAGCGCTCGCGACGCTCCACGGCGTGCCCCAGGGTGTGGCCGTAGTTCAGGATCTCGCGCAGGCTCGACTCCTTGAGGTCGGCCGCCACCACGTCGGCCTTGACCTGGATCGCGCGCCGGATCAGTTCCGGCAGCACGTCACCGGTGGGATCGAGCGCGGCCTCCGGGTCGGCCTCGATGAGGTCCAGGATCACCGGGTCGGCGATGAAACCGGCCTTGATGATCTCGGCCATGCCCGCCACGATCTCGTTGCGCGGCACCGTCTCCAGCGTGGCCAGGTCGACCAGCACGGCGCTCGGCTCGTGGAAGCTGCCGACGAGGTTCTTGCCCGCCTCGGTGTTGATGCCGGTCTTGCCGCCCACCGCGGCGTCGACCATCGCCAGCAGCGTGGTCGGCACGTGCACGATGCGTACGCCGCGCATCCAGGTGGCGGCGACGAAGCCGGCCAGGTCGGTGGCCGCGCCACCGCCGAGGCTCACGATGGCGTCGTTGCGGGTCAGCCCGATCCGGCCGAGCACCTCCCAGCAGAACCCGGCCACGGCCAGATCCTTGCCGTCCTCGGCATCCGGGATCTCGATGCGGTGCGCGTCGATCCCGGTGTCGGCCAACGCTTTCCGGACCACCTCGGCGGTCTCGGCCAGCGGCGGCTGATGGAAGATCGCCACGGTCCGCACGGCGTTGCCCGCGGTGACCGCCTCGACGAGATCGCCGAGCAGCCCGCGTCCGATGATCACCGGGTACGGGTCGGCGGTGCGGACCTGGATGGTGGTCGGCTCTGTCACGTGCGCTGCTCCGATTCTTTCTGGTCGTTGGTCTTGCGTCGGCCGCCGCGTCGCCGCGGCCGGTTGCGCCGTGTGCGCTCGCCCTGAGCGGTCGAGCGGTCCGCGTCGCCGGTCTGGCCCGATCCGGAACGCTGTCCGGTCGGCACGGGGGTGCCCGCGCGCTGACCTGCCGGGCGATCCGGTGACGCCGCGGATTGCGTTGCCTGGTCGCCGCCGGTGGCGCGCGTCGCCGTCTTGCCGTCGGCGTCGCGATTCGTGCCCGCGGCCGAGCGGATGCGGACCCCGCCGCGACGGGACCTGGTACGCCGGGAGCGTCGAGTGCCGGTCGTGCGGGCTTCGCCCTGCGCTGTGCCCGCGTCACCGCTCGACCCGGCGTCGGCGGATCGGGTCGCCGCCGACGCGGTCCGGTCGATCGTGGCCTGCTCGTTCGCCCGGCGCGCGGCCGCGGCGCGTGCCCTGGCGCGGCGACGCGCCCGCGACCGGTTGCTGCCGATTCCGGGCCTGCTGGTGGCCGAACCCGAAGCGGCGGTACCGGATCCGCCGGCGCGCTCGGCGTCGAGATCGGTACGCACCGATTCCAAGCCCAGCTTGGTGAGGATCATCCGCACGACCCGGCCGGGGCTGCGCCCGTCGGTTCGCACGCGCACGGTGGCGACCTCGCGGTAGAGCGGGCGCCGGATCCGCATCAGCTCCCGGTACTTGGCACCGGGATCGGTGCCGTTGAGCAGCGGGCGGGCATTGCTCGAGCCGGTGCGCCGAAGTCCTTCGGCCACACTGATTTCCAGGTAGACCACGGTCGCGGTGCGCAACACCGCGCGGGTCCGTGCCGACAGCACCGACCCGCCGCCGAGCGACACGACACCCTCGTGTTCGAGCACGGCACGCCGCACCACCAGCTCCTCGATCCGCCGGAACTCCGGTTCACCGTCGTTGGCGAAGATCTCCGGAATGGAGCGGCCGGTTTCGGCCTCGATCCCGGCGTCGGTGTCGTAGAGCTCGACCCCGAGCTCCCTGGCGAGCTTGCGTCCGATGGTCGACTTCCCCGACCCCGGCGGCCCGACCAGCACCACCCGGGCACGGGGTACGGTCACCGCCTCGGTATCGGCGCTCGCGTCGGTGGCACCGGTCGCGTCGGTGGCACTGCTCGCGGCGGCCTCAGCGATCGCAACGGTGGCACTGCGGTCACCGGTCGAGTCGGCGGCGCGGGTGCTGGTCGCGTCGACGGTGCCGACCGCGTCAGCGGAGCCGACGGCTCGGTCGGCCTGCCCGCCGGTGTCGACAGTCGATGGGGGACCCGCGTCGTTGTCCTCCGCGGCCCCCTCCTGTCCCGGCCCGGTCACGGCGTACGGCTGTCCGCGGGCACGTGCGGGCGGTTGCCGATCCGCTCGAGGTAGCCGGTGATGTTGGCGAGGGTCTCGGTCAGCGAGTCGCCGCCGAACTTCTCCAGCGCGGCCTGCGCCACCACCAGCGCGACCATCGATTCCGCGACCACACCGGCCGCGGGCACCGCGCACACATCCGAGCGCTGGTGGATCGCGACGGCTTCCTCGCCGGTGGACATGTCGACGGTCGACAGCGCGCGCGGCACGGTCGAGATCGGCTTCATGGCGGCGCGCACCCGCAGTGCCTCACCGTTGGTCATGCCGCCTTCCAGACCGCCCGCGCGGTTGGTCGAGCGCAGCACACCGTCGGGCCCGGGACGCATCTCGTCGTGGGCCTGGCTGCCACGCCTGCGCGCGGTCTCGAAACCGTCGCCCACCTCGACACCCTTGATCGCCTGGATGCCCATGAGAGCGGCGGCCAGCCGGGAATCGAGCCGCTGCTCGCCGCTGATGAACGAGCCGAGCCCGATCGGCAGACCGGAGACAATCACCTCGACGACACCACCGAGGGTGTCGCCGTCCTTCTTGGCGGCCTCGATCTCGGCGATCATCGCCGCCTCGGCGTCGGCATCGAACGCGCGCACCGGGCTGGCGTCGATGGCGTCGAGATCGTGCGGGCCGGGGATGACGCCGGTGGTGTTGGCCGCGGTGCCGATCGACACCACGTGCGAGATCACCTCGACGCCGAAGGCCTGACGCAGGAAGTTGCGGGCGACCGTGCCGGCCGCGACGCGGGCCGCGGTCTCGCGGGCGCTGGCCCGCTCGAGCACCGGACGAGCGTCGTCGAAGTCGTACTTGAGCATGCCGGAGTAGTCGGCGTGACCGGGGCGCGGACGGGTCAGCGGCGCGTTGCGCGCCATCCCGGCGAGCGCGTCCGCGTCGACCGGGTCGGCCGACATCACCTCGGTCCACTTGGGCCACTCGGAGTTGGCGACCTCGATCGCGACCGGACCACCCATGGTCCGGCCGTGGCGCACGCCACCGACCAGGGTGACCTTGTCGGCCTCGAACTTCATCCGGGCGCCGCGCCCGTAACCGAGCCGACGGCGCGCGAGCTGTGCGGAGACATCGTCCGATGTCACCTCGACTCCGGCGACCATCCCTTCCAGGAGGGCGACGAGAGCGGGACCATGGGATTCTCCGGCAGTTATCCAGCGCAACACGCCGACCATCTTCCCATGTCGACACGCGTGGTCGGGAACGTGGGCCGACGTGACGAGCGGCACGTCGCCGCCGCGCCGGGCCGCGCGGTGGCGGCCACCGCCTGGATGGCGCAGCGTCGAGGCGGTGGCCACCGGCACCGGGGCGCCGACGCCAGGTCGGTGATCGGCCCGGCGCGTCGCGGTGGCGCTCATGCCAGCGCCATCGCGGTGACGGTGGCCAGGCACATGGCCGGACCGTGCGGCACCGGTCGCCACGACGGTATCGACGGCACGCTGTCGCCCCCGCGACCCAGAGCCGCCCGCAGCCGCTGCCCACCGAGCACGCCCACCGCGATCGCCGCCGTGAGCGCGGGCGCGGCGATGGCCGCCCACACCCACGCCGGCGGTCCCGCGAGCGCGGCGGCGGCCCCGAGACCTACCGCCAGTTTCACGTCACCGGCGCCGAGCGCGGTGGGCGAGAGCAGGTGGGTCACCAGGTACGGCATCGTCAGCAACGCGGCCCCGATGACCGCGGTCGCCAGATTGCCCGTGTGCCAGGCGTAGAGGAATACCGCCGCCGCGCCGACGCCGGTGAGGGCGTTGGGCAGTCGGCGGGCATGGATATCGATGACACCCAGCAGCAAGCACCAGGCGATGAGCAGGCAGAACGCGGCAGTGGTCATGCGTTCGATCGTGCGCGGCGGCGGCCGCCCGATCGAGGCCCGATCGGCGAATGTGGACAACTCGGCGCGATGTGGACAACGCGGTGTCCAGTCCCGCCGGGAGCGGACGCGCCGATGGCGGGAAAGTGCGGCGTTCGGTGCCGACGTGTCGGTCGTCGAGCGGTAGCGTTGACACATGTGTGCTGATACCCCGCGTCCTGATCACGCGGCACGGCGTGGTGCTCTGCGGAGCCTGCTGGTGGAGAACGGCGTCGACGCGCTGCTGGTCACCGATCTGGTCAATATCCGCTACCTGACCGGGTTCACCGGATCCAATGCCGTGCTCCTGGTGCACTCCTGGGACATGCGCGGCGCCGAGGACCGCACCGTCATCGGCACCGACGGCCGCTACTCCGCGCAGGTGGCCGCGCAGGTCCCCGATCTGGGCGCCGAGATCTCCCGGGCCACCGCGCGGCGGATCATCGAGCTGGCCGGTGAATGGCAGCTGGGCCGGATCGGCTTCGAGAGCCATGTGGTGACCGTCGCCGAGCACACGTCGTTCCAGCAACTGCGCACCGGACTGCAATTGGTGCCGACCAACGGCCTGGTCGAGCAGCTGCGCATGGTCAAGGACGAGTACGAGATCGCCCAGCTGCGCGCGGCCTGCGCGGCCGCCGACGCTGGCCTCGCGAGCCTGCTCGAGCGTGGATCGATCCGGCCGGGGCGCACCGAACGGCAGGTCGCGCGCGACCTCGAGTGGGCGATGTTCGAACACGGCGCCGACGCCGTCTCGTTCGAGACGATCGTCGCCGCCGGGGTGAACTCGGCGGTTCCGCATCACCGCCCGACCGGTGCGGTGCTGGCCACCGGCGACTTCGTCAAACTCGATTTCGGCGCGGTCGTCGACGGCTACCACTCCGACATGACCCGCACCCTCGTGCTCGGCACCCCCGAGGACTGGCAGCGCGAGATCTACGAGCTGGTCGCCCGCTCCCAGCGGGCCGGGCGTGAGGCGCTGAAACCGGGCGCCGGGACCGCCGAGGTCGACGCCGCCGCTCGGGTCGTCATCGAGGAGGCTGGCTACGGCGCGCAGTTCGTGCACGGCCTCGGACACGGGGTCGGGCTGCAGATCCACGAAGCGCCCGGAGTGGCGAAAACGAGTACCGGTACACTACTTGCTGGCGTGGCGGTGACCGTCGAACCTGGTGTGTACCTTCCCGGCCGCGGCGGGGTCCGGATCGAGGACACGCTCGTGGTACGCGAGGCGGGCCCGGACCTGCTCACCCTCACCAGCAAGGACCTGACCGTCGTCGAGTGACGCCGGTCCCCAGAGACCGCAGTAAACGAACGAGGAGATCCGAGGACAGTGGCGGACACCAGCGACTTCAAGAACGGCCTTGTGCTGAAAATCGACGGTCAGCTCCAGCAGATCGTCGAATTCCAGCACGTCAAGCCGGGTAAGGGCCCCGCGTTCGTGCGGACCAAGCTGAAGAACGTCGTGTCCGGCAAGGTCGTCGACAAGACCTTCAACGCCGGCGTCAAGGTCGAGACCGCGACCGTCGACCGGCGCGACATGACCTACCTGTACCACGACGGCACCGACTACATCTTCATGGACGGTGACACCTACGACCAGATCTCCATCCCGGAGTCCACCATCGGCGACGGTGCGCGCTTCCTGCTGGAGAACATGGGCGTGCAGGTGGCCGTGCACGAGGACGCGCCGCTGTTCGTGGAGCTCCCCGTCACCATCGAGCTGGTCGTGCAGCACACCGACATCGGCCTGCAGGGTGACCGCTCCACCGGCGGCACCAAGCCCGCCACCCTGGAGACCGGCGCCGAGGTTCAGGTCCCGCTGTTCATCAACACCGGTGACAAGCTGAAGATCGACTCGCGCGACGGCAACTACCTCGGCCGCGTCAACGCCTGATCGTGACGGACTCCCCGGCAGACAAAAAGGGCTCGTTCAAGAAGCTCGGCGCACGCCACAAGGCGCGCCGCCGGGCCGTGGACCTGCTGTTCGAGGCGGAGGCGCGTGACGTCGACGTCTCCGACCTGCTCACGGAACGCGCCGAGCTGGCGACCCGTGACCAGAGCGTGGCTCCCGTGCACGCCTACACCTCGGTCCTGGTCGAAGGCGTCGCCGACGACCTGGACCGGGTCGACGGCACCATCGAGGGCTACCTGCAGGACTGGACGCTGTCGCGCCTGCCCGCCGTCGACCGGGCGATCCTGCGGATCGCGGTGTGGGAGCTGTTCCACGCCACCGATGTCCCCCCGGTGGTCGCGGTCGACGAGGCCGTCGAGCTGGCCAAGGAACTGTCCACCGACGACTCGCCGTCGTTCGTGAACGGTGTGCTGGGCCAGGTCGTGCAGGTCGCGCCGCAGGTGCGTGCCGCCGCGGCGGCCACCAGGGCCGCGCGTCCCGCGCCGGAGGATCGGTCGTGACGAACAAGTACCTCGTGATGGTCATGCGCACGCCGGCGTTCGATCAGTCCGTGGTCGAACCGCACCGCGCGTTCCTGCAGGAGTTGCTCGCCGAGGGACGGCTGCAGGAGAGCGGCCGGTTCACCGACGGCACCGGTGGCGCATACGTCGTCCTGGCCGAAAGCCTGGACGCCGCAACGGCTATCGCGCACGCCGATCCGGTTCACACCACCGGGGCGTCGGAGCTGACGATCTACGAATGGGAGATCGCCGTCTCGGCGTGAGACCTTCCGGCGACAGCCGCGCATCCCACCGGATGCGCGGCTGTCGCCGTTCCGGCCACTTCCGATGCGAATCATCGGGACATGCCGGAGAATGCAACCAGCATCGAACGCCGTCGGATCGGCGGGCTGGGGGAGACCGTGAGTGAACGACCATCACTGAGCAGCTGGCACCTGACCCGGGCGCAGTTGCTCTGGGCCGCACTCGGTTTGGCGGTCGTTTTCGCCATCCTGATCATGGCGCGCGGCAGCGTGCGCGAGATCTTCAAGGTGCAGCCGGATTTCGTGCTCGGCCTGTCGCTGTCGATCAGCACGATCTTCTTCACCAAGGCGTTCTCCCGGTCGGGCATCGCCTCCGCGGTGCATCACATCCACGAACCGCGCGATCCGAATGTGCTGGCCGCCTTGGATTCCGCAGTCGACCAGCGGCTGCACGCGATGGGATTGCACGAGAATGTCGCCCTGCTCAGCCGGGATATCGCGGTGGCGAGCAAGCGGATCAACGAGTTCTACGACCTGCAGGCGATGGAGCCCCGCTTCCACACGACGGCGCCGCTGTTGCGAGTGGCGCTCACCGATCTCGACGACGCGCTGGCCATCGTCAGCCGGGTCGCCGACCGGATCGGCACCACCGAAACCACGCGGGTGTACCGGATTCCGGAGGCGACCAGGTCGCACCTCAACGACGCGCTGCGCGATGTCATGGAGGCCTCGGCCCGGCGCAACGAGACCTACGAGGCATTGCGCGCGCAGGTCGCCGGTGAACCGGTCGATGACCTGTGGGGCCTGTTCGCGGTGCTCACCTCCGACACCCTCAAGGCGCAACGCGATCTGGAATCGCTGGTGAGCAAGACGATCCAGTCGGTGCCCGCCGACCGCATCGCCGTCCTGCAGGGGTATGTCGCGGCGTCGCTGAGCCGGCTGGAATCGGTCGGCGACCTGATTCGCGCGCGTGGCCTCACCACACCGCCCGCCCTCCAGATCATCGCCGAGGATCTGCGGCGCGCGCAGGCCAAACTCACTCGCGCGCAGGAGGCGGAGGGCGACCAGCACGCCACGCCCGCGGCGCCGGTGGCTTGAGCCCGATCCCGACGGCCTCCGCCGGTGGGTGTACGGGAAACCGGCGGAGGCACGACCGACGCTGGGTGGCGTGGTGTCGGGTGTGCGCTGGGCACGCGAATGATCTTGCAACCTCGAGTGCGCTCGAGGTCAAGCCGGTTCAACGATCGGCGTGGACCAGCGGCGCGAGGAACCCGGTGACCTGCGCTGTCGAGGGCAGGCCCAGCCTGCGGCCGAGGACATCGGGAGCGTCGGCGACGGCGCGGCATCGATCGGGGTCGGTGTTGGCGGGATCGGCGGAGTAGCGCTCGCCGACCATGATCGCGCGCCCTGCCTCCCGTCCGGTGCGCAGCTCGTAGACGGTGATCTCGTAGGTCGCCCGGAACAGATTGACGGTGCGTCCGATGGGAGCGCCCGGCGCGGCCGGGAGCTGACAGGTCTGGACGAGATCGCCCAGGCTGGTCTGCCGCAGGCAGGCGATGAGCTGGACCGAGGACGTGTCGCTGGGATTCCACGCCGGCGAATCGCTGGCCCCGACGATGGTGGCGAGCTCACCCGAGAGATAGATCGGGCGCGCACCGTCGCGCTGGTACTCCGCGGCGTTCGGGAACGGCTTGCGGTCACCGCACATCCGGTCGTAGTCCGCCATCTCGAACCGGCTCGCCTGCACCGCGGTGATGGCGAAGAACCCCGCCCCGAACAGGGCGATGAACAGCAGCAAGCCGATTCCGGGACCGATCCGCAGTCGCCGTCGCTCGCGGGGGCGGCGCTCGCGCACCGGAGTATTGCGCCAGCGTTCGAGCAGGGACGGCCCGCCGGACCGGTTCGATGCCCGTGCCCGCGTGCGATTCGACGCGACCGGACGAGCTGGTGTCCGCCCCTGGTCGACCCAGTCGCTCCAGTGTTCGGAATCGTCGAACCGGTCGGGGTGCCGGGGGAAATCGGGCTCGTGCGGTGCCGACGACGACCATGCCGCGGCCGCGGCGGTACCGGTTGCGACGGTGCCTGCCGCGACGGCGTAGCCGGGTGCCGCGACTTCCGGATCGTCGGGATCCTCGTCCTCGGACCAGGGTTCGTCGTCGTAGGCCTCCTCGTCGTCGGTCGACGACAGCTCGGCTTCG